>Ga0209429_10002180_pt1 | contig 11697 bp, 9 predicted proteins | sample BarGraNGADG00212_3_FD_184493 | JGI IMG/M metagenome (GOLD analysis project Ga0209429, IMG submission 184493) | Arctic peat soil microbial communities from Barrow, Alaska - Barrow Graham LP Ref core NGADG0004-212 (SPAdes) (version 2) | ecosystem: Environmental > Terrestrial > Soil > Wetlands >... | reverse complement strand
TTACCGGACATGAATTTTCAGGCAAGATTGTTGAAGTCGGCAAGAACGTAAAGAAGTTAAAAGTTGGGGACTTAGTCGGAATAGAGTCTATGCACTGGTGCGGCGAATGTGATGCATGCAGAAGAGGGATGTTCAACCAGTGCAAAGAACTGGAAGAACCGGGACTTACGTATGACGGCGGTTTTACAGAATATGCAGCAGTAAAAGCAAAATATTGTTATCCGTTAAATGACATTGTTGATTATTACGGCGATGAAATGACCGCATATGAACTGGGTGCCATGATTGAACCTACAGGGGTGGCGTACAACGGATTGTTTGTCCGCGGAGGAGGCGTTCGTCCTGGTGGACACTGCGTAGTATTCGGAGCCGGACCTATAGGACTTGCTGCTATATCCCTACTGAGAACTTCCGGCGCAGCAAAGCTGGTCTGCTTTGAAAGCATTCCGGAGCGTGTCGAACTTGCTAAACAGTGCGGCGCAGATGCTGTATATAACCCGATGGATTTCAAATCAGCTGATGAACAGGCGCAATTCCTTATGGATATGACCAAAGGAGTGGGTATCTCCTTATTCGCTGAGTGCGCCGGAGCAACAAAATTCACCTATCCGGTAATGGGAAAATCGCTGGCCATCGGCGGAAAGACAATCCAGATCGGACACACGCTAGGACTTACACCGGTAGATATCTTTAACTGGCAGTGGAATGCAGGTACGATAAGCGGATCCAACGGACAATCAGGACAGGGCATCTACCCCGATGTTATCGCACTGATGGCATCCGGAAGAATTGACATGAGAAAGATGGTAACCGGACGTTACAATCTGGAAGACATTGAAGAAGGTATGAAGATCACCGCCGGGAAGGTGCTGGTCAGCACTTCGTATCCCAGACTCTAGCCAGCAGAGGACGATAAATCCGACGCAGACAACCATTCAGTTTTATATTATCTAACACCAATAGAAGATGGAGGAAATTTACAATGACAAAGTGGCAAATTCCCGCAAAGGGCGGTCATATGGAAGCCAGCGATGGTGTCTATTACCAGAATATGACGAATAAGGACGTAGCGGAACGGCTTAAGAAGAACGATGTTATCCTCATTCCGGTTGGTTCTACCGAAAACCACGGTCCAAGCGCTCCTTATGGAGAGGATACCTATCTTGATACGCGTCTGTGTGAGCAAGTTGCTATGGCGACGGGCTGCACAGTTGCCCAGCCGGTCTGGTATGGTTCTCACCCCTATCACCATTTGGGAATGCCCGGTACCATTATGATCCCTGAGGAAACACTGGCCGACTACCTCGTCTATGTGTTCGCCGGATTCTGGAATGCTGGTTTCCGCAAAATGATAGTTGTAAATGGTCATGGGCAGGACTATGTTATACCACTTGCCATCCATAAATTCGGAAAAAAGTTTCAGGTTCCCGGGATCATCCTCTATGTTCACTTCTGGAATTGTGCCAAGGAACAACTGGATACGATAGCAAATGGCGGGCCTTACGAAACACCTTTCATCCACGCCGACGAAGTGGAACAATCATGGGCGCTGGCACTATTTCCTGAACTCTGCAAACAGGCAGATGCCGTTAAAACTACGGCAGCTCCAATGCTTCCGCCTGGACACATCAACAACTCAGCCGAGCGCGGCGTAGGACCGATTAAGTGGTATAACGCCTATGGCAGTGTTGGAATGGAATGTATTTGTACCCCGGAAGGCGTCATTGGTGATGCAACGTTAGCTGATGCAGAAAAAGCACGAGCAGGCATTGAAAGAACGCTTACTTATTTGGAAAAATTGGTAAATGACATTTTGGGGAAATACCCGGCCGGCGAACTGCCGCCTACCGACAAGGTCACCCAGCGTAATCCCGCGGATATCGAAGCGGTCATCAAGGGTCCGGCCAATGGTGGAAGACATATTTATACACTTACCTACTAATTATATGCAACCCAGGTTTTCATGGTACTAAGCGTGCCCCCAAAAATAAAAAAGCAAAAAACAGGAGGAGATCATACAATGAAAGCTAAAGTGTCATTTTTACATGGCCCGGAAGATCTTCGTATTGAAGAAGTTGAGTTTCCTGCTCTTAAGCCAAACCAGATTCTGATCCAACTGAAAGCCTGTGGCATTTGCGGATCCGACGTAGAGTGCTTTGAAGGCAAATCTGATGAAGGCCGTTATGACATCGCACCTTACACCCCCGGACATGAATGGGCCGGCCAGGCTGTCGAAGTCGGATCCTCTGTTACCAGTGTAAAACCCGGCAACAAAGTTGTTGGCGACTGTGTATTGCCCTGCTTCAACTGTGCCAACTGCAAAGACGGCAAAATGCCCTCCGCCTGCCTGAATATGCGCGAAGTCGGCTTCAAGCCTGACTCTCCCGGTGGCATGGGCCAGTATATGATTCTTGAAGAAGCCTATACGCACGTGATTCCGGATGACTGGAATTATGAGCTTGGAGCTTGGGTGGAAACTTTCAACGTAGGATATTGGGGAGTATGGGGCAACAATACCCATCCCGATGCTTCCGATGTGTGCGCCATTATCGGCGGTGGCCCCATTGGACTGACCGCAGCCATGACCTGTAAGGAATCCGATGCTACAGTTATCGTGCTGGATCCGATGGAGAGCCGTCGCCAGAACGCACTGAAATACGGTGCTGACTATGTAATAGATTCTTCCAAACCGGATTTCCTGGAAGAAATTTCCAAGTTGACCAACGGCCGCATGGCGGATGTCGTTATTGAGTGTTCCGGTAATGACAAGGGTATCGCATCACTGTTTGATATTGCAGGACATTCCGCTCGTGTAGGTGTTGTGGGTCATTCCATCGGCCGCAAGGTTCCGGTAGAGATTGGCAAAACCATCTGGAAGACCCTGCAGATTTCCGGCAGCGGCGGAACAAAGAACTGGTTCCCTCGTACCATCCGTTTCATGTCAAAGATCAAGGATAAATACGATTTTGCTGCACTGAACACCCATCACTACGATTTCCTGGACATTGACAAGGCATTTGATATGGCTTGCAACCACAAGGACATCGCCCGTAAAGTAATGCTGACGTTTGATTCGACAGACAAATAAATGGTTGCCTTTGTAATGGAGAATATAAATATGGAAAATATTATCAACATAGGTGTTATAGGTACCGGTCGAATTGGCAAGTTGCATACCGAAAATCTTGTCCAGTCTGTGCCAGATGCAAAAGTTTACGCAGTTGCGGATGTTGTAATGAGCGACCAGATCAGGGACTGGGCTAAAGGACTTGGGATAGAGAATGTTTATGATGATCCTGATAAGATTATCAATGATCCCGCTATTGATGCAGTCTTTATTTGCTCTTCTACCAGTACACATGCTGACTTTATTGTCAAGGCCGCTAAGGCTGGTAAAGACATCTTCTGTGAAAAGCCGATCGACTTTAATATAGATAAAATCTATTTAGCACTCGAAGCTGTCAAGCAGGCAGGTGTCAAACTGCAGACAGGGTTTGTCCGCCGCTTTGACCATAACCATAAAAAAGTTCGCGACACTGTTGCTTCAGGTCGTTTAGGTGCACCGTCTATTATCAAAGTAACATCCAGGGATCCTGCACGTCAGCCAATTGAGTACGTCAAGGTATCTGGTGGTATCTTCATGGATATGACTATTCATGATTTTGATATGGTCCGCTATCTTTCCGGTAGTGAAGTGACTGAGGTCAGCGCTTATGGCGCAGCATTAATTGACCCTGCGCTTAAAGAATTGGATGATTTTGATACTGTAATTGTCATGCTGAAATTTGAAAACGGCAGTATTGGTGTTATTGAAAATAGTCGGGAAGCGGGCTATGGTTATGATCAGAGAACAGAAGTTCACTGTTTGAAAGGCTGCATTCAGGTGGGAAATGATTATCCCAACACCTCAGTGATCAGCACAGGAGATGGCGTATTCCTTGAAAAACCTTTGTGGTTCTTCCTCGAGAGATATAATGATGCATTTATTTCTGAAGCCAAAGAGTTTGTAGATGCCATTAAGAATAATCGTGAGCCTTCTGTCGGCGGCATCGACGGATTAATGGCCGTTAAGCTTGCGATGGCTGCCAAGAAGTCCGCCGATGAGGGCAGGTCTGTTAAACTTAATGAGATCTAAATAGTTTGGATATATTATCATGATTGGCAGTTCTTATAAGGAGACTGCCAATCATGGTATAATTATTAAACAAATGTGAATGATCAGTTATTGACTGAGAATGATGTAAAAGCAGATAAGAAATGAAACTTGGATTTAATAAAGCAACATGTATGCAAAGTTCAAATCTGAAGAATGATCTTCTGCTTTGTGAGCGAAATAATTATGATTACATTGAAATCCGTCTGAATATTCTGAAAGATTATCTCGTTGACAATTCTGTGAATGATTTGAAGAATTGTTTTCAACATAGTTATTTGAAACTATATGCATTTAACTCAATAGAAGATATTATTTTTGTACTGATGAAGATTGGAAAAGGAGGGTTGAATTTTTTACATTTGCCTGTCAAATTGCAAATGAAATAAAAAATCCCTATATAATCATAGTTCCGACAATGGGATCCGATATGGTCGATAAAAGTACTGACGAGGTGTTTGCTGATTCGGTCGAATCACTTTCAAGATTTGTCTAAATTACCAAACCTTATGGCGTTAATTTAGCCTTTGAGCCTATCGGTGATCTTGATGAAGTGCCACTCAAGAAGATTTGTAAATCATATCGATGATTGTGAGGATCTTCAACTGGGCATTCTTGATCGCTGTCACCGATTATTCCCCGGCGACGGTATCATACCGCTCATGGATTTGTCAAACAAATTGAAGACAAAAGGATACGATAAAATCGCCTCACTATAATTATTCAGACCAGAATATTGGAACATGAAACCTGAAGACGCAATTAAAATTGGCGCTGAAAGAATTTGTCGTTATTTATGATATGATGTATGCTTAGTTAATGAAACTAAGATTTAGCATAGTATTCAGTTAGAGCGGTAGGTATATGGATGAAACACATTGTAAACAACGTTTTGAAGTCGAAAAATAATGATATAAAATGATTCAAATAAATCCGACCGGAACCGACATCCGGATTTTTCGGAAATGAAAACCAAAAATGGATATCGAATACTAAAAGTGGCTAAAATAGAAATAAATGTTTAATGAAAGAATATTATAGTATGAAGATATGTTTATTAAATATTAAACAGATGGCAATAAATGTTTGAAAGAGAAAATCTTATCATACTGCTTTTCAAATAATTTAACATTGCAGGGCGGATAAAAATTTGGCCTCAATTAAAAAGTAAATCAAGACGGTGCAGATTTTTATTAGGAATGGAATGCAATTGATTTCTGTATTATAATCAAATTTGTTTGAAAAGGAGCTGACTACAAATGGAAAAGAAAGCTAATTCAAAAAAACCGAAGGACGCGCTATCAAGCAAACTAGGTGGAAGAATTAGAGATCTGCGACAATCCCAAAATTTGCGAATTTTGGACTTGGCAAAGATGACCAACCTTACATCTAGTATGATCAGTCAAGTTGAACGCGCTGGTATTTCACCGTCGATTGAGACTCTGAAAAAAATAGGAAATGCATTAAATGTACCAGTTGGATATTTTTTTGAAGAAGATAATGAAGATGTAATTCAAACTGAGCAATCACTTGACGCATCACGAGTAGAGGGAACTTCAAATTCTCAGGTTAAAAGTGGCTTGAATATTATGGAAGCATCCCCAGTTGTGCATGAACATCAACGCAAAATACTGTCGCCAGGCAAAGGTGTGCAATTCTTTTTGCTCAATCCAAATTTAGACGGTCCAATTGAATTTATCTATAACATCTACGAAGCAGGTAGTGGGACAGGCTTGGGCCTATATTTTCATCCTGGCAGTGAATGTGGTCTTATTCTGGAAGGGGAGCTTGTGGTCAGAGTCCTGGATAAAACATATCGACTACAAAAGGGTGATAGCATTACTTTTGATTCATCACAACCTCATTCAAAGATCAATGAGGGTAATGTTCGATGCTGTTGTATTTGGGCTAATTCTCCTCCGTATTTTTAAAATGAATAAAAGATAGTTATAACAATGAAACAAATCAAATAAATTCAATTTGTTTGATTTGAACCACTTTATGGATGGATATATTTTTATTACATTAATGTTAAAATGTTTATACTGGTAAATTTTGACAGCATTGAATCAATTATTTAGCAAGAAGAGGAAATAAAGATGAAAGACTGGAAATATGCAGCGTCATCTTCTGATAACGCGCCGTCTACAGCACCAATTCTATTTTGTGGGGACATATGCACTAATTTGCGGTCAGCGGCCAGGTTAGGTTATAGCGCTATTGAGGTCCATACTCGTGAGACGGAAGAACTGAATTACGATGCAATCTTAAAAACAATAACTGAGTGTGGTACAAAAGTAGGGATGATCATCACTGGCCGTCTGAACACTGAGGGTAAAGTCAACTTAATTGATGATATTCCGTATATCACCGATGCCGCCATTGCTGGTATGAAAAAATATATTGATATTGCTGCTAAACTAAATGCCGACATTGTGGTCGGCTGGGTCAAAGGGAATATACCTTCTGGTGGTAAGTTAGAAAAATATATGAGTCGCTTGGCTAAAAATTTAAAAATTATCGCTGAGTATGGCAAGGAAAAGAATGTTAAGATCAATTTGGAAGTTATCAACCACTATGAGGTCAATGTATTTACCACTTGCCGCGAGACAGTTGATTTCCTGACTACTTATAATATGGAGAACTGTTTTGTTCATTTAGACACATTCCATATGAATATTGATGAAACAGATCCAGTCGAAGCAATACACCTTGCAGGTAATCGTTTGGGATACTTCCATCTGGCCGATAATTCACGACGATATCCCGGAAGTGGTCAACTAAATTTTAAAAAGATTCTTAAGGCTTTGGAAGATGTTGATTATAAAAGTTATCTCGCAATCGAATGTTTGCCTTACCCAAGCGGCGAGACGGCAGCAGATCGAGCCATCAAATATCTCAAATCCCTAAGTTATTGAGATTGTACACATGAGTATAATCGAAGCCACAGGTTTTTGCGGGGAATAAATATGTCTTTGTGAGTGATTTGAAATATCATGTATTGAATTTAATTATACAAAACAAGCTATATCTATCCATAAGATATAAACTCAAACTGATTTTCTATTTGAAATTTTCGTTTTTGATTTGTGCACAGAATTAAATATAATTCAGGTGGAAAAGGAGTCGTTTATCGTGCAGATCTTAAATTATTTACATTTTTCTCCCTGGCAATTTGCTATAGTCGTACTTGTTGCCATCTTGATTGGTATTGGGAAAACAGGGATTAGCTGAACCGTCATGATTGCAGTTCCGCTTTTAGCTAGTGTTCTTGGTAGTAAGGAATCAACAGGAATGATGACGACAATGTTTCTCCTGGGAGATATACTTGCAGTGAAAGCCTATGCTAAAAGCGGAAATTGGCAGGATATCAAAAAGCTACTACCTGCAGTAGTGGTTGGTATAATAATCGGTGGTCTTGTTGGAAATTTAATTGATGATCATCAATTAAAGATATTAATTGCAATTCTAATTTTTGTTTGTTTGTTTTTTATGATTTATCAGGAAGTAAAAAAAACTGCTATTAAGGTTCCACAATTTTGGTGGAGCTTTGCTTTGATTGGGTCGCTTTGTGGATTTGCATCTATGATTGGCAATGCAGCAGGGCCAATTTTCGCCGTATATTTGTTAGCAGTTAATCTTGATAAGAAACATTATTTAGGAACAATGGCGTGGTTTTTTCTCATTATCAATCTAATTAAACTTCCATTACAGATCTTTTCTTGGCACAATATTACATTACAGACTACTATTGCAGCGTTACTTGTTTTGCCTGCTGTTTTTTTAGGCACACGCCTTGGAATCTGGGTTGCAAAATTACTTCCAGAGAAGACTTTTCGTAAAATTATAATTATTATGACTGGTATTGGTGGAGTCTCCATGTTTTTTCAATAATTATAAAAGCAGAAAGTTCCAAATTCGAAGAATTGCTGAAAAATATTCGATATTTCTAATCTGCAAAAACACGGTGCTGATGTTGTGGCAGTCAATGAAATCTATCGGCCGAGTGCTGAGAGGGGGGATATATAGTGATCACATTGGTGATAACAGCGAAAAACTTGTTCAGACAAAAGATGTGGATACTGTATTTATGAAGACAATTGGTTCAATACATTAAAAAAATCAATTAGGAAAGATGAAGAACCATATTGAAATGCAAAGTACAGTCTTTAGTAGCTGATTGTAAATGCGTAAAACTAGGTTATGACTATATCGAATTACGATTTGATTGCCTTAAAAAACATCTAAACACACACATTTAGCAGAACTGACTGATTGGTTCAAAACATATAATTTGAAACCATAAGCGTATAATACGTTGATTTTCTTTTATCAATGCAATTAAATCGGATTGACAACGAAAGAAATGTACAACTCAATTAAATCAAAATAAAAAGATGTCAATGCATCTAAGTAAATATAAATAAATAATAATAGAAATAATTAATAATTAATGAATTAATCACTTTACATCTTTGATTTATGCGAATATAATAAATTCATAATTAAGTGATGCGGGTTTAAATAACATAATAAACAAAAAGTACGCACTGCAAATTTATTCTCGAAAGGGTCCGATTATGAAAGTTTACTATGTAGAAGCGGATTGGGCGCCAAAACAGGGTTACGCCCTATCTCCTGGGAACAGGAGACCAAACACTCTACTCGCTGCAATTCTATTTGGAAAAATTTACGCGGCAGTGTACGGAATCGACCGATCCCCCTTGTTCATCCAGATGAGGTGTTGTTGCAAGTTGGTGCAGCTGGTATCAGTGGAACTGATGTGCTTGGATGAAGAAGGGTATACAAAATATAATGGTCACTCAAAATATCCGATTATTACAGGTCATGTGTTTGCGGGCGAAATTGTTGAGTGTGGCAATATGGTCAAAAACTTGAAAGGGGGCGATTTAGTTTCTATTGAATACATGAATTGGTGCGGTGAATGTATTCTTGCCGGATGGGTCAATTTAAACAGTGTAAAAACTTGTAAAAACTAGATTTGACTTATAACGGTGGATTTGCCAAATATGTTAAAGTCAAAGAAAAATATTATTACATTTTCAATGATATTGTCAATCAATATTGCAATAAGCAGACCGCATATAAACTGGGTGCCACGATTGAACCGACAGGTGTTGCATACAATGGTCTTTTTGTACGTGGCGGTGGCGTACGTCCCGGCGGGCACTGTGCCGTGTTCGGAGCCGATCCGGTAGGGTTGGCGACAATTGCTCTGTTGAAAACCAGTGGTGCGGCCAAGCTGTTCGCATTTGAAACAGCACCGGAACGCCGGCAGTTAGCTCTTGAACTAGGCGCGGACTATGTAAATGATCCGATTGCAATGGCAAGAGATGGCATAGATTCAGCCGAGTTACTGTTGTTGGAGAAAGAGAGTCGCGGTATCTCCCTGCTTGTGGAATGCTCTAGTCCGTCTTCGGCAAACTATCCTGTCATGGAACATAGTCTTGCTATCGGCGGAAAGACTATCCAGATCGGACACACTCTTGGACTCACACCTGTTGATATCTTTAATTGGCAGTGGAATGCTGGTTCGATCAGCGGATCCAACGGACAGTCAGGACAGGGCATCTATCCCGATGTTATCGCACTTATGGCATCCGGTAGAATTGACATGAGAAAAATGGTAACCGGACGTTACAATCTGGAAGACATCGAAGAAGGTGTGAAGGTCACCGCCGGTAAGGTGCTGGTCAGCACTTCGTATCCCAGACTCTAATCCGACGACGGAGAATCATTCAACGTAGAAATGAAAACGTTTGTTATGTAAATATATAATATATTGGACACTAAATCAAGGAGGAAACGACAATGACAAAATGGCAAATTCCTGCAGCAGGTGGCCACATGGAAGTAAACGACGGCATCTATTACCAGAACATGACGAATAAAGACGTGGCGGAACGGCTTAAGAAGAACGATGTTATCCTCATTCCGGTTGGCTCTACCGAAAACCACGGCCCGAGTGCGCCTTACGGCGAAGACACCTATCTTGATACCCGCCTGTGTGAGCAGGTTGCGATGGCAACCGGATGCACGGTTGCCCAGCCGGTCTGGTACGGCTCTCATCCCTACCACCATCTTGGAATGCCCGGTACCATTATGATCCCTGAAGAAACACTGGCCGATTACCTTGTATATATATTTGCAGGGTTTTGGAATGCCGGATTCAGAAAAATGATTGTTGTAAATGGTCATGGACAAGACTATGTCATTCCGTTGGCCATTCATAAATTTGGTAAGAAGTTTCAGGTTCCGGGTATCATTCTCTATGTCCATTTCTGGAATTGTGCCAAGGAACAGCTTGATACGATAGAAAATGGCGGTCCATACCTGACTCCTTTCATTCATGCCGACGAGGTGGAACAGTCCTGGGCACTTGCCCTGTTCCCTGAACTCTGCAAACAGGTGGATGCAGTTAAGACAAAGGCTGCACCCATGCTTCCGCCTGGGCACATAAACAACTCAGCCGAGCGCGGAGTAGGCCCGATCAAGTGGTATAACGCCTATGGCAGTGTCGGAATGGAGTGCATTTGCACACCGGAAGGCGTTATCGGCGATGCAACATTGGCAGATGCTGAGAAAGCGAGGCTTGGTATTGAAAGAACACTCACCTATTTGGAAAAACTAGTCAATGATATTTTGGGGAAATATCCCGCAGGCGTTCTTCCTCCTACCGATAAGGTAACTCAACGCAACCCTGCTGATATTGAAGCAGTTATCAAGGGGCCGGCCAATGGTGGAAGACACATCTTTACTTTAACCTACTGACCTTGAGTTGAATTTGTTTTACAGGTCATTGGATACTTCATTTGAGAAAATAAGACTGACGATATAAAGTCAAGTCTTAAATAAGAAAAAAGTAGCGTAAACGCTAGACGCAATGAACTTTGAAAATAATGCATGCTAAACAGACCTGAACCAGTGTTACAAGTCTGGAACAAGGAGTAAGGAACTCGAGCTACGCTTGAGGAACAAAGGCCTCGTTAGTAGTTAGGATGCGGAAGATGAAGCGTACAAGTTTTTTAGAAACGTGCCCAAGAGCAATAAAGTAATGCTTGCCCTGAGCAAGTTTGGTGTTCATGTAAAGCCGAAAGGTATCACAGTGAACGGAAGCCAAGCGAGCGGCCTGCATCAATGCCCAGCGCAGATATTGTCGAGCCATGTTTAACCATTGGTGTGTGGGGGTCCTTAAACTTTCCAGACTGGTAAGTGGAAGAATCCATTCCTGCAAAAGCAAGTAATTTATCCTGAGAACTGAAGCGATGAATGTCGCCGATTTCTGCATTGAGTTGGAATTCTGTAACTACAATTAAGAATATCTATTATATTAAAATAATTATGGAAGAACGAAATAGAAAAATTTAACCAATCATATGAAGAAATGTAAATAAGTGGAGGTATGAAAATGGCAAAAGTAAAAGTTGGTGTTGCAGGTTACGGTACCATTGGACAGCGTCTTGCAGATGGAGTGGCATTGCAGGGAGATATGGAGCTCGTCGGTGTTGCCGATATTGCCCCTA
>Ga0209429_10002179_pt1 | contig 11697 bp, 11 predicted proteins | sample BarGraNGADG00212_3_FD_184493 | JGI IMG/M metagenome (GOLD analysis project Ga0209429, IMG submission 184493) | Arctic peat soil microbial communities from Barrow, Alaska - Barrow Graham LP Ref core NGADG0004-212 (SPAdes) (version 2) | ecosystem: Environmental > Terrestrial > Soil > Wetlands >... | reverse complement strand
CCTTACCGTAATGGAACTCTCTGAGCTGGTTAAGGCTATTGAAGTTGAGTTTGGTGTTTCCGCTTCTGCTGTTTCAGTAGCAGCACCTGCAGGCGGCGCTGCCGCAGCAGTTGAAGAAGAGCAGACAGAATTCACAGTTGTTCTTAAGAGTGCCGGCGGCACTAAGATCGCTGTTATCAAGGCTGTTCGTGAGCTCACAGGACTCGGCCTCAAAGAAGCTAAGGACGTCGTTGACGGCGCTCCTAAGAACATCAAAGAGAACGTTTCCAAAGAAGATGCAGACGCTGCAGCTGAGAAGCTCAAGGCCGCTGGCGCTGACGTCGAAGTTAAGTAAGATTAACCCATCGATGCCCGCATTTTGCAGGACTCAAATAAGAATCTTCCGGGGACGCAAAGTCTCCGGGAGATTTTTTTGAGTCTTATTGAGTTCTTCTGCGTCCTTTGCACCCTGTCTCGAATATTGAGTTTGGCACAAATAAGATGAGGCACATCCCGTCATGATTGAATGATTCTTCTCCTGCGCTGTGAACGCGACTGTACTGCGTACCACGTGCCGGTATCCGGAAAGAACCGGAATAGGAAGAGTCTGTGCTGCGCGTTTTTGTTGTGCGCCGGCCATCGACTCAGGGAGGAAAGATCCGTATGTGCACAAAGCCCCCTTTTATCCTGCCACAGCGGAGGCAGTGTAAGCGTTACATATTGGTAGCAGGATAAACGGTCCGGGACAAAAATTTCTCCCTTAATACAGAAAGCCGGCGGCGAACCTTTCTCTGTCTGAGCCGGTACTGCTTCCCGTGACGGACCGGTGAAAACATCATAGAAGATGCTCCGGTACCATGATAACAAAGGGGCGGGACGGATTGCGGCTTTTCTGCCTTTGAGCCTTCCGATCAGGCTTTCTTCCGAATGAAGGGACTGCAGTTCCCGGGAAATACAGAAAAGTACGTCCGGCAGTTCCTTGTTAAGAAAGATAACAGGAGTATACAGGTTGGCCTCCCTGCGAAGCATCAGGTCGCATGGGATTTCGATGGGTACTTTCATAAGTCCTGACATGCCAAAAATATCCGTATATTGAACTGCCGTGTTCATGGCATCACCCCGCTTTCCGTGTCATTTGATTGTGCCGGAAAAACAGGCGCTTGCGGCGGTGATAATTCGACAAAAAGTGACAATAGGCTTCATGAACAGATCTGCCGGTATTATACAGATCGTGTATGAATCGTGCATAAAATATAATTTGGCTTTGAAAACGCAAACAGGGGACCGGAAGTTCAACTGTGCCTCCACAGCGGAGGGACTTCCGCCCGTTGACGCGCCGCAATCGACGTCTGAAAATCAGATAAATCTGAATACTTTTGCGTGTTTTTGTATATAATTGCAATTGACAAAATCAATTTGAGCCGTTAGTGTATGTATATTGAATAATAGGTGTAAGCGGCGATGCCGCGAAAATGGACGGAGGATATTATGAAGAAGGCAATTAAGATTATAGTAGCAGTTATGACACTGACACTTTTAGTCGGTGCAGCCGGCTGCGGTGCAAAAAATGACAACGGACTTAAGGATTCAAAGACGATGGTTATGGGAACAAATGCTGCATTTCCTCCGTTCGAGTATCTTGACGGCGGCGTAGTTGCCGGTGTTGACGCAGATCTGATGGCAGCGATCGCCAAAGAGATGGGTGTTAAGCTTACTATTTCCGATATGGAATTTGATTCTCTGCCGACAGCACTGGCAAACAAGCAGATTGATGTAATTGCAGCTGGATTTACAGTGAATTCTGACCGTGAAGAGACCATGGACTTCTCAACACCTTATTACACAGCAGCTCAGACAATCATCGTTCTTAAGGATTCCGTTATTGCTACTGCCGACGATCTGAAAGACAAAGTAATCGGTGTACAGTCAGGGACATCCGGACAGTTCTGTGCGGAGGATGTAACAAGCACGGACAATATCAAAGGATTTGCCAGCGGCATGCTTGCCGTTGAAGCTTTGAAGAACGGTCAGGTTGATGCTGTTATTATCGACAATAACCCTGCCAAAGCATACGGTGATGAGAATCCTGATACGCTTGTACTTATTGAAGGACAGTATGATGACGAGAATTACGCACTTGCTGTTGCAAAAGGCAACGATGTTCTCTTGAAGAAGATCAATGATGCACTCGCCAAACTCAAGACTGACGGCACATTTGATGAAATTATCAGTAAATACATTAAATAATTTATCATAACTAGTGAGAAAAAAGGGAAGTCGGCTTATAATAAGTGGACTTCCCTTTTTTCTGTACACAAGCAGATTTTCACAAACAACGCAAAGGAAAGACGGCATGAACTATATTAATGACATCGTCAAAGCATTTTCCGACGGTATCTTCCTGACACTGATCAAGGACGACCGTTTTTCGTATCTGGTCAGCGGCTTCAAGCTGTCCATTCTGATCACGCTTCTTGCGGCCGCGATCGGTATTGTCCTCGGACTTATCGTTGCGGTTTTAAGACTGCGGGGCAAGGGCGTCATGGCTGCAATTGCCAACGGGTACATTACGGTTATTCGAGGCACCCCGGCTGTTGTTCAGCTGACAATTATTTATTTTGTTATTCTCGGACATACAGGACTATCAGACGTGCTCATTGCCTCTGTTGCCTTTGGTATTAACAGCGGAGCGTATGTTGCGGAGATTATCCGCGCAGGCATTATGGCTGTGGACCGCGGCCAGATGGAAGCAGGAAGATCCCTGGGCCTTTCTTATCTGCAGACTATGGTTCACATTATTATTCCGCAGGCGATAAAGAATGTCCTCCCGGCCCTTGGCAATGAACTGATTGTTCTTCTCAAAGAGACCTCCATTGCCGGCTACATCGGTATGAAGGATCTCAACAAGGGCGGAACTACCATTGCAAGCATCACGTATGACTATATGGTGCCTGCGCTGTGTGTTGCATATATATACCTGATGATGACGACAAGTATGGCTTCCGTCATCACCCGTCTCGAGAGGAGGCTGCAGCGAAGTGATTAAAGTAATTGATCTCCATAAATATTTCGGTGAACTCGAGGTCTTGAAGGGTGTTAATGCTTCCGTTGAAAAAGGAGAGGTGGTCTGCGTTATCGGCCCTTCCGGATCCGGCAAGAGCACCTTTCTTAGATGCCTCAATCTTCTTGAGGAACCTACCAAGGGTGAAGTATATCTTGACGGCGTTTCTATTGTTGAACACAAAAAGGATATTGATAAGCTTCGTCAGAAGACCGGCATGGTATTCCAGCAGTTCAATCTGTTCCCGAACCTGACGGTTATTGAGAACATTATGCTCGCTCCGCGCAAAGTCCTCAAAATGACGGCGCCCGATGCCAGAAAACGGGCGGAGGACCTCCTTGCCCGCGTTGGCCTGTCCGAAAAGGCAGATCAGTATCCGAGCCGCCTCTCGGGCGGACAGAAGCAGCGGGTGGCGATTGCAAGGGCACTGGCCATGGATCCGGAGATCATGTTGTTTGACGAACCGACTTCCGCACTCGATCCCGAGATGGTCGGGGAAGTGCTTGAAGTTATGAAACAGCTTGCCAGGGAAGGTATGACCATGGTGGTTGTAACTCACGAAATGGGGTTTGCCAGGGAAGTATCCAGACGCGTTTTCTATATGGACGAGGGAATCATTTATGAAGAAGGAACTCCGGAAGAGATTTTCCAGCATCCACAGAAGCCAAGAACGCGCGAATTTTTAAGCAAGGTATTATAGGAGGCGGCATGCAGACTACAAAATTCATCTATTTGATCATGTGGGCATTTTTTATTGTGCCGCTTCTTGGTTTCAATATCAAACGCCTGTCCGCCAAAAAATACGGAGAAAAACGCAAAATCAAATGGGGCTTCATCACTTTTATCACAATTCTTGTTGCCTGTATTACTGTATTTCTTATCGTTGCATATAATATGACCCTAAATACCCGCTATGAACTTGCGGCCGAAAGATATGTCGACCTGCATGCGCAGTATGCGACGGGCAAGCTTACATACGATGAGTATATTTCAAAAAGTGTTTTGCTTCAGACACCGGACGCGGATACCGCGGCCTTTACAGATACGCTTAAGAGTGCCGGAAATGCAGCCCCCAAATCACTTCGCGTCCAGATAGGCAACTGGATTACACCTAAATACTACCAGGAATATAAAAGTTACCCGAAGGTTGAAGCTATCGATGCGGAGAACCCTGTCTTTGTCCTGTATCTTCTCGATGAAGGATCACCACTGACGGATTCAGATGACGAATCAACCCAATTCTACTACCTGATCGAGATGGTATGGAATGATGACGGCGGCTGGAAAATAGCTTATCAGGCACCCGCTACTAAGGAACAACGGACATCTGCCAAATCATCCCTGCCAAGTCAGATCAACGGGAAATGGTTTTCATTCTCCGTCGGATGAAACCACTTGCAAACGCATGGGGAATATCAGAAAAACCGTACGAGCAAACATCAGAAAAACGCATGAGCTAACATCAGGAAAAACGCAGAAAAGGCGCATGAAAAAACACAGCAGGAAACGCTTTGCCTATTTAGACGATTTTGCTTGACAAGAGTGACCTCGGCTGATAGAATCGAATAGCGTTGCGGAAATTAGCGCAATTACTGATGTTATGGCGGCATAGCTCAGTTGGCCAGAGCGTCCGGTTCATACCCGGCAGGTCGTAGGTTCGAATCCGACTGCCGCTACCATCACGGCCCGTTGGTCAAGCGGTTAAGACATTGCCCTTTCACGGCGAAGACAGGAGTTCGATTCTCCTACGGGTCACCATTGGAGTATTAAGCCACCGAGCAATCGGTGGCTTTTTCATATCCGTAAGACATTGACTGGTTGTGATTCTGTTGTGATTCTTGACTTGTTTTTTGTTTATGGTATAGTTATTTAGCGACACACAAAAGCCTTATACGGACGGATACAGAAGACTCGTGTCACAACATACAACGGGAGCTTAGCTCAGCTGGGAGAGCACTTGCTTCACACGCAAGGGGTCGCAGGTCCGAGTCCTGTAGTTCCCACCAAAAGAAAGATCTTAGAGACAATAAATCTCTAAGATCTTTTTGTTATTCCAGGTCAGGCTACGCAGCCATCAGCCATCAGCCACGCAGCCACCAGCCACACGCTCCACGCACCACGCACCACGCTCCGCATACCCCGCACACAAGTCGCCGCACCCCCGGTCCTAGTCCCTGTTATCCTTGAGACTCTCGACCATGTCGATGCGGTATGCCTTTCGCTTGAGCATCTGGAGGGATATAAAGTAGCTTCCCACCAGGACGCCAAGGCAGATCAGCATGCTTTGCCACGTTATGACGGGCTTGATATAGACATTGAGCTCTGCAATAAAGGATGCGAATAGTTCCGTGCATAGCTTCATGCCGGCAAGGATCGTCTGTGCGGCTGCTTCCCTGACCTGATTAATCCGGCTGTTTGCATCGGAAGAGAGGTAGCGCAGAGATGTGTATTCATCAAAAAAATACTGCCGTACCTGTGCATCGTTATCTTTGTGGTACACAATGGAATAGTAGACCTGTGTGTGGTCAAGACTGTCAAAATCACTTTGCCTCATCGTCACCTGACCGAAGGTCTTTTTGTTGACATAAAAATCAGTTGTGTCCTTCTGTGCATATATGTAATCCGGCCGGACGCATAGACCGGCAACGACATATTCTTTTCCCTCTATGGAAAATCTGTCGCCGATAAGAATGCCGTGTGCAGAAGCAAAATCCGGATTCAGAAGAATTTCGTTATCGTCTTCTATATCCCTGCCTGATACTACTTCGTACATGTTCACCCTCTGCGCTGGTGCAAATGCCCGGAGGGTATAGCCGTCTTCCTTGATATCTACGTACTCGGTTTTCTCCAGATCCGTATCATATGTGTCCTCGATGGCAAGGATCCCTTTTTCGTCGATCGGCTTGAGGGTGGTGAACTGGGCATCCTCCACATTTCCGGTCTTCATCAGCCGGGAGAATCCCTTGTCCATCATTTCGATACCTGTGTACATCGCAACAAAAAGATAAACGCTTATCGCGGTAAGAAGGGCAGCCGATATGTAGAATGTTTTGAAACATATATTAAATATACTAATTACAGCAATAATAACTGTATAAATATGCCTGTCATCAGTAAGCTGCCAACAGGTTATCTGCCGTTCGTAATCAAGCTGCGGGCCGTTCGCCGTAAAGTCTCAGGCCTCGCCGTCGGCAGAAGGCCGCTCGCCGTCAGGTCACAGGCAGTTCGCCGCGGAAGACAGCCTGGAAAATGAGTGCGGCGGCCCCGACCAGCGGCGACTGATCACCAAAGACAGCAATCCTGACCGGAATATGCCGGATTTCGCGCTGGATCATGTGCCTGTTTATGGCATTCTCCAGTTCCGGAAGAAGAAGCGGTGCCAGAAATATACTTTGGTGTCCGAGAAGTATGATCTCCGGATCAAAAATATTGGAGATATTTACCAGAGCCGTGGTTAATGCCTGGATAAGCCTTGGCAGCCAGAGGGCGGCTGAAGCCGGATCCTTTTGCGCCCCGGCGGCCATATCCTGCAGATTCTTCGCTCCTGACTGCTTCAGCAGAACCGGTATGCTCGCATATAGTTCCAGACATCCGCGATTGCCGCAATAGCAGGGGGGCCCGTCGAGGTTTACGCTCATGTGGCCCAGTTCTCCGCCAAAGCCGCTGCTTCCCTGGAAAATACGTCCATAGGATATAACGCCGGCCCCGATACCGTTTGCAATTCCCAGATAGGCAACATGCCGGTAATTTCTTGCTGCCCCGTAAAGCTGTTCCGCCTGGACGGCTGCATTCATATCATTGTCCAATATGACCGGAAGTCCGCATTTTTCGGATACGAACGTCGATATGTACAAATCCTGGATACCGTGGAAATTCGAAGGGGACAGGAGTTTCCCGCCGGCAATATCAACAGGGCTGATACAACTGATTCCAATGCCGATTATAGGAAGACCGGCTGCAAATTTTTGCATTTCATCGAGAATGTCTGCAAGCATCTGCAGATAACCTGCAGAATCTGTAGATTCATCAAGACAGGATTTCCAGGTCATGAGTATTTTACCGGACACATCACACAGAACGCCTTCCACTGCATCGCGGGACAGATAGAGTCCCAATGCGTTGATCCGCCGGGTCTGTACAGTAAGAATACTCGGCCTCCGGCCGGCTGCTGCAGAAAGAGGCGCACTTCCTGATCCGGCCGGTTTTCGGGAGGGGCAGGAAGTACCCTGCTCCTTAATCAGGCCCTCATCAATCATCTCCGCAACAATGGCACTGATCGCCATTTTGGACAGGCCCAACTGCCGGGACAGTTGGGCCCGGCTGATTGGGCCCGAAACAGAGAGGCGGCGGATAATTTCAGCCCGATTGCTGATACGAAGATATTTCAGGTTTTTTGTCCTGCGCTGGGACTCCAGATTTTCATTTGTCATATTTATCCCCGCAATTCGCATAAATTTCTGCCATGTTTTGACAGATTATTATAACTTTGTGAACAACATATATATATTATCATTTTTCCGATAAATAATGCTTATGAACTTATAAGATTGCTTGACTTTGCTGCTGTTTGGGAGAGGTTTCATCCCCGTCTGAACAGATGTTCCAGGCAAACACATTTCGTTCATCAAATGTTCATATTCTGCCGGTTGCATTCTGCTCAAATCCGCAGTAAAGTAGTCAGAGAAATAAAAGGTTAACCAACTTAAGTATTAAGTGTGTTAAATGTTAATGGAGGTAAAGTAATTTGGATAGTCTGCTTAAAGAACAACTCATCAAAACCATGCTAAGTTCAAAGAAGATGCTGATGATGACTACTGCAAGTGCAGGCGTTCCTTTTGCGGAATTCGTTACTCTTATGCATATTTTCCATCTTTCCCAGGAGGCAGATGCCAAAGATGGCGTAAGGGTTATGAGAATTAAAGAGATGACACACATCTCTCTGCCGGCAGTATCCCAGCAAGTGCGGACGCTCGAGGAAAAAGGTCTTGTAGTGCGCAGTATGAGAGCCAAGGACCGCCGCATTTCACTTGTAGCACTCACCCCTGCGGGCCACGATGTTCTTAAGCGTGTCAGGGAAAATACGGATGCAGTCATGGAAGAGCTCGTTCTGAAAGTCGGAGAAGAGACAATAAGGGAGTATATCAGGTTAACGGATACCGTAATGACGTCACTTACCGAGATGCGCGGTGCTAATCCTGATCATGTTCATCCGGATTGTTTCCATTAACAGTAAGGCAATGCCCCGATAGGAATTTGTATATATTTGAAAAAGAGAGGATGATTGAGTTTTGAAAAAATTGGCAAAATACCTGAAACCATATTCAATTGTTTTAGTTTTAGTGCTTCTGCTGCTATTCGGTCAGGCAATGAGTGACCTCAATTTGCCGAACTACATGTCGAAAATCGTAAATGTCGGTATACAGCAGAACGGCGTTGAAGAGGCGGCTCCTGCGGCAATCAGCCAGAACGGCATGAAGCTTATGCAGACTTTTATGCTGGCTGATGAGAAGACGCTTGTGCAGGATAACTACACACTGGTGTCCGGAACCGATGTCAATGCAGGCGGGAAGACATACGAGAGCGTCTATCCCAATGCAAAGGACACGCAGATCTATGTGCGTAATACTGTCGACAGCAGCACACTGGCAAGTCTTGACCAGACATTCGGAAATGCAACATGGACATTCATTAATGTGATGCAGGAATATGCAAAAATGAACGTTACGACAGCGACAACATCGAGTACCAGTTCTGTTGATGTCAAGAGCATTGACTTCGAAAAATTATACGCAATGCAGTCCCAGCTTGACCAGATGCCGGCTTCCGTTGTTTCCGACGCGCACGATAAAGCGGTTACCAATGATAAGTCCATTCTCAAACAGAGTGCAGCTGCATTCACCGGAAGTTTCTATAAAGAACTCGGGGTTAGCCTCACCGATATTCAGACTGCCTATATTCTGAAAATTGGCGGCGCCATGCTGCTGATTGCCCTGCTCGGAGGTCTGGCTTCCATCTTCGTCAGTCTCTTCTCCTCGAGGATCGCAGCAGGTGTAGCGCGTACTTTACGTGTGGATATTTTCAACAGGATTGAGAGCTTTTCAAATAATGAATTCGATAAATTCTCAACCGCTTCCCTGATTACCCGTTCCACCAACGATGTCACGCAAATTCAGACACTCCTTACTATCGGAGTAAGAATGCTCCTGTACGCCCCGATCATGGCGGTAGGCGGAGTCTTCATGGCGGTGAATAAATCCGCCTCCATGAGCTGGATTATCGCTGTGGCCTGTATTGTACTGGTCGGTATGATTCTCATCGTCCTTGCAGTGACTCTGCCCAGATTCAAGCTGGTTCAGAAGCTGATTGATAATTTGAATCTTGTTGCCAGGGAGAACTTAAGCGGGCTTATGGTTATCCGTGCTTTCGGCACACGTGATTTTGAAAAAGACCGTTTTGACAAAGCCAATAAAGATCTGACAAAAGTCAATCTGTTTATCAACCGTACCATGTCATTTATGATGCCGGCGATGATGCTGATCATGAATGCAGTCATGCTGCTGGTTGTGTGGGTCGGCGCCCATCAGATTTCCGAATCCACGATGCAGGTCGGTGACATGATGGCCTTCATGCAGTACGCCATGCAGATCATTATGAGTTTCTTGATGATTGCAATGATGTTTATCTTCGTTCCGCGTGCAGCGGTATCAGCGAACCGGATCGCAGAGGTTCTCGAAACCCATACGACCATTCATGATCCGGCAAATCCGAAGAGCCTTGAAACTTCCAGAAAAGGATACGTGGAATTCAGGGATGTCAATTTCCGTTACCAGGGTGCGGATGAGGATGTTTTAAGCGACATTACCTTTACTGCCGAACCCGGTCAGACCACTGCTTTTATCGGATCAACCGGATCCGGCAAATCGACTCTTGTAAACCTGATACTTCGTTTTTATGACGTCACCAAAGGTCAGGTATTGATAAATGATGTTGATATCCGCGAGGTTTCCCAGCAGGAACTGCGCTCTATCATCGGGTATGTACCGCAGCAGGGGGTCCTGCTTTCGGGAACGATTGCTTCGAATCTGCGTTACGGTAAAAAGGATGCGACGGATGAAGAAATTCAGACGGCTGCCGAGATCGCACAGGCAACTGCGTTTATTGAAGAGAAGACAGACCGGTTTGATTCCGGGATCTCCCAGGGCGGTGATAATGTCTCCGGCGGCCAGAAACAGAGGCTGTCCATCGCCCGTGCTTTAGTAAAAAGGGCGCAGATCTATATATTTGATGACAGCTTTTCGGCGCTGGACTTTCAGACGGATATTGCACTGCGCAAAGCACTGAAAGCCAATACGGGCGACAGCACACTGCTGATTGTTGCCCAGCGCGTCAGCACCATCATGAATGCTGAGCAGATCATTGTACTCGACAACGGAAGAATCGTCGGTAAAGGTACACACAGGGAACTCCTGCTGAGCTGCCCGGAATATTATGAAATTGCTTCTTCGCAATTGTCAAAGGAGGAATTGGAGTGAGTGATAATAACGCAAAAAGACCTGTAAGTCCAGCGGGACGGCGTCCGGCGGGCGGACCGCGCCCGATGGGAGGTCCCGGAGCATTAATGCCCGGTGAAAAGGCCAAGGATTTTAAAGGTACGATGAAGAAATTGCTCAGTTACCTCGGCAAATATCAGATCACCATTATCATCGTTTTCATTGTTGCGATTATATCGACAGTATTCTCCGTTGTAGGGCCCAAGATTCTGGGTCAGGCTACCGATGTACTTTTTGAAGGTATCATGAACAAGATCTCAGGAAAAGGCGGCGGCATCGATTTTGCTAAAATCGGTCAGATCATGCTTCTTCTTGTCGGGCTATATGTCATAAGCGCGGTGTTTTCGTACATTCAGGGATATATCATGAGCGGCGTAGCTATGAAAGTAACATACAAACTTCGCCGTGACATAGAGGACAAGATCCACCGCCTTCCCTTTAAGTATTACGATACAACCACAAACGGGGAAGTCCTTTCCAGGATTACAAATGATGTCGACACGATTAGCCAGAGCCTGAGCCAGAGCATCACGCAAATCATAACCTCAGTCACAATGCTCGTAGGTATTCTGATTATGATGATCAGTATCAGCTGGCAGCTCACGCTGGTAGCCCTGTGCATCATACCTGCTTCCCTGATTTTTGTTATGCTGATCGTCAAAAAATCCCAGAAATATTTCGTTCAGCAGCAGGATTATCTCGGGCATGTCAACGGTCATGTGGAAGAAATGTATGGCAGCCATGTTCTGGTCAAGTCGTTCAACGGTGAAGGGGATTCGGCAAAGATCTTCAGTAAGTTCACCGACAAACTCTACCAGGCTGCCTGGAAGTCAACCTTTCTTTCGGGACTTATCATGCCGATCACCATGTTTATCGGCAACATAGGGTACGTGGCCATCTGTATTCTGGGCGGGTATTTCGCAGCAAACGGATCGGTATCCATCGGCGGAATCCAGTCGTTCATTCAGTACGTTCGGTCTTTTACCCAGCCGATCACCCAGATTGCGAACATCTCAAACGTACTCCAGCAAACCATGGCAGCGTCCGAGCGGGTGTTCTCATTCCTTGAAGAAGACGATGAAGTTTCTGAACAGGATAATGCCCTGT
>Ga0209429_10002178_pt1 | contig 11699 bp, 10 predicted proteins | sample BarGraNGADG00212_3_FD_184493 | JGI IMG/M metagenome (GOLD analysis project Ga0209429, IMG submission 184493) | Arctic peat soil microbial communities from Barrow, Alaska - Barrow Graham LP Ref core NGADG0004-212 (SPAdes) (version 2) | ecosystem: Environmental > Terrestrial > Soil > Wetlands >... | reverse complement strand
ACGCGGGGGCAAGCAGGTGGATCAACCGGTCGCCGATGTCGAAATCAATCCCAATGGTGGCCATGCCCCCCGATGGGATGACCCGCAGCCCCACCGAGAAGAAAAGTAGGATCATCATGCCCAGCCAGAAGGTGGGTATGGAGATCCCTAGCATCGAGAATATGCTGGCGCCGTACTGAATGCCCTTTCTACGGCTGATGGCGGATGCCACCCCCAGGGGCACGGAGAGCAGGGCTGCCAGGATCAGGGAGGCGATCATCAGCTCCAGGCTGGGCACCAACCGCTCTCCCACAACCGCGGTTACGTCCCGCGCGTACTTGTAGGATACCCCCCAGTCGCCGGTGGCCAATCCCCTCACCCACTTCACGTACTGCAGCGGAAGGGGGTCCCGCAGCCCAAGTCTCAGCTCAATCGCCTCCAGTTGGGCGGGATCCACGTTTGGGCTGGAGGCATAGATCGCCATTGGCCCGCCCGGGGCCAGGTGGAGCAAGGTGAACAGGATTATCGATACAGCCAGAAGAGTCGGCACTGCCAGAAGCAGTCGACGAACGACATATCGCGCCATTACGACAACGTCCCCCACGGAAACCGGGGCTAGGGGTCGGGAAGCATGCCTCCCGACCCCAGCAGTCAACTACTTGTCCAGCCACCACTCGTCGGCGTTCCAGAACTCCAGGTAGCCCGGGGCCGGCTTGTAACCTTTGAGCTTCTTGTTGAGCACAGTGTGGTTGGTGAGCCAGAACAGGAAGAGGTAAGTCTCGTCCTCTGCCACCGTCTGCTGCACCTTCAAGTAGATCTCTTTGCGCTTCGCCTGGTCGACGGTCTGTAGCGCATCGGTAAGCAGCTTGTCTGTGTCGGGGTTGCTGTAGCCAGAGTAGTTGTACGCGGGGCTCTTGCTGGGAGACATGTACCAGCCGCTCATATCCGGGTCGGCCAGCCGCCCGGTATAGGAGTAGGCCATCTCGTAGTTGCGCTTGGGCAACGCGTTGCCCCACATGGTAGCCACGTCCACCATCTTGATCTTGGCGTCGACGCCGATGTCCTTCCACTGCCGCTGCGCGAAGGATAGGATCTGCACCCGCTCCTGCTCGCCGGCGATGTTCATGACCTCAAAGGAAAGTTTCTTGCCGTCCTTCTCACGGATGCCATCAGAGCCTACCTTCCAGCCGGCATCGTCCAGGATCTGCTTCGCCTTGGCGGGATCGTACTTGTGCTTCGGCACGTTGGGATCGTATGCCCAGGAAAGCGGCGAGACCAGCTGCCAGGACGGCTCCACCAGGCCCTTCAAGAGGGTCTTGGCGATGCCTTCCTTGTCGATGCCGTAGGCCAGCGCCAGCCGGATGCTCTTGTCGTTGAATGGGGCCTGGGTCTGGTTCATCCAGAGCAGCCATGGGGTGACGGACGGCGTGGAGATGACAGTCGCGTTCTTCAGCCCCTTGGCGATCTCGACATGCTCATTGTTCAATCGGAAGCGGCAGTCCGCCTCGCCGGTGTCCAGCTGATTCAGAAGGGCGTTGGCATCGGGCACGATCTTGTAGACGATCTGATCGAGGTAAGGCTGGCCCTTCTTGAAGTAGTCGGGGTTCTTCACCAGCGTAACGTGGTCGCCGGAGACCCACTCCTTGAACTTGAAGGGGCCGGTGCCCATGGGAGCTCTGAACCAGGCGTGCTTGTTGATCGCCGCCGCGTCCAGCCCGCCCAGGACGTGCTGGGGCAGGATGCCGGTTATGGCAACCCGATCGAGGAATGGAGCGTCGATGCTCTTGAACTTGAAGATCACCGTGTAGTCGTCTGGGGTGTCGACACTAGTGATCTGGTCCCAGCCTATCCGGCTGCGAACGTCCGTGTCCTTCATCACCATGACGTCATAGGTGAACTTGACATCCTTGGAGGTGAGGGCCTTGCCGTCGTGCCACTTAACGTCCTTCCGCAGTTTGAAAGTATAGGTGAGTCCATCCTTGGAGATCCCCCCGTTCTCCATGGTGGGAACTTCCGAGGCCAGGTCTGGCACCGGCAGCAGCTTGTCGTCCGTCCTCACCAGGCATCCCTCGACCAGCAACGCCACCTCCTGCGCCACAGTAAGGCCGGTGAAAGGTCCCCACAGCCGGTCTGGCTCCTGGGGCGATCCCACGGTGAAGGTGCCGCCGCTCTTGGGTGCGCCGGCGGCGGGTGCCGCGGTGGCGGCCGGAGCTGCTGGGGATGCGCCGGCAGCCTGCGTGGCGGCAGGAGCAGCCGGAGCCGATGAAGAGGCGGATGGGGTGGGGCTTGAGGCGCAGCCCTCAAGCAGGGGGCCAACTACCGAGATGCCTCCCACCAGCAGCGCTGCCCTACGCAATAGCTCTCTTCTAGAGATAAGTCCACGCTGAGATTCGTCTTTAAATCGGCTGACGACGTCGTCCATTCCTTCTCCTCCCAATGGGTCTCGAATCACTCCCCATGGACCAGCAATGACTTCTATGTGGATCTCGGAGGGGCATTGCCCCGCCGGGTTTCCCAGGTGACATACATGTCCCCCCTACATGGCCCTGCAACTATCGGTGTACCGGCTTCCCCGAGTAGCCCGGGAAGTAGAGCGCGCCGGTCGGGCAGAGTGCCACGCAGGCGGAGCAACCGATGCACTTCTCGCCGTCCACGACCGGCAGGCCATCCACCATCTCGATGGCGTAGCAGTGCCCAGGCTTGAGACAGGCCCCACAGCCGGTGCACAGCTCGGCGTCGAGGGTGGGCATGTCCGGGATCATCTCCAGATCGGAGGCGGGCCGGATGTTGTGGAGCGCCTTCCCCACCATCTGGTCGTAGGAGGTGAAGCCCTGCTCCTTCATGTAGCTCTCCATCCCGTCGAGGATCTTGGGGATGAGTTCGAAGCCATTCCACATGAGGGAGGTGCAAGCGGTGACCAGCGTGGAGCCCCAGACCATGTACTGGACAGCGTCTTCCCAGGTGAATAGTCCTCCACCGCCCACCAGCGGAGCCTTCACCCGACTCGCGATCTGGGCAACCATGGCAAGGCCCGGTAGCAAGCAGGACTGTCCGCCCAAACTGCCGAAGCTGGCGCCCTGCGACAGGTCGTATACGTGGTTCAGATTGTTCAGATCGACCGGTGGCAGGCTCAACTGGGCTCCGGCCATGCAGATGCCGTCCGCCCCGCCCTCCACGCACGCCTCGGCAATGCCGGCAATGTCTGTTACGTTGGGGGTGAGCTTGGGGACCACCGGGATCTTCACCGCACTCTTGATGATCTTCACAACTTCACGAGCCAGGTCCGGGTCCTGGCCGGTCAAGGCGCCGCCCTGGCCCTGCTTCACCCCCAGCTTCTTGGCCGTCAGGGAGAGATTGGGGCAGATGAAGTTGGGCTCGATCAGGTCGGCGCCCGCATCCTCCATAGCCTTGGCCAATCGGCCCCACGACTCCAGGTCGGCCCCTTCGTGGGTGATGTTGGAGAAGAGGATCAGCTCCGGCACCAGCTTCTTTGTCTCCTCGATCAGCCGAACACCCTCCTCCAGGTCGAGACGGCGATCGACGCAGACTATGCTGCCGACCTTGGGGTCGTGATACATGCGGCACTTCTTATAGAAGGGCTGCTTGATCAGGGTCAGCTTTGTGCTCGCCGCAGCGGCACCGCAGTCGAAGGCCTGCTTCAGCAGGAACGGCTTGACGGTAAGAGGGCTGGACGCGACCACGAAGGGATTGCGAAACTTTATACCGGCAAACTCGATCATCTACTCCCACCTTCCCGGATGTGACTCTGACCCCGATTGTTCGTCGAGGTGCCCAAGGCCAGCCACATCTCGCTGGTCGGCTCGAAACCGATCTTCTCGTACAACGGCCGCCCCTGATCAGATGCGTGGAGCCTCACCTCGGTCAACCCCTGAGCCCGCGACCAATCGATCATCTCCTTGACCAGACTCCCGGCCAGCCCCATCCGCCGGTAGTCGGGCTCCACGTAGAGGCTCATGAGGTATGAGGGCGCCCGCTAAGGTTGCGTGGAGAGCCCGACAGCTGGGCGATGGAAAGCCCGATACCCGCCACAACCTGGCCCTCAGGCGGCTCAACAACCCATCCCTGGTACTCGCCACCGGGAATCCACCGCGAAAGCTGCTCCGCGACCGTGGCCGACATCTGATCGTTGACCGCCGAATCGCGGAACCCGATGCCCTCGAACATGCGTCGACGGTGCCGTACCAGTGCTGGGATATCATCTAACGTTGCCTGTCTCGTTTTGAGACCGTCTCCAGTTCCCACTCCGCCACTCCGTGACAAGCTCCCCGACCCTGAAGGGCCGGGCTAAGAGGACGAAGCCCCTTTGGGGCCCAACAGTCCCAGCTTGAACGGCTTTGTCCGCTCAGCCCGATAGCTTCAGCCTCGGGCTCTTGGTCGAACAGGCGTGTATGCGCGTAATGCGCACAGGGCGCCGCTCTACGTTCCAGCCAGTCCAGTGTTGTCGCTATGATAGCTCCGCGATGCCCGCCCGCTCGATGCGCGCCAACTCGGCTCGCTGGGCATCGTCCAGGTAGCTCTTCGGCTCGGCGCTCAAGATCTGCCTCACACGTTCTCTGGCGGCCTCTTCATACGTCAGCGACCCGTGGGATTCCCACACAGAGCGCCGGTCGCGCACGGCAAGCTTCGCCTTGCTCAGCACCCGCTTGTAGTTCAACAGCGTGTGCTCCGTGGTCAGGAAATCACCGGCCGCCCCCACCTCTTTGATCAGACCCAGCGCCATCTCTTCATCGGACACCGGCACACCCTGGTGGAAGCGGAGGAAGGAGCCCGCGATCTCGTCGTCCATCACCAGCGCCTCCGGCGACATGGACAGGGTCGATTCCAGATTCCCAGCGCCCCAGATGAAGTTGACACCACTGGCGGCGTGGGCCAGACCGGTGTTCATCTTCTCGAAGGCGGCCTGGGCGTCGGCAACCATCGACTCGGTGGACATCCAGGATGCCGACGGCAGGCCGTGGAAGGCCGCCAAATCGGCCCCGGCCGCCTGAAGAAGGGCGTTCTCCGGGGCGCCGGTTAGCGCAATGGCCGAGGCCATGTCTAACACATGGGCGAAGCCGATGTTGTAGAGGCAGGGTCGCCGCGGCTCCAGCAGCTGGTTGATCACCAGCCCGCTCAACACGTCCGCGTCGCCGATGGTCAGGCACCCCGCCAGAGTGACGGGTGCCGTGGCACCGGCCAGCGGCTCGGAATTGATGGTGGCCGGCACGCCTAGCCCGGCAGTCTCCTTGAAAACGCCGAGTGCTAGCAGGCTCCAGTGGAGGGGGCTGAGGATGCTGAAGCCGCTGCTGACAATGGGTCGCTCCCTCAGAGGGGTATCGCCCAGTAGCACCTGAGCCATCTCCAGCACCAGCCGTCCGCCCCTGGGGGTGTAGACACAGGGCCGCAGATGCTTGCGGCAGTTCTCGGCCATGATCCGGAATCCCACGAAATCACGGCAGCTTGGGGGAACGTCGGTGACGGCTGTGCCCACCATCCCGTGGATGTTGTCGCACGCGTCCACCACACGCGCCAGCTCGGCCAGAGCATCCGAGTTCAGTTCCGACCGTTCCTTGCCCCTGGTTATGTAGAGAGCGTTCCCCGTCAGAACGAGCACGGGGCCGCCCGGGCCAATCTCCCACAGGTTATCCGCCCTGTCGGCGATGCGCACCCTCTTCGGGGCCGTCTGGACGGCCCACTCGACGAGCTTCGCCGGGATGTGGACCACATTCTCGCCGGTAACCGTCGCCCCCGCCTCCAGGAGCAGCTTCACTATCTCGCCATCGTCCACTCGCACGCCGACGTCCTGCAGCACCTCCAGCGCACCTGCGTGGATCCTCTCGCACCCTTCCCGGTCCAGAAGCAGCATCTGCGCACTCCCTGTAAGCTCGACTTGGCGGCCGCCGCCGGCCATTGCACGTTGACTGTTAACACTCTTGTGTGAAAACGGCGAGGGCCGCAATCACGAAGACACGAAGACACCAAGGAATCTCTGGGATCCTTTGTGCCTTGCTGCCTTGGTGGTTCGCTCTCCCGCACGGAAGGCTACTCGCTGCTGGCCCCCAGGTACGCCTTGCGGATCACGGGGTCCTCCAGCAAGTGCACGCCGGCCCCCTGGAACACTATGTTGCCGACCTCAAGAACGTAGGCGTGTCCGGCGATGGCGAGCGCCTGCTTGGCGTTCTGCTCCACCAGCACTATCGTCACGCCCTGCTGGTTGATCTTCTGGAACAGCCCAAACAGCGATTTTACCAGCCTTGGAGCGAGCCCCATGGACGGCTCGTCTAGCAGCAGCACCCTCGGTCCGGACATCAACCCCCGGCTGATGGCGAGCATCTGCTGCTCCCCCCCCGAGAGGGTTCCCGCGAGCTGGCGGCGTCTCTCGGCCAGAATCGGGAAAAGCTCGAATGCCTGGCTCAACCGCGACTGGATCACTTCACGGTTCTTCACCGTGTAGGCCCCCATGGTGAGGTTCTCCTCCACCGTCAGCGCGGAAAACACCCTGCGCCCCTCCGGCACCTGAACGATCCCGGCTTTCACCACCTCGTGGGGGGTCTGAGGCAGCTGCTTTCCGTCCAGGGCGATCCGCCCGGTGTACTTGATCACTCCCGAGATGGCGTTGAGCAGCGTGCTCTTTCCTGCCCCATTGGCCCCGATTATGGAGGTAATGCTGCACTCCTCAACCTTCAGCGAGATGCCGTGGAGCGCGGCCATCTTTCCGTAGGAAACCGCAAGATTGTCTATCTCAAGAAGCATGGTTGGCTCTCACTCTCCCAGGTAGGCTTTCAGCACTTCGGGGTGAGACTGCACCTCTTGCGGCGTCCCATGGGCGATGGTCTGTCCCATGTTCACCACGTAGATGTCGTCGCACACCGGCATCACCACCTCCATGTGGTGCTCGATCAGGAAGATGGAGAAGTGCTGCTCCTCGTGCAGTCCGCGGATCAGAGTGAGCATCTCGGCCACCTCGCTGGGGTTCAGGCCGGCAGCGGGCTCGTCCAGGAACAGCAACTGGGGGTTGGTGGCCAGCGCCCTGGCGATCTCCACCTTCCGCTGCAGTCCGTAGGGAAGGCTACGAGCCCGCTCGTCGCGACAATGGCTTATCCCCACTAACTCCAGCAGCTGGTCCACCTTGGCATTCAGGGCGCGCTCCTTGTCCCGCATCCCGGGAAGCCCGAGCAGTGCGGATAAGAAGCTGTACCCCACGTCGTGGCAGCAGGCCGCCTTCACGTTGTCGGCGACGCTCAATCCGTCAAACAGTCTGAGGTTCTGGAAGGTGCGGCCGATCCCCAGCCGCGCGATGACATAGGACTTCTCGTTGGTGATGTCCCGCCCCTGGAAGGTGACCTTCCCGCTGTCCGCCGGGATGATGCCGGAGAGGAGGTTGAAAACGGTGGTCTTCCCGGCACCGTTGGGGCCGATCAGCCCCACCACGTGGTCCTTCCGCAGCTCCAATCCGAAATCCACCACGGCCCGGACCCCACCGAAGCTCTTGCAGAGACCCTCCACGCTCAAGAGCAGGTCGCCGTTCACCGCAGCCATCACCGCACCTCCAACTCGGCCGGTTGAGGCTCAGCGGGGACCCTGCGCAGCCGGCGGTATTGGTCGCGCGCCGAGGACCTGGTGAGCTCCCAGTCACCGAGCAGCCCCTGGGGCCGCAAGTTCATGGTCAGGATAATCAGGGCCGCGTAGATCACCACCCGCCACGTGCTGGCAAAGCGCAGCACCTCCGGCATGGTGGACAGCAGCAGCGTGCTGACCACGGAACCGGTGAGGCTGTTGATCCCGCCGAAGTAGACGGTGATCACCTGCTCCACCGATGTGGTCCAGCCGAAAATCCGCGGATCCATGTAGTGGATAAAGAAGCCCTGCATCCCTCCCGCCAGGCCGGCCAGCCCGGCACTGAAGGCGAACACGACCATCTTGTGGCGAAAGACATCGATTCCCAACGCCTGAGCGGCCAACTCATCGTTTCGAATGGCTATGGACTGCCGGCCCATCTTCGATTTCTTGAAGTTGGCCACCAGGAAGATCGCCCCCGCCGCCACCGGCAGCGCAACCCAGAGCTCTGTGTAGCGGGGAATTCCGGGTAAACCCATGGTGCCGCCGGTGACCTGTGTGAACATCTGGAAGATCGCCGTAATCGCCTCCCCGAAACCGAAGGTGGCCAGGGCGAAGAAGTCGCGGCGCAGCTTCAGAGCGGGGTACCCGATCAGCACACTGCAGGAACCCGCCATCAGGACGCCCAACAGCAGTGCCAGCGGGTAGGGAACGCCCAGCCGCATGTTGGAGAGGACCGCCGTGTAGGCCCCCAGCGCCATGAACCCCCCCTGCCCGAAGGAGAAGAGCCCGGTTAGCCCGGTGAGGGCGAAGACGCCCACTACTGCGGTCAGAGAAATCAGGAGCATTGTTGCCAGGTCAGCGTAGTACTGCATAACTGTTTACGCCTTCTCGTCCGTGGCCTTGCCGGCGATGCCCCACGGCCTGACAAACAGCAGCACCAGCAGCATGGCGAAAACGGCTACCGGAGCCGCCGATGATCCGATGGGAGTCATGGTGACCAGGGTCTCAACCAGCGCCAGCAGTATGCCTCCCATCACCGCCCCGTTGATGCTCCCCAGGCCGCCGACCACAGCGGCGACGAACCCCTTTATCATCGCCTCGGCGCCCATCTCCGGATAGGTGGTGTAGCTGATGCCCATGAGGGTACCGGCCAGCCCACCAAGCGCACCGGAGAGGAAGAAGGCCGCCGCGATCACGAAGTTGATGTCCACCCCCATGAGCGCCGCGGCTCGCATATCGTTGGAGGCGGCCCTGATGGCAGTCCCGATCCGAGTCCGAAACAGGATCTGGTTCAGAACTACCAGCGCAAGCAGACAGATGCCACCCATCATCAGATTTAAGGTGGAGACGGTGACGCCGCCCAGTTGGATTGTGGTGGAGGAGATCAGGTCCGGCCATCGGAAGAAGTTGCCCCCCACCGTGGGGTACATGGCGAACTGAGCCCCGGTGGACACCGTGATAGAGGTGACGAAGAAGTATATTATCGGCCCATTCTTCAGCCTGATCTGGCGGAAGGCAATCATCTCGATAATCACGGCCAGGAAGCCGCCAACTACTGTCGTTAGCACCAGGGTCGGGATGAGAGGCAACCCGACGTGGGCGGCCATGACGTACCCGAAGTAGGAACTCAGCATGATCACCGCGCCGTGGGACCAATTGCTGAACTTGAGAATACTGTAGATGAGAGCGAAGCCCACCGCGACGAGGGCGTATACGCCACCCATCGAGAGGGCATTGATCAACTGCTGGACTACGTACATTGCTCACCTTGCCTTGCGCTGGGTACATCGAAGCGGCGCGGTTGTGGCTGAAGCCTCTCGGGCCGCTGGGGCGGCGATTGCCGCCCCAGCGTTACGTCGGGATCGCCCTACTTCGGCAGGTAGCTCGCCTTGAGAGTCGTGTACTTCCCGTCCTTCACCTGAAGGATCGCCAGCGGCAGGTTCACCGGCCGGTGGGTCTTGGGATCGAGCGTGATCTTGTCGGTGATGCCCTGAACGTCCTTCGTCTGGGTCTCGATGGCATCCCGAATGGCGACAGGATCAATCTTGTTCGCCTGCTTGATGCCGTTGGCCAGAATCATCATGTTGTCGTAGCCCATCCAGGCGTGGACCACCGGGTCCTTGCCGAAGCGGGTCTTGTAGGTGCTGATGAAATCCTGGTAGCGAGGGTCGTCCAGCGAGATATTGTTGGGAAACACAACACCCTCTGCGGCCTTCCCTGCCGTCTCGGCAAAGGGATAGAAGCAGGAGTTGTTGCCCACTACCGGGATATTCATCCCCAGCTCTTTCATCTGGTTGACGATCAGCGAGTCCTCCTTGAGGTAACTGGTGATGTGCAAGGCCTCGGGGTTGGTCTCTTTGATCTTTGTGAGCTGAGCGCGGAAGTCGTTGGTGCCCGACTGGAACGGCTCGTTGGCGACGATCTGCCCGCCATTCTTGCTGATGTACTCCGCGAAGGGAGTGGCCAGAGACACGGAGTAGGGGTTGCCCTGGTCGTATAGGATGGCGAACTTCTTCAGCTTCATCTCATTGAGAGCGTAACTGGCGATAGCTTTGGCCTGCTCGCCTGCAGCCGGCTCGCCCAGGAAGGTATAAGCGTTCAGCTTGCTGGCATCCGGGGTGGTGGCCCGCTCATCCATCGGGTCGCCTATTACCGGAACCTTCTTCTCGTCAGCCATGGGGGCTACCGCGATGTGCATGGCGCTGTTGGGGGTGCCGATAATGGCCACAACCTTGTCCTGGTCGACCAGTCGGTTGAAGGCTGTCAGGCTCTCCGGCACGTTTCCCTTGAAGTCGTAGCTTACGTACTTTATTTGCTTGCCGAGCAGGCCGCCCTCTTTGTTGATCTTCTCGATGCCCAGGATCGCCCCGTTCTGCAGTCCCTGGCCCCACTCGGAGGTCGGGCCGCTGAGGTCCTCAATGATCCCCACCTTGATTTCACTCGGCCCCCCGGCGTCGCACCCGGAGAGCAGAACCATCCCCATGGCGGCAACTGCGGAAAAGGCGGCGGTGGCTGCAAGCCAACTGAAGCGTCTCACGGTCGGATCTCCTTTCCTGCCCTTCGATCTCGGTCTCAAAGTTGCAACTCGGCCATCAGAATAGAGGCCCGGGCCGGCTCCCGGTCCGTCTGCGCAGCGGCTCCACAAGATTACGACCCCAGATGCGATTCCCTCGTTTCCCTCTCCTTCCTCCATCTCCTTTAATCAATAGGCAGAAGACAAAGGCTAAAGATCGATGCGCCTTCCCTCCTCCGCGGACATGTAGAGACCGTACGCCGTCCGGATCGACTCCAGAGCCAGTTCCAGCCCCGAAAGCGGCTCGCGCCCCTCGGCCACCGAGGCGACGAAGTCCTGGATCTCCTGGACGTAGCCAGCCTCCCATTCGTGATCCACACTGGGCGAGTTCCAGCCGGCCTTGGTTTCCAGCTTCTCGTTCAGGAAGACCTTTTCGAACACCTGGGCGTCGGGCGCATAGGACACGCAGGTGTCGTTGGGATGGAGGTTGCAACGCAGCCGCGCGTTCGTCATGCACAGCTCCATCCAGCTATTGGCCCCGCCGAGGGAGACGTCGGAGCCCCCGATCACAGCCACCGAGTTGTCGTCGAAGGTGAGCACGCCGATGGCCCAGTTCTCCACATCCACCCAGCCGGAAACCAGCCTCGTCTCCGATGGGTCGAAGCCAGAAACCCGGGTGAGGTCTGCCGTCTGGGCCCAGACCGAGCGCACTCTGTGAGGACGACCCTCCCTCAGGATACCCTCTCGCTGCTTGAGGTGGATCGCCGCACTGATGGGGTGGATGCCAAGGCGCAACAGCGCTCCACCTCCGGACGTCTCCCATCGCTTGGAAAACTCGCTGGCGGACCCTCCGTGGGACTCGCCACCCCGGATCTCCAGGATCTTCCCCCGGCTCGCCTCGGCCAAATCGGCGGTTCGTCGGAAGGCCGGCGCGTACACCCAATTCTCGGCGTAGAGCAGCTTGCGGCCGGACGAGCGGAAGGCCTCCCCCAACTCCTCTAACTCCGCCTGGACCACATCGAACATCTCGGTGCGCGAGGTGTCTCCTGTGCGCCCCTCCCCCGCGAAACCGAGCAGTGGCTTCTCGCACACCACATCCTTGCCGGCTCTCGCGGCCTGGATCGCCATCCTGTGGTGGAGGTGGACG
>Ga0209429_10002177_pt1 | contig 11706 bp, 9 predicted proteins | sample BarGraNGADG00212_3_FD_184493 | JGI IMG/M metagenome (GOLD analysis project Ga0209429, IMG submission 184493) | Arctic peat soil microbial communities from Barrow, Alaska - Barrow Graham LP Ref core NGADG0004-212 (SPAdes) (version 2) | ecosystem: Environmental > Terrestrial > Soil > Wetlands >... | reverse complement strand
GTTCGGCGTGCGCATCCACTCTCTCGGTGACGCCGACCAGGGCGTCGTCCACGTCGTCGGCCCCCAGCTTGGCCTCACGATGCCTGGCATGACCGTGGTGTGTGGCGACTCCCACACCTCGACGCACGGGGCCTTCGGTGCTCTCGCCTTCGGCATCGGCACCTCCGAGGTGGAGCACGTTCTCGCCACCCAGACGCTGCCGCTCGGCAAGTTCAAGACGATGGCCATCAACGTGAGCGGAACGCTTCCCAAGGGGTCGACCGCCAAGGACATCATCCTGGCCGTGATCGCCAAGATCGGCACCGGCGGGGGACAGGGCTACGTGCTCGAGTACCGTGGCGACGCCATCAAGGCGCTGTCGATGGAAGCGCGCATGACGATCTGCAACATGTCGATCGAGGCAGGCGCCCGCGCCGGCCTCATCGCCCCCGACGAGACGACGTTTGCTTACGTCAAGGGACGCCCGCACGCACCCGAGGGCGCCGACTGGGACGCCGCCGTCGAATACTGGAAGACGCTCGTGACGGACGACGACGCGGTGTTCGACACCGAGATTGAACTCAACGCCTCCGACCTCGAGCCCTTCGTCACCTGGGGTACCAACCCGGGCCAGGGCCTGCCGCTCAGCGCAAACGTGCCAAGCCCCGACGACTTCGCCGACGAGCAGGACAAGACCGCCGCCGCCAACGCCCTCGTATATATGGGCCTCACGCCAGGCACGCCGTTGCGCGACCTCGTGATCGACACGGTGTTCCTCGGCTCCTGCACCAACGGCCGCATCGAGGACCTGCGCGCCGCGGCAGAGATCATCAAGGGCCGCACCAAGGCGCCCAACACGCGCTTCTTGGTCGTTCCCGGCTCCGCTCGTGTGCGTCTGCAGGCCGAGGCTGAGGGCCTCGATAAGGTGTTCCTCGACTTCGGAGCCGAGTGGCGCAACGCGGGCTGCTCGATGTGTCTCGGCATGAACCCCGATCAGCTGAGGCCCCAAGAGCGCAGCGCCTCGACCTCGAATCGCAACTTCGAGGGCCGTCAGGGCAAGGGCGGTCGCACGCACCTCGTCTCGCCCCTCGTCGCCGCCGCCACGGCGATCCGCGGCACCCTGTCCAGTCTTGACGACCTCGACAACGCCCCTTCGGCGTTGGTGTAAGGAGAAACGCCATGGAGAAGTTCACCACCCACACCGGCGTCGGCGTCCCGCTGCGCCGCTCCAACGTCGACACCGACCAGATCATCCCCGCCGTGTACCTCAAGCGCGTCACGCGCACGGGGTTCGAGGACGCGCTCTTCGCTGCCTGGCGCGGCGACCCAGACTTCATCCTCAATCAGGACGCGTACACGCACGGCTCCGTGCTTGTTGCGGGGCCCGACTTCGGCACCGGCTCCTCCCGTGAGCACGCCGTGTGGGCGCTCAAGGACTACGGCTTCAAGGTCATCCTCGCGTCGCGCTTTGCCGACATCTTCCGAGGTAACTCGGGCAAGCAGGGCCTGCTCACCGGCATCGTGACTCAGGAGAACATCGAACTGTTGTGGAAGGTGCTCGAGTCCGAGCCCGGCCGCGAGGTTACCGTGTCGCTCGAGGACAAGACCGTCACGTGTGGCGAACTCATCGTGCCTTTCGAGATCGACGACTACGTGCGCTGGCGCCTCATGGAGGGCCTCGACGACATCGGCCTGACGCTCAAGCACGAGGAAGACATCACGGCGTTTGAGGCCACCCGCGAGGCGTGGCTTCCCAAGACGCTTCCCTCCAAGCACCTGCCCGAGGTCGCGATCGAGGCGGCGCGTCCGGTCAGTTAGGACTCCTTGCTCGCCGTGTGGCGAGCGTCTATGAGTCTCGCCACCCAGGGATGAGTTGGTGGGAAGTGCTTCCCGGGGGCCCCGCCGACAGGCGCTGACCCGCTCGCGCTCGACCACTCTCGTCGAATCGCGTGACGCTCTGGGCCTCCCAGACGACGTCGGCCGTCGCGTGTTCACTGACCGCGGGTTCGGGCAGGTTTCCATAGACGACCTGCGATCGCGCGGCCCGCACGTTCGGACAGTGGTCGTTCCTGCCGTCGATCTCGGGGCCGCCGTGGTGTGTGAATGTCGCCAGCAGGTCGTCGCTTTGTTTGAAGCGCGTGGGCGTGTACTTGGTCTCGAATTCGGGCTTGAGACGCGCGGCTCCTTTCCGTTGACCTTGGGCGAGCATGTCGCGGCGCCACTTGGCGACCCGTTTTCCGATTGATAGCCCCGGAAGCGTAAAGGGCAAGGCGACGCACACGGCGAACAACGCTGAAAGCCGGTCTCCTCCGCCCGTTAGCGCGGCTATGCCAAAGACCACGACAACGAGCAGCGCGGGCGCACCAAAAACTGCTTCGTAGATCGCTGCGGCACCCCAGCCCCACCTCCTGCCCGATCGGTGCGCCCGGGTGTCGTCCGTCGGAATCGAACCTTCCGTCTCACCGGTGCGGCCATTGACCGCAAGGTAGTGCATCATCGGGCCGGTCGATGTGTTCTCCCTAAAGCCATAGAGCCACACAGGTAGGAGCACCGTCACCCAGCGAGTGCCCTTGATTGCGGTCAGTTCCGACTCCCACCGCACGCCGCCGTTGTATTGCGTCAGCGTCTGATTGACGTAGCCGCGAGCTATGGTCGCGAAGAGGTTGGCGGCTTCGCCCATGGCGTCCGAAACGTCCAGGTCGCGCGATTCGAAACCAAAGCCTTCGGAAATGTAGCTCGCGTTGAACCGCACGGCGTTGGACACGTCGAAGGGCTGGATGGCATTGATGATGTTGGTCGTTGACACCGCGGCGTAGATCTTTGTCCGCGTGGATCGTGCCTCGATCGCGAGGTCGTCTACGAGCAGATCCGTCTCGCGCATGATCGCTGACTCGTCGGTGGTGAACTCAGGGTCTTGCGTGCTGTCGGATCCTGAGCTCGCGGTCCACCCGCTTCCCCTGGTCCATGCGCGTCCGTCCAATCGCACGCTCACGGCCCCGTCGACCACGAGGTACGGAAGGTAGACGCCCTGAATAGGGGCGTGCTCGAAGTCGCGCTTGAACTCGGCGCTAGCGAACTTGCCTTGATCGCCTATGTACGCCGCCATCCGTGCGGCGGCGTCGTCGCGGCCGATGTAGAACGGCAGGATCGCGTCGGGGATGGCGCCGTTGTCGACGGGGTGGTTGAGCGACAAGGTGTGGCGGCACCAGTGGCACGTCGCGCTGAGCGTGGCCTCGGAGTTGATGGTGACGGTGGCACCGCAACCGTCGCATTCGACGGTGACGAGGCTCGACGTGTCGATGTCCTTGGCCCCGGTGAGGACCGAGGTGCCGACGAGGTTCTCGATGCCCTCGCTGAGTTTCAGTTCGTCGGCGAGGACTGCGGTGTTCCAGCGGTTGTGGCAGTAGCCGCACACCAGCCACTTGCCGTCGAAAGTCACGTCGCTCGACCCGCAACTCGCGCACTTGTTCACGCCGTTGGTGACCGGTTCCCGCTCCATCGCGTTCCCCCTCGCTCGCGCTACTGATGTGAAGTGTATCGACGGCAGTCGCGCCGTCGCGCTTCGTCGCCCTGGGATCCGGGGAACCCGTCACTCGGGGACAAACTCCCACCCCGGAAGGTCAAACCCAATTGGCGGTGGCGCCGATGGAGCCTGCCCGTCGACTCGGCGACCACGCACGTCAAATTGCTTCCCGCGTTTGGTGTTCGATTCGGCAACAACCGGGGCGTCTGCCTGCGCGAGCGGTGCCCGTGGATCCCCATCCACATCCACGTGAACAACGGCGGCTCTTACGTTGGGCTGGTAGTCATTCCTATCCAGGATCTCCGGGCCGCCGAGGTGCGTGAAGTCACCGAGGGAACGGTCCTCGGTCACGAGCCGGGTCGGCGTGAATTTGGTCTCGGTTTCCGGCTTGAGCCGAGCGTCGGGGTTTCGTAGCCCCTCGAGGGAATCGCCGCGGTGGAACTCGCCGTTATCCCTTCCGACGGCGATGACCCATGCCATCAGGAGCAAAGGGACTCCGGCCCACATCGCGAACGTTCCGGCATCCGCGTGGCCCGTGAGGGCCGCGATGCAGGCGCCGAACGCCACTAATGCGAGTGGAGTGGCCAGGACGGCCGTCGTCGTGCGTCGCCAGGTCCTGGCCCGAAGGTCGGCGCGCACGACATCGCCAGGCACCGACCCCTCCGTCTCGCCGGTGCGGCCGTTCACGGCGATGTAGTGCATCATCGGTCCGCTCGGAGTCTTCTCCTCGAACGCGTATAGCCAGACTGGCAGGAGCATGCTCACCCAGCGTGAGCCCCAGATGTTCATCTCCTCGGCGTCCCAGCGGACACCGCCGGTGTATTGAGCCAGCGTCGGATTGACGTAGCTGCGAGCCATGGTTGCGAAGTGATCCGCAGCGTAGTCCATCGTCGCATTGACCCCCATATCGCGCGCCTCGAAAACGGCGCCATCGGTGATGTAGTGCGCGTTGAAGCCCACGGCGTGCTCCACATCGAACGGTTGAATCGCATTGATGATGTTGACTGTCGACACCGCGGCAAATAGCTTGGTCCGCATCGACCGAGCCTCGATGACCAGATCGTCGATCGACAGATCGGCCTCACGCACTACGGTGAACTCTTCGGTCAGGTAGACGCAATCCTGGGGGTAGGGCGACTGTTTGGCCATCCCCTTGTCCACCCACGCCTGACCTTCGAGCGTGACGGTGACATTGGCGTCGACGACCAGATACGGCAGGTAGACGGCCTGAATCGGGTAGCGCGCGAAGTCGCTGATGAACTCGGGACTGGCGCTGTTCTTGAGTTGACTCACATAGGCGGCCATGCGGTTGATCGCGTCGTCTCGAGTGATAACGAAGGGCAGGATTGCGTCGGGAATCGCCCCGTTGTCGACGGGTTTGTTGAGGGACAGCGAGTGGCGGCACCAGTGGCAGATGGCCTGCAGGGTGTTCTCGGAGTTGATGGTGACGGTGGCCCCGCAACCGTCGCATATGACGGTGACGAGGCTCGACGTGTCGATGTTCTTGGCTCCGGTGAGCACGGCAGTGCCCACGAGGTTTTCGATGCCTGCGCTGAGGTGCAGTTTGTCTGCCAGGACCGACGTGTTCCAGCGATGGTGACAGTACCCGCACACCAGCCACGTGCCATTGAAGCTCACGTCGCTCGACCCGCAACTGACGCACCTGGTCACGCCATTGGCGGACGGCTCCCGCTCCATTGCATTCCCCCTCGCGCTACTGACGGCAGTGTATCGACGCGAGCGATCCACCACCGGTAGACGCGGACGGCACGCGAGCCTGGGAGACTGGACGCGCATGAGTACCGAGTCTCGTACCGCTAGGGTCGCGGCAACGTGGTCCGCGCTACCCCACGACAGGGCGCGGCGCCTCGCGCTACCCGCAATCGCCTCCAACGTCGCCGTGCCCGTCGTCGGACTCATCGACACGGCGATGCTCGGTCACTTCTCCGATGCCGTGAACCTGGGCGCCGTCGGGCTCGGCGCGGCCGTCATCTCCACGGTGTTCTGGGCCTTTGCGTTCTTGCGGCCCGGCACGACATCCCTGGTAGGGCGGGCCTTGGGTGCGGGAAATTCGGCCGATGCGGTAGGCCACCTTCAGCGCGCGCTCGCGATGGCGGGGGCGCTTGGCGCCGCCTGGCTGGCGCTCCAGTGGCTCGTGATCCCCGTGGTGGTGCGGGTGCTCGCCCACGGCTCCGGCGCGGGGCCCGTCGCAACCGACTACGCGCTGATTCGTGGGCTGTCGCTGCCAGGAGTGCTGGTGACCCTCGCGATCGTCGGGTATTTCATCGGCGCTCAAAACACCAGGACGCCCTTGATCATCGCGGGCACGGTCGCGGGGGCGAACGTCGTCTTTGCTCTGGTGGCCGTGGGCGGGCTGGGGTGGGGCGCGCGCGGCGCGGGCTGGGCGACCTTCGCGGCGGAGTGGCTTGGCGCGGCCGTTGCCGTCGCCGTGCTGAGGAGGTCGCTCGGCGCCGAGCAGTGGGCTCATCTCCTGCATTGGCGCGGCCAACACTTGCGCACCGGCTGGCGCCCCCTGCTGGCGATGAACTCGCGCCTCGTGGCCCGCTCGGCGCTCCTCATGGGAGCGATCACGGTGGTGGCCTCGATGGGCTCCCGTTTCGGCGACGACGTCCTCGCGGCCAACGCGATCCTGCTGCAGATGATGTACCTGGCGTCGTACGCGCTCGACGGGTACGCGACCGCCGCCGAGACGATGGGGGCCGAGCGCATCGGCGCCAAGGATGTGCCCGGATTTCACCGAGCGTTTGCGGCCACCTCGATCGCGGGAGGCGTGATCGCCGCCGCGCTAACGCTGGTGTTCTGGGCTGGACGAGACCCCATCCTGGCGGCGCTCACCAACCTGCCGGGGGTGACCGAAGCCGCGCGTCACACGTGGTGGGCAGCGGCGGCACTGCCCATCGTGTCGGGCGCTGCGTGGATGCTCGACGGCTTGTTCCTGGGGATGGGGCGAGCCCGCGACATGGTCGCGTCAATGGCGGCGAGCGTGCTCGGTGTGTTCGCGCCGATCGTGATCCTGTCGATCGTCACTGGCCACTTCGTGAACGCCTGGCTGTGGGCGGCGTTCTTGGCCCTCAACGTGATGAGGGCGGCGACCCTGGGCTGGCGCTACTCGAACCTGACGCGACGAGGGCAGTGGTTGGCGCCCGCCTCCTAGGATTTGAGGGTGCCCGCCCATACCTCGCGTCCCTCGGATCCCGCCGACGCCATTCGCCTCATGGCCGCGCGCAGTCGGTCGTCGCACAGCATGGGCGCCCCTGGAAGGGTGATCGTCGGGTTGGCGGGGCTGCCCGGATCGGGAAAGTCGACGCTGGCGCGCGCCCTGGTGGAGGGGCTCGGCTCCGGCCCCGCGCCCATCGACGCGGTGTATGTCCCGATGGACGGATTCCACCTGAGCAACGCCGAGTTAGATCGGCGCGGCCTGAGTGAGGTCAAGGGCGCACCCGACACCTTCGATGTCGCGGGCTACGCGGCGCTGCTGGCGCGGCTTCGCGCGGGCACGGTGGTGGTCGAGGCCCCCGAATATGATCGAGACCTTCACGAGCCGGCGCCCAGCCGCATCGTGGTGCCGTCCGCGTGCGCCGTCGTGGTCACGGAGGGCAACTACTTGGGGCTCCCCGGCCCCGAGTGGTCTCGCGTTCGCGGGCAGCTCGATGCGCTGTGGTTCATCGATGCGGCGTGGGACGCCGTGCTTCCGCGCCTCATCGACCGCCACATGGCGGGCGGCAGGACAAGGGCCGAGGCCGAGGCATGGACCGACAGGGTCGACGCGGCGAACGCCGCGCTCATCGCGCCGACGGCGGTCCGCGCGGACGGGCTTCTCACCGACGCCGACGGACGGTGGCGACTGGCCTAGACGCCGTGGAGCCCGCCGCCCGCGAGCCACGCACGGGTGCCGAAGGAACCGAGCGACTCGCCCGCAACCCGCGCCGCGTACGCCAGGTCATCGGCGAAGCGCGCGTCGTCTAGCCCCAAGGACGCCACCCGATATGCGAGCGCGCCGTGAAAGAAGTCGCCCGCGCCCAGGGTGTCCACCACGTCGACGCGACCGACGGGAACCGAGCCCACGCCCGATGGCGTGGCGTAGAGAATCTCGCGCTCGCCCCTGGTAATCGCCGCGTGCGTGACTCCGAGGCCCCGCAGATAGGCGAAGACGGCATCCGTGTCACCGTCAGTGCCCGGCGGCGCAAAGTCGTGGGAGACCACGGCTACATCCACGGCGGCCACGACCTCGTCGGTGTAGTGCTTATGGCTGCCGGCATCGAGAATGACGGGAATGCCGCGCTCCCTGGCCGCACGGGCAAGAGGCAGGCCGACAGCTCGGAAGTAGCCATCGAGCATCACCGCTCCTACGCGACTCGCGCCGACGCCTTCGAGCCCTGGTAGCTCGGACGTGGGCAAGGGGTTGGCGTTCGTGGCGGTGCCGGTCGGCGACACGACGGCGCGCTCGCCGGTCGCCCGGGTCACCATGATCGACGCGGTGATCGGGGCGCCTTCGTAGGAGGCCGCCGCCGACACCTCAACGCCGTGAGCCTTCAGGTCCGAGACGATCAACGCGGTCATCTCGTGTGCAGGGAGCGCGGTGACAAGCAGGGCGTCGCCGCCGCAGTGAGCGAACGCGACGGCCGCGTTCGCAGCCGGCCCGCCAGCAGCCACCAAGAACTCGGGCGCGGCCACCTTCTCGTTTGCGCGTGGAAGCCGTTCGACGAGCTGGACGATGTCGAGCGTGGCCAGTCCTGCGAACACTGCGCGTGCGGTCATAGCCGTGATTCTAGAGACGGCTCGCCGACGCCGGGGCGGCCCGGCCGCAACACGCCCGCGTTCGCCGAGGGCGTTCTCGTCCGGCGCGACTCCACCAATGAGGCACGATAGTGCCCATGACGGATTCCCTTCGCGTCCACGGCGGAAAGCCCCTCACCGGCGAGATTGCGGTACGAGGAGCGAAGAACTTTGTTTCAAAAGCCATGGTGGCGGCGCTCCTAGGCTCGACCCCGTCGATCCTGCGCAACGTGCCCGAGATTCGCGACGTCAAGGTCGTGTCGGCGCTACTCGAACTTCACGGCGTCGCGGTTGACTACGACGTGAAGTCGGGCGACCTCGCGATGGACACGAGCAATCTAGCGTCGGCCGATGCCGTGCAGATCGCCGAGCACGCAGGCTCCTCTCGCATTCCGATTCTCTTGTGCGGCCCGTTGCTGCACCGGCTCGGCGAGGCGGTCATCCCCGACCTGGGTGGTTGCCGCATCGGGGATCGGCCCATCGATTTCCACCTCGACATCCTGGCCAAGTTCGGCGCGACGGTGTCCGAGGGGCCCGACGGCCTTTACCTCACCGCAAAGAATGGCCTCAAGGGCATCAAGTACGAGTTGGCCTTCCCCTCGGTGGGCGCCACCGAGCAACTGCTGCTCACCGCCGTGCTCGCGGAGGGCGTCACCACGCTTCACAATGCGGCGGTCGAGCCCGAGATCAAGGACCTCATCGATACCCTCCAGAAGATGGGTGCGATCATCTCGGTCGACACGGATCGCTCCCTGACGATCGAGGGCGTCAAGGAGTTGCGAGGGTACGACCACCGCTCGCTGACCGACCGCATCGAGGTGGGTTCATGGGCGGCCGCCGCGCTCGCGACCAAGGGCGACATCTTTGTTCACGGCGCGCAGCAGCGTCACATGGGCATGTTCCTCAACGTGTTTCGCAAGGTCGGCGGCGAGTTTGAGGTGGTCAACGATGGCATTCGCTTCTTCCACCCTGGCAAGGATCTCAACTCGATCGCGCTCCAGACGGATGTTCACCCAGGTTTCATGACGGACTGGCAGCAACCCCTCGTCGTCGCTCTGACGCAGGCCAAGGGCCTCAGCATCGTCCACGAGACCGTGTACGAGAACCGCTTTGGCTTTACCGACGCCCTCGTCAAGATGGGCGCGAACGTGCAACTCTACAAGGAGTGCCTCGGCGACAAGACGTGCCGGTTTGGGCAGCGCAACTTCAAGCACTCCGCCGTCATCAGCGGGCCGACTCAGTTGCACGCCGCCGACATCGAAGTACCGGACCTCCGTGGCGGCTTCTCGCACCTCATCGCAGCTCTGACGGCCGAAGGCACGTCAAACGTTTCGGGGATCGGCCTCATCGACCGTGGTTACGAAGGCTTCCGCCACAAGCTCGCCGCGCTCGGCGCGCGTGTCGAGAGCTCATAATCATGGCGCGTCGCATTCCCTTACGCTCGTCGAGTTCATTTCTCTATCGCTTTGTTGCGGGAATCATTCGCAGCGTCTTGTGGTGCGTCACTCGCAAGGACTGGCATGGACAGGACGATATGCCGGCAGACGGCGGATTCATCGCCGTGTCGAACCATGTCACCTATGCGGATCCGCTCACTCTCGCGCACTTCCTGTACAACTCCGGCTACCCCCCGCACTTCTTGGGCAAGTCCACCCTGTTTGCGACGCCCTTCATCGGCTGGATTCTCACCAAGACAGACCAGATCCCCGTGCACCGCGGCACGGTGCGGGCGAAGGACGCGGTGGACACCGGCATGAAGGTGCTTCGAACTGGCGACGTGATCGCGATCTTCCCCGAGGGCACGCTGACGAGGGACCCCGACCTGTGGCCCATGATGGCGCGCACGGGGGCGGCACGCATGGCGCTCGAAACGGGAGTGCCCGTCATCCCCGTGGCGCAGTGGGGCGCCAGCAAACTTCTCGGCCACTACAGCAAGCGCGTGCATCCCTTTCCTCGCAAGATGGTGACCGTCAAGGCGGGTCCCGCGATCTACCTCGATGACCTGCGCGAGAAGCCGATCGACAACGAAAAGTTGCGCGAGGCAAGCAAGCGCATCATGGACACCCTCACCGTGATGGTCGAGGAGATGCGCGGCGAGAAGGCGCCAGCCGAGCGCTACGACATGCGAAAGCACAAGGCGTGATGCGCGCGGCTGTTTTTGGTTCCGGCGCGTGGGGAACGACGTTCGCGGCCGTGCTTGCCGACGCCGGTTGCGAGGTCTCCCTGTGGGGACGCGACGAGGACGTCGTCGACGAGGTCAACGGGACGGGCCACAATTCCCGCTTCCTGCCTGGTGTAAGCCTTCCCGAGTCCGTGCGGGCGACGATGGATGCGGCATCCGCGCTCGATGGCGCGCAACTCGTCGCTGTCGCCTTGCCATCTCAGCACGTGCGCTCAATCGTTTCCCCGTTCGCCGGCGCCCTGGCGCCCGACGCGGTGGTGGTGTCGCTCATGAAGGGCATCGAGCGGGGGAGTCACCAGCGCATGAGCCAGGTCCTCGGCGAGGCGTGGCTCGTTGACGCCGCGCGCATCGCGGTCGTTTCAGGACCCAACCTGGCCAAGGAAATCGCGCACAAGCAACCCACCGCGACGGTTGTCGCTTCCGAGGTCGAGGCCACGGCCGAGATCGTCGCCCGGGCAACGGCGTCGGCGTACTTCCGCCCGTACACGAACACCGACGTGATGGGCGTCGAATTGAGCGGGGCATACAAGAACATCATCGCCGTGGCCGTTGGTATCGCGGACGGCATGGGCTTTGGCCACAACACGACGGCGACCGTCATGACGAGGGGCCTTGCCGAAATCACTCGGCTCGGCCTCGCCCTCGACGCAAAGCCTGACACGTTCTCCGGGCTGGCAGGCATGGGCGACCTGATCGCGACGTGCGCCTCTCCGTTGTCGCGCAACCACACCCTCGGTGCCCACATCGGCCGTGGATCCTCCCTCGCCGACGCCATCTCGACCACAGGCGGCACGGCGGAGGGCGTCACCACATCGCAATCGATCCAGGAGCTTGCGAGGGAGCACGGCGTCGACGTTCCCATTTGCGATGCGGTCGTGGCGATGCTTCACGCCGGTGAGCCAAAGGAGGCGGTCCTTGGCGCGCTCTTGGCGAGGCCCCGCAAGGCGGAGGGCGAATGACGACGCGCGGCACCGTTGCGGTGCTCTTTGGCGGCCGGTCGTCGGAGCACGAGGTCTCGTGCACCACTGCGGGAGGGGTGCTTGGCGCGATCGATCGTGACCGCTGGGACGTCCTTGCCGTCGGCATCGGCCGCGATGGTTCGTGGACCGTCCAGAGCGACAACCCCTCGGAATGGGCGCTGAGCGATGGCCACATGTCGCACGTCGAGCCGAGCGACAAGAGAGTGCTGCTTCCAGCGATCGCGGGCGACCGCCAGTGGCGGGTC
>Ga0209429_10002175_pt1 | contig 11709 bp, 8 predicted proteins | sample BarGraNGADG00212_3_FD_184493 | JGI IMG/M metagenome (GOLD analysis project Ga0209429, IMG submission 184493) | Arctic peat soil microbial communities from Barrow, Alaska - Barrow Graham LP Ref core NGADG0004-212 (SPAdes) (version 2) | ecosystem: Environmental > Terrestrial > Soil > Wetlands >... | reverse complement strand
CTTGCCGGGCACCCGTGCCGTCCCCACTACCGGTGAAGGGCTCTCCCGGCCAACGAGCCGCGTCCCTCGGGGCAAACGACCCGAACATGGCGTCGAAACTCTCAGTCGCCTCGCTCCGGTCCGACCGGGACGGCGATAGGCGGGTTCCGGTGCGCGCGTGGGGCGGCTGCGGCCGGCTAGAAGTGACCGACCGCTTCTTCTTGGCTGCGGTCCTCGGTGCAGCCCCGGACGAGTAGTCGTAGTACGTGTAGGCGTCCGATGCGGTGCGCGGGAGTCGGTTGAGGACCACGCCGAGTACGCGGGCACCCACGCTCTCGAGCGAACCGATCGCGTCCGCGAGCTGCCGACGGTGCAGCATCTCGGACCCGGCGACGATGAGCGCGCCGCCGGTGAGTCTCGCGAGAATCGCCGCGTCGGTGACCGGGAGGAGTGGCGGCGTGTCGATGAGCACGATGTCATATGCCTGGGCCAGCTGATCGAGCAGGTGGACCATGGACTGGGAACCGAGCAGCTCGCTGGGGTTGGGCGGGATCTGCCCCGCGGGCAGGACGTGCAGCTGTCCCTTCCCCCAGGGCTGAACGACGTCTTGGACGGACGCCCGCCCGATCAGCACGGTGGTCAGGCCCACCTCGCCCTCGATGCCCATGTACTTGGCGAGGGCGGGGCGACGCAGGTCGGCGTCGACAAGCACCACGCGAGCGCCGGCGTCGGCCAGCGCGATGGCGAGGTTGATCGTGGTCGTCGTCTTGCCCTCACCGGGAATCGACGAGGTCATGACGAACGTGCTGGGCCGGTCCGCGATGTCGAGGAACTGCAGGTTGGTCCGCAGCCGCCGAAAGGACTCGGCGCGCTGGCTGTGCGGATCCGTCTGCACGATCAGCGGGTGCTTCGGGGCGTCCTCGTCGTAGGCGATGCTGCCGATAACCGATGCGTCGGTGACCTTGTGGATGTCTTCATCTGTACGGATCTTGGTGTCGAGCACCTCGCGGAGCATCGCGAGCCCAAAACCCAGTGCGAGGCCGAGCAGCAGACCGAGCGCGAGGTTGGCCTTGGTGTTCGGCGTGGCCGGCGTGGTCGGAACGGTGGCCTTTCGCACGGTGCTGATCTGGACCGGCGACGGCAGACCGCTGGAGGGTTTCTCCAGCTCGGTGACCTGCGTCCCGAGGCTGGTGGCGATCGCATTCGCAATGTCACTCGCGGCCTGCGGACTCACGTCGGTGACCGTGACATTGATGAGCACCGTGTCGAGCGGCGAGTCGGCGGTGACCGACCTCGCCAGCTCTTCCGGAGTGCTGGACAGGCCAAGGTCGCTGATGACCGGGGCGAGCACGAGTGGGCTGGTGACCAGGTCGACGTACGACTTCACCTGCTTCTGGCTGTAGCTGCTGCCCTGCAGCAGGTCAGCCGTGCTGCCGCCGGTGCTCACCGAGACGAAGACCTGGGATCTCGCCTGATATGTCCGAGTTGTCAGCACTGATGCCACGGCGGCGGCGGCCAGCACGAGCGCCGTGACCAGCAGGATCGACACCCAGCGCTTGCGCACGATGACGAGGTACTCGTGAAGTTCCACCGGTCTGTTCCTACTTCCTGCTTCCTGCGGCCGCGCGGCCCTGGGATGATGTCGCGCAATGGTCTCACGGTCGGCGACTCGGGAGCGTGGTGCGCGCCGGCCACCGAGGTCGCGCCACCCCGCGAGGGTCACCGGGCCGACTACAGTGTCGTTGGCCGATCTGAGCCACGACAGAACTGGAAGGAACCGTCGATGCGCCTGCTGATCACAGGAGGAGCCGGCTTCATCGGCTCGAACCTGGCCAAACTGGCGCTCGCCGAAGGTGTCGAGGTCACGATCCTCGACGATCTCTCGACCGGCTACCGCGAGAACATCGACGACTTGGCCGTGACGTTCATCGAGGGCTCGATCCTCGACGTCGAAGTCGTCCGCAAGTCCCTAGTGGGAGCGGACACGGTGATCCACCTGGCTGCACTTGCTAGCGTTCCGCGCAGCATCCAGGACCCGATGGCCAGCCATGCGGCCAACGCGACGGGCACCCTGACTGTCCTGGAGGCGGCTCGGCAAGCGGGTGTAAAGCACTTCGTCGTGTCGTCGTCGAGCTCGGTCTACGGAATGAATCCGGCGCCACTCAAGAGCGAACGCGACTGGGTCCGTCCGATGAGCCCGTACGCCGTCACGAAGCTCGCCGCCGAGCAGTACGTGCTTGCCTACCAGCAGTCGTACGGCATGGACACGCTCGCCTTCCGCTTCTTCAACGTCTACGGACCGGGCCAGCGGGCGGGCCACGCCTACGCAGCCGTGATCCCGATCTTCATCGACGCGCTCTTGGGCGGCCGCCTGCTGCCCATCAACGGCGACGGCTCGCATTCGCGCGACTTCACCTACGTTGGAACCGTCTGCCGCATCCTCCTGGATGCCGCGCATCGCCGGGTGACCAACCCTGAGCCGGTCAACCTCGCCTTCGGCAGCAACACGACGTTGCTCGAGCTCGTCGAGACCATCGGTCGGGTCACCGGCCGAGCGACGCAGGTCGAGTACCGCGACGCCCGTCCCGGCGACGTCAGGCACTCGCAAGCCGACAACACCGTTCTTCGATCACTCTTCCCGGAGGTTCAACCAGTGTCGCTCGAACAAGGCATAGCCGAGACCGTCGCGTGGTTCAAGGCATCCCGATGAAGCGCCTCGTCGTCATCGGCCAGGGATACGTCGGCCTGCCGATGGCCCTGCGGGCGGCCGAGAAGGGCTTGTCCGTCGTCGGCCTGGACACCAAGCCATCCATCGTCGAGGCGCTGAACGCCGGCCGGTCGCACATCGACGACGTATCCGACGCACAGCTCCGGGCTGGGCTGACCGCCGGATACTCGGCGACGACCGACGCAGCTTGCGTGGCTGACGCCGATGTGGTCGTCGTGTGTGTCCCGACCCCGTTGAGCCCGGACGGTGGTCCAGATCTGGGCCCAGTTGAGCGGGCGGCTCGCACCATCGGCGAACACATCCAGCCGAACACGCTGGTGATCTTGGAGTCCACCACGTACCCGGGAACCACCGAAGAGGTCTTTGCCCCGCTGGTCCTGGGGTCGCGCTTGAGGCTCGGTACCGATGTGAAGATCGCCTTCTCGCCCGAGCGCGTGGATCCGGGCAACAAGGTCTACGGGATCCAGAACACGCCGAAGGTCGTTGGGGGCCTGACGCCGGCGTGCACCGCTGCGGCCCGCGACTTCTACGCGCAGTTCATCGACACGGTGGTCGAGGCCAAGAGCGCGAAGGAAGCCGAGATGGCCAAGCTCATCGAGAACACCTTCCGGCACGTCAATATCGCCCTGGTCAACGAGATGGTGCGCTTCTGCCATGAGCTGGACATCGACCTGTGGGACGCGATCGACTGCGCGGCGACCAAGCCCTTCGGGTTCATGGCCTTCCGCCCGGGGCCGGGTGTCGGTGGTCACTGCATCCCTATCGACCCCTCGTACCTGAGCCACCGCGTCAAGGCTCGACTCGGCTACGCCTTCCGGATGGTGGAGTTGGCGGAGGAGATCAACCACGCGGCTCCGGAGTACGTCGCGACGAGGATCTGGCAGGCCCTGAACGACCGGAGCATCGCGGTTCGGGGTGCGCGGATCCTCTTGCTGGGGGTGACCTACAAGGAGAACATCTCCGACCGCCGAGAGAGCCCGGCGGATCCGCTGGCCCGTCGGCTTCTCTCTTGGGGTGCGGACCTGAGCTACCACGACCCGTTCGTGCCGGAGTGGCGGCTGAGGAGCGGGTCGGACGTGACTGCCCTGGCTTCTGTGCGGGACGTTTACCGGTCCTCCGCTGAAGCGGACCTCGTTGTGCTGCTCCAGGCGCATGCGGAATACGACCTGAATGGCTTGATCCAGTCCGGCGCGCACCTGCTAGACACTCGCGGCTCGGCAGTCCCATCCGGTCGCGTTGAGCGACTCTAGTGGCAGTGTGCGGGGTCGGTCACTGCCACTCAACTCGGTGCTGAGAGCACTCTGCCGGCCTACTTGGTGCCCGTGTCGCCTCCGGACTCGGCCATGTCGGCATCAGCACGAGGTGACGATGTCGCCCGAGACTCGGTCTGTTTGAGGAAGACGCGCCGCTTCTCTTCGGGACGGAGGCCCCGGACGTGGAGTGCCTTCTTGAGGGCCTCGGTCTCGTACTCCTCAATCGTCCGAACGACCCTTGCGGGGGCACCCGCGACTACGGAGCCCGCCGGGACATCACGGGCCACCACGGCCCCGGCTCCAACGACCGAGTCGTCGGCAACCCTGATCCCAGGAAGCAGAATGGCGTTGAGTCCTATGAAGACGTTGCTTCCGATGGTGATCCGTCCGACGACGTCGATGTCAGGGTGTCTTGTTCGAAGAACCCACACTCCACCGTCATGGGTGACGAACCGCACTCCGGCCGTGATGGTGACGTGGTCTCCAATGGAAACGAGGTACGGCTCGCTGCCGAAGGTGCTTCGGTCAATGCCGATGAGACGGCACCCTTCGCCGACCCGTACGCCAAGATGTCGAGCGAACGCGATCGGGTCCCTCGCAATCGCGATCCGATCCCGAATGAGTCTGAGCGTCCGCGAGAGCACTCGAGCACGGTAGCAGTTGTGAGCGGTACCTTCCGGAGCGCCCGATCACCCCGCGTGCCACTCGGCAGCGACACCAGACACGGGCCTCCGCCATGGACTTGCTCGGTCGCGCGGGGCGTAGATGGGGTAGGCCAGACCCTGCTCGAGACGGCCCTTGGGGGAGGACGTTCCCAGCCGCCTGGGACGCGACAAGCACGACCCAGCCGGTCGCAGGATGTGTCTCACACGAGCGCGGATCGGTGCGGCGACTTCGTCGAAGTGCGCGCCGGGCCTTCACCGAGCCCGGCGTCACTGGGCTCGCTCTGGCTGGTCATGGAGCCAGTCTGTTGCGAGGGCCGAGTCGCTGCCCGGAACTTGCGCTCCATGCGCGGCTGATGCCTGCTTGGCCTCCGGGTGCGCCACGAGAGACCAGGCCATTGCTGCTGCGGCCCAGACGGGTAGCGCTACTCGCAGGTCCGTCATGACATTGGAGAACATCCAGGACACACACCCGGCCGCAAGCACGGCCTTCGCCGCGCGGCCTGCCGGCAGCGGCACGGGCCCCTGCTGGGCTAGACGGCGGGCAAGTGGAGACCCCACGACGAACAGGAGCAGAAGGACCGCGGGCAGGCCGACTTCAACGGCAATCCGGATCCACTCGTTGTGCGTGTTCAGTGCCAGGCCGACCGCAGGCTGCGAGTAGTCCGGGAACCGGGCATACCCGATCCCGAAGACGGGATGCTCCACAATCAGTCTCCCGGCGACCTGCAGGAGGCGAGTCCGCGCGTCGGTGCTGACGAACTCTGCACTCCGCTCTGCGAGAAGGTTGTCCTGCGTGAAGTGGGCTGCTGGGCCCCAAAGGAGACCGGTTGCGGCTGCTCCCAGCAAGACCGCCGCCGCGCGCTTTGCCCCGCTGTGGCTGAGCACCCACGCTGTTGCGGCGCCAGCGATCAGGACGACAACGGCGCCGCGGGACTGAGCCAGGTAGACCAGGGACAGAGGCGCGACCGCGGCCAACAACCAGCGACGATGTCCGGTGACCATCGCGGTGGCTGCTAGCGCGGCAACCCCAAGCGCGGCGGCGTGGCCAGCCGAGTTCGGGTTGAGACCCTCAAGGTCCACCCGGCCGCCTAGGGACTGCCCGAATGCGACGACGTAGACGGCGAACGCGATCGACCCCAGGCCAACAGCGCGGAACACCGTGGCGGGCTCGGGTCGCGCCTTGGCCAAGGCGACAACAAGCCACAGGTTCAGCAGTAGCGCAAGCATGCTGTTGCGTGCCTCGGATGGGAGCGTGAACACCGACTCCACGTGTAGGTAGAGGCTCGCAATCAGCAGCACGCTGAGCGCAATGACCCCGGGCACCAGCCATCGCGGTGCCTTGGCGCGCCGTGCACCTATCAGCAGCCCAACCACCAGCAGCAGAGTGATGACCCGCTGGAGGGGCAAGGGTCCCACCCGCAGTAGCTGCGGCCACATGAGCACCGGCACAAGTACGGTGAGCGCTCGCCCTGGCCACTTCGCTATGAGCACGACCGAGCAGAAGGCACCAAGAAGCCCGAGGCTCAGCGGCAAGACGGACCCAGCAAGATCAGTCGACACGGAGTCCCCCTCTTGGCGCGTGACTCTGCCAAGAGTCCGTCGAGGTAGTCCCGACATTCCCTGTGTCGAAGCCTGAGGCGTTCCCGCCTACGCGTTGGACGCTTGTGCGAAGGAATCGAGCGAACTCGCTCCTGGACTGGGGCCTCGACGGGCGCAAGTCACTGCGGTCGTGATGCAGGCCCGGTTCCCACACCATGCGTCCTCCTTCGGAGTGTGAGCGTGCCGCTGTATAGGGCGTAGATGGAGATCGAGCCGATCACAGCGCCGCGTGCACCGGAAGCCTCCACTAGGAGGGTATAGACCGGAAGAGACAGGACGACGCAGGTGACCGTGATGACTGAGACCTCGACGAACCGCCCGAGGCCTAGGAGGATGCGCGAGTCCATGAGCGCAAGGCCGAGCAGGAACTCCGCAACAACCAGTCCCCGCAGGAGAGGCACGGCTGAGACGTAGTCCTCACCGAAGAAGGCGGGCACCAAGACGGGTGCCGCAATGCCTGTGGCGGTCAGCGTCACTGCCTGGATCGCTACACCGACGCGGTAGATGCGCCGGGTTGATGGGCCTACCGAACCGGAGGCGGAGGTTCGCACGAAGAGCAGCTGTCCGATCGCCGTCGAGCTCAGCCTGGCCACCTCGGCCATTGTGGCTGCCACAGCATAGAGACCGCCTGCTACGGGACCCCCAAGTGCTACGAGGATGAGTCTGTCCACGCGCTGCATCGTGATGAGGCCCAGACCGTAGCCAACCGTCGGTGAGCCGTGGGCCACCAGTTCACGCCAGAGAGCCGGTGACATGCTCGGTTGGAGCGGTGGATGATGCGAACGGATAGTGGCGATCGCAAAGGCGGTCTGAACCGTAGCGCCAACGATGCCCGATACCACCGCGAGCTCGAGCGAAGCATGTCCCGTCAGCGCAATGGCGCCGAAGAAGATGAGCTGGCCGAGTATGCCAACGGCCGCTGAGACGATAGATGCTCCCGGGCGGCTGAAGACCTGCACGAGTTCCGCTGCCTGCCGAGCGACGAACGAAGCCGCCCCGAGGAAGAAAGTGGCAACGAGCATTGCCGTACTGGCGGTGTGGGGTTGGGTGGCTGCCACCACCAGGCAGCCAACTGCACCCCCGATTGGCGCGAGAAGGAGGCTTAGGCCGACAAAGGCCCGGACGTCGGCCCGCGCAGGCTCTGGGACCGATCTGAGCCGCATGCTCGCACCGGTCCCGAGTGTGGCGGCCACCACCACAATTGCAACCGCTGTGGTGACCGCAGTGAGGGCGCCTTGGCCTCCCGGGCCGAGGGTCCGAGCGGTGACGATGCCAAAGAGAGCGGCCACTGCGGCGTTCGAACCAGCAGCCATCGTGACGCCGATGACGGAGCGCGTGTCCCGTTGGTTCATGTGCGAGCCGGCCGCTGCCTCCGCACGCGGGCGGATCGTCCTTTGAGTCCCCATTTCGGAGGAGGTCGCGTTAGGTCAGTCACGGCTACCGTTCCCCCCTGTAGAGCGCCCGGTGAGCGGCGAGCGAAGACCCAAGACTAAACGGGCTGGCGTCGAATCCTCGTCGTGCGCGGGCGCGCCAGGTGTGCTCTCGGCCTTGCTTGATCGCAGCGATCACGGCCTCGCCCCATTGCTCCAGCGGATCATCTAGCCCGACACAGCGAATGCCCGGGAGGGACGATGCGATGAATGCGACACCAGGAAGGGCTGAGGATACGACGGGTGTGCCTGCGGATGCCGCCTCGAGCACGACGCCAGGCAGTCCCTCCCGGACGCTGGTTAGAAGGAGCGCGTCCGCTTGGCTGATGAGATCGACAGCATCAGTTCGCACTCCCAGGTCGTGTACGAATCGTCCGAGGTTGAATCGCTCGATCTCTCTGAGGACATCGCAGGAGTCGGCCCCGCTCCCACCCACGAGAACTAGGTGGGCGTGGACGCCGCGCTCATGCATCGCGTGAACAACCCCGACGGTGTGCGGTCGGTTCTTCTCAGGCGAAGGCCTCCCGACATGGATGACGAGGGGAGCGTCGACCGGGACTCCCGCGGTCTGGCGGAGGCTCGCGGCACTGTGGGACTCGTCGAAGCTTGGTATCCCGTTCGGGATCACCCTCGCTCTCCGGTCGAGCATCCAGCTCTTGCGATAGCCGTAGGTCAGCGCGGACGGACTCACGCCAACGATGTCGGTCGCGAAGCGTCGAACGAGTGCGAGCATGACTGCCCGCTGCTGCCGCCGCCGGAGGGTGTCAGGGTGACCGTCGCCGTCGCTCCTGAAGTGCGCGATTCTCAGCGGGATTCTGGCCAGCCAACCCAGCAGCAGCAGGACACCAGAGAACGTGGCCACATGGCTGTCGAGGACCGCTGGGCGTTCGCGGCGCATGAGTCGCCACATCACGATGGGGAATGCCGGGTTGAGGCGCACCGGGTGGATGGTGCCGCCGAGTCGACTCACCTCGTCACGTAGGACTCCCTCTCGCCCGGAGAGCGTTGCGAAGTGAAACTCGAACCCTTCGGGCCCCAGATGGCGGAGGAGATCGATCGTCCGCAGTTCTGCGCCGCCGACATCCATCGAGCCAAAGACATGGAGGACGACGAGAGGCTTGTTCATCGCGGTGCCTCTGTTGCGATCGCAGCGATCGCGCCGACGAAGCGCTCGCGGCCTGATGCCCTCGAGAAGACGTTGTCGCTAGCTCGGGAGTTGTGCGCGATCGAGACGAACCAAGCTTGCTCGTCGGAGAGGAGATCCTGAAGGCAACTGGCGAGTCGTTGAGGATTCCGTGGCGGAGCCGTGCGCCCTTCTTGGAGCAACTCCGGAACCCCACCGACGGCGGTCGCGACGCACGGGATTCCGTCCGCCATCGCTTCGACAAGAGCCCGAGGCAGCCCCTCGGTCCATGAGGCGAGCGCGAAGACGTTGTGATGCCCGAGTTCCTCATACAACTGCTGCCGATCTAGGTGCCCCAGGAAGCGCACAAGTCCGTGAGCCTCAGATGAGGCCTCCTCCTCGAGCTGCTGGCGGCACCTGCCGTCGCCGACGACGGTCAACCGCACGGTGAGGCCCATGCGGGCGAGGAGTGCCACAGCGGCGATCAGGTCGGACACGCCCTTGTAGGGTCTCTCGAGGCTCCCGACGGTGACTACCGACACGGTGTCGGTTCCTCCGGGAAAGGCCCTGGGGCGCGGCGGCCCAAGTGGCGCGGCCGTGCTGGACGAGAAGCACGATCGGGCGGCACGCGCGGGGTAGCGCTTCTGAAGTTCCGACGCGGTGACGTAGTTGATCAGGAGGGCGTTGGCGCAGGCCCACTTCTCGAGGCGCGGGACTAGGAAGTGGCCGAGGCGACCGTGGAGACCTGGCATGACGGACGGATGCAGGGACTCTGCCGCATCCCCGACGACGTTCACCACCAACGGCTTCCTGAGGATTCGCCCGATCACCAAGCCGGACGCGCCGGTGATCCCCGGTTGGTCGGCGTAGACGACACTGGCGTGTCGCACCTCGGCGAGCAGTGTCGCGCTCCCACGTAGCAGGGCACAGCAGCGGTGGAGGAGGCTCCCTCCCGCCGGCCACGCCAGAGGAACTGAGTCCGCTTCTGGAGCCAGTGCCACAGCGCCGACGTCCTCGGTGCACCGCGCTGCTAGGCGAACCGGTGCGACTGATGCCAAGGCAGAGACGATTCCGAGCGGGCTTCGCCCGACGAGCCCGCCCTCCACTAGTGCGACCCGTTGCTCAGTGATCGCGAGAATCGTGCGTCGCGACCCGTGTCGCTCGACTCGGGCTTCGGCGACGGGGTGCAGTGGCGATCCGCTGGCGGTGGTCCGTTTCCCGCCGCCTCTCGAACCAGTCGTGCGGCCGACGAGGGCCGATTCGATCGCCTGTGCAACGAGGCTCGTGGAGGTCGCCTGGTCGAATCGTCGCTCGGCGAGATCTCGGGCGACCGACCCCATGGTTGCCAGCTCCCCTTCGTGGAACAACTGAGCCGCGCGCCGGAGGGCCACCGTCAGATCGTGAACGCTCCCCGCGGGCACCACCCAGCCCGAGCCGGGCACGACGGTCTCGGGAAGGCCCCCGGCATCCGTGACGATCAAGGGCAGCCCCATCGCGGAGGCCTCAAGCGCCGCGCCGTGGTTCTCGGAGATCGACGGCGAGACGGAGACATCGGCGCTGGCGTAGAAGGGGCGCACATCATCTACCGACCCGACCCACTGGACGTTGGGATTCGCCCGTCCACCATGCCGTTCGATGAGCGACTGCCTATGCTCCTCACCGGCTTGGTCGAAACCACCGCCCACCAGCACGAGGAGGCTGGCAGGGTGGTCGACGCAGAAGTCGGCCCACGCGTCGAGCAGCACTTCGTGACCCTTGATGCCCACGCCCGGGAACACCGATGCCTTCGGTGCGTACACATACGCGACCATGATCGCCACGAGGGTTGTCGCCGAGCATCCCAGCAGGGCCACGCGCTGATCCGGGGCCGGCCGGAACCTCTCGAGGTCGACGCCGTAGGGCACGACGGACATCCGCGATGGTGGCTGACCGATCCGGCGGTACCTACGGGCCGTGTACCGGGAACCCGCGATGATGTGGGTGTCGAGCCTCCGCAACACCCGCTCGGCCAGCCGGATCCCCCGAGACTCGAGGTACAGCGGCCCAGCCACCATATGCACGCGCGGGACTCCGAGGCCCAGCGAGGCGATTCTGGTGGCCAAGGCCGAGGCGTACAGATGGTAGAAGAGCACGTCGGGCCGGGTCGACCGGACCAACCGGCGCAGCCGCAGCAGATCGAGCGGCAGCCTCGGCCGGGGCTGGAAGGAGAAGCCGAACGTGGTCTCGGCAACTGGGTAGCCAGCCTCGTCGAGTGCGCGCCGCAGCCGGCCGTCCCCCGCAGGGATGATCGTGGTCACGACGTGGCCGCGATGCGCCAGTTCCGCGATCTGCGGGAGGATCCACATCCCGCCTTCGTTCGTCTTGAGGACGACCGTGACTCGACTCATCGTGCGGGCACGCCCTTGACGGTCGCCGATGCGGGAACAGCGCGAGTCACCACAGCCCCCGCACCGACAGTCGCGCCATCGCCCACGTTCAGCCCCTGCAGGACCGTTGCGTTGGCGCCAACGAGCGCTCCGGTGCCGACGATCACTGAACCGGAAACGCATGCCTGGGGATTGAGCCGGGAGAAGTCCCCGAGCCTGCTGTCGTGCCCGACCGCTGCGTTCTGGTCGATGTGGACGTGGCGTCCCACGAGGATGTTCGTGCTCAGACGAGCGCCGGCGGCAACCACTGTCCCGGGGCCCAGGCGGACAGCCGTGCCGATGGTGGCATCCGGGTGCACGAGGACCGGGTATTCCAGACGTGAGCTCCTGAGGTGTTCAGCGATCGCCGCCCGGGTCGCCGGCGAGCCGACAGCGATGACCGCTGCAAGCGACTCGACATCCAGGGCCAACTCCCGCACGGTGCCGATGACCTTCGCGCCGAGGTCCGCGACGCGGCCAAGGTCGGCTACAGACGGTCTGTCGTCGATGAAGCCCCTGACCTCCCA
>Ga0209429_10002173_pt1 | contig 11712 bp, 6 predicted proteins | sample BarGraNGADG00212_3_FD_184493 | JGI IMG/M metagenome (GOLD analysis project Ga0209429, IMG submission 184493) | Arctic peat soil microbial communities from Barrow, Alaska - Barrow Graham LP Ref core NGADG0004-212 (SPAdes) (version 2) | ecosystem: Environmental > Terrestrial > Soil > Wetlands >... | reverse complement strand
CATTAATTAACCATAAATCAGCCCAATCATATCCATACCTTTTAATATCCCTGCCACGAAGAATCGGTCGTATAAGTGCCTCAGTTTTATCGCGCTCATTTTGGCTTTGGCAATTGGACAAAATCTCATTTTTTTTCACTCCTGAAATGATGAAGGCTTCGTTAAAACCAGTAAGTACACCTCGATATATATTAATATTCCAATCCTTTAGCGGCGTTCCAACCGCTTCTATTTTACGTTTGATGTTCTGTTCAATTGGAGACAAAATAACCCAACTGTTGCTATTGGAAAATTTGCATTTTGAACCCAGTTGCTGCACAAAAACGCTCAAATCTTTGATGCGATCTTTATCTTCTTTTTTAGTGACAGCGCACAAAGTATTACCTGTATTTTGTTCTTTTGCAAAAAGTAGAATATTAGTATCTACAGTTGCCGATTCGAATATCTTAACACCGGAGAAATCAATTAATAGTTTAGGATTAGTTTTGTTGACAAAAAAACTTCTCGTTATTTCCCCGTAACCTGCACGCATCCATTTATTGGATGTTATAAAACAAAGATGTCCTTTATTATTAAGTAATTGAAATCCTCTTTCGTAAAAAACACAATACAAATCTCCTGTTCGAGTAAATGTTTCGTATGAACAATTTTTCAATTGTTCTGCAAGTGCTCCATTGTTATCCTGCAATTGTACGTATGGTGGATTACCAATAACTATATCAAACCCATCACTAACACCAAACATCCATTCAGGTGTGAAAAAAGGTGAGTTTGAATTTTGATCAAACATATCCCATTCAGCCAATTTACGAGCTTCATCATTGCCTACCACCCCTAGCTCTTTAAGCATTTGAGATATCTCAACTCGCAGATCTTTTACACACTCTTTATATTTACGTTTTGTTTTTGAGGTCTTTGCAGAAAATATTTTATGTTTTGCCATCTTCAGTTCAAACTCTTTCTCTTTTATTTGATCTGTATCGAAAAGAGTTGCATCTTGTTTATCAAAACCTATCAAAGTATTTGCAGCAACAAATTTAGCCTCTAAGTTAGGAAGTGGACGAATTCCAAAATTATCAGTTGGTATATTATTAGATTTTTGATCAACAACCAAGGATATAAAGACACGTAGCTTTGAAATCTGTACGGCAATATGTTGTACATCTACTCCAAAAATACAGTTCTCAATTAGATACAGTTTTCGAGCATAGTCTGGGCGATTATAATTATCATCAAAGCTGCGTTCAATATCTGCAATTATTTCAGCCCGTTCATCATTTGATGCATTTATATAGGCCTCCGTTGTTTCATCAATAGCGTTTTGTCTCAATAATTTATGCCACTGTATATTTTCCGGGTCAACTTGAGATAATATATGCACCATTTGTTGCAGCATTCCCATAGGAAAAGCGCCAGAGCCACAAGCTGGATCGAGAATCTTACACTTCTGCAAAGAGCTTATAATCTGTATTTTCTGTTCATTAGTCAACATCAGATGTTCGTCAGTGTATCGCATGAGTTTTCGATATTCATCTTCTAGCTCCTCACCAACAGTACGTTTCAGATGTGCAATAAGGCTTTCATCAACCATAAATTGCACTATCTCACGAGGTGTGTAGAAGGAACCGGTTTTTTTACGAGCCGTAGTTTTTGTTTCGGGGTTGTAACTTGCTAAAAGATTCTCAAACACTTTACCCAATAGCTCTGGATCAAGAGACACTTCTTGGTCAAATGGCGTATTCTCTTCAACAGTAAAATTATACCGTTTCAGAATATCAATAAAGCCTCTCGCACTAACTTTTTTCTTCTTATTGTCTCCGTAAAACTCTGACAAGTCAATATCCTTTCCGACCTCTTCCCCAAAAAATAAATAGTCCGGTACGATCAAATGTTCTTGAACGACCTTTCGGTCTGAGAATCCATCAATATACATTCCGTTATCTTTATCGTCAAGACAATCAAATAATCCACCATTTAGAAATGGGACTGTGCGGTTTGCAATATCTATAAACAGTTTAGGATTTTTGAATTTATCCTCATAACGCATGAGTTTATTATTATCGTAATCGTTACGATCCTTACGGAAATGTCTCTCCGAGATTGTATCTTTCCCCTCTTGTGTTATTGGACTATTGAGCATTGCAAAAAAGAGGTTTTGCAGGATAGCCTTATAGTATTTACTTTCTCGAGATTTGCCAAACAAATCTGCCTGAACGTGTGGGTTGAAGCCGTCTATTAAGTTTTCTCGTATATAGTCTTCGTCAAAAAACTCATCAGGAACAAGCCTTTTTTGTTTCAGAAACCACACGAATATTAGACGTGTAATAAGCCGAATTGCACACTCGTTATTTAACTTATCATCATCAGAGTTGTCTGAAATATCATTTGGGAAACGGATAATTTTAACTGCCCAAGCATACCAATCTGAAAGTTCATTATAGAACGCTTTAGTAAGGATCTCTACAGAAAATCTATCTTGTAAGTCTTTACTATCTTTAACCCTTCCTGCATTTAGATATTTATTCGGAGTATAATATGAAATGCCTTCACCCAAGTAATATGAATAACGACGAGGGTTGGAATACTCTCGTTTAATTTTGCCCTCATCAGCACTACTTAAATCAATGGTGATAAGTGAAAACCGATAATTAGCATTGCTGCTCACAGGAACAAACATTACCAATGCACGACCTTCCCACTCATCGGCAAGCATTCGGAACGCCTCTTTTGACAATCCGACACGTGCGTCATTAACAGAAGTGTTCTTAATTTCATAGACAACTAAATCCAACGACTTACACACACCAAGTTTTACGGCACTTTTGGTGTACTTGGTCTGTGTACGTAGTACTACGTTTGTATTTTCCTGTGTGAAATCTTCAGGTAAAAAATGGACTTTCAAAAATGAAAGGAAGTCCTCTCTATTATATGCTTTATTAAATTCCATATTCTCGTTTTTCTTTAATTCAGGATTTCTTCTGCTAAAATAAGTACTTCATCACCTTCATCAACTCTGCCTACAGTGGTTATAATTCTATTCAAATACTCTTGCTCGATTTCTTTGGGCAGTTTAGAATACTCTTTTGAGGTGAGTTGATTGATGTATCTCAACTCGAAACCGGACAAAGCATCACTTTCTATAACAGACATGAGGTCATGCAGATAATCACCGCTGATTACTCCGGCTTGTCTTATTACTTTAATCTTAGCCATTGCGTTAAGACGTTCCTTTTCGTTTTTGTCATTTTGTACATTTCGGAACAAATGAGCTTTTACATTTTGATAAATCTTATCAAATCCTTTCGATGTTTCATATGGCTGTTCTGTTTCCTTAGCTTCAAATAGCATTAACGCCTCTTCCGCTGTCAACGATATTGGTTCTGACATAGAATCTCCCATCTTAAAAACAAAGTCATTTCCCTTCTTTCCAAACATTAGAACTCCTTTTTGTGGTTTATCTATTCTGCGACCCGTTTTAGCTCGATGCTGGATGGTTAAAGCTTCGTTGTCTGTATGAGTTCCTTTTAGCTCATTCAGTAGTTTACGATATTTATTATCCCAAGAAACCTCTTCACTACTGTTAAACTCTTTTTTATATCGTTCAATAAAAAAGGCATGTAACTCTTCTTCTTTTGTCAGAGCCTTGGTATCTTCACCCATAATAGCGTGTATCATTGCCATTTTCAAAGTAGAAATTTCCTTAGTACGAGTTTCGCTTTCACCCACATCTGTCGGAAAATAGTTGTATATGTAGAGCTCATTAAACATCTTTTTATTGATGCGGTTGATACGTCCAATACGCTGAATAACCCGTGTGGGATTATATGGTATGTCATAGTTGAAGATGGCACCTGCACGGTGTAAATTATACCCTTCGGAAATAGCATCAGTTGCTATCAATATCTGATAATCATCTTTTTGCAATTCCTGCTTTAATCCAGCATCAAAATTAGCTCTAATTCTTTCCTTATTATGAGGTGAAGCATCTGCCGAAGTGTATTTAAAAATACGTAGTCCTGCATATTTTAATTGTTCGCCTAAATAATTTGCCGTATCTGCAAATTCTGTAAAAACAATTATTTTTCGCCGATGGTCGTTTTCTTCTTTATCACGCAATATCTGTTTGAAAGAATCCAATTTAGGGTCTGATGATATTACGAAATTTTCACCAAACCATTCTTTTTGAATTGATTTTAATAGTTCCAAATCCGACTCGATATCTTTTGTAAAATCATCGTTTATATATTTCATATCAATTTCAAAAAATCCACGATCCGAAAATTTATCAAACTTTTCTTGAACTTCCACAAGTCCATCATCCGTCGATTGATAAAAATCATCAACAGATGGTAAATCCCCTTTTTTGTAAATAGGCACTTTACCACTTTTATCAATCCAACTAAGAATATTTTCAGATGATTTTATCATATAATCCAGCGAAGTCTTAAACGCATAAACGGAACTTTCAAAACGCCGAACCAACAGTTTACGCATAAAATCGGAGATATTCTTTTGTCTTCCCACCAATAGGTTGAAACTGACTCCTGTTTTCTTTTCTAACTCTTTTGTTAAAGCCTCTTTTTTATTTTCATGCACATAAGTCACCGGGGAATAACGAGCAGCCTTAAAGCGGTATATGTCATCATGCTTTTCTTTGGAATCAATTAGATCCAAAGTCTTTAGATACAGATCTCTTAACCCACCCAAATTATAGTCTAAAAGAATGGGATCATTCGGTATTACGGTTTGTATTTTTTGTCTTTTTAAATCTGCTTTGTATTCTGGAATCTCATCTAAATCCAATCTTGAACGTCGTACTACCAACGGATTAATTATTGAGCGAATAATTTTAGCTATACGCTTTGCTTCATCTTTAACTTCTGCCTCGCTTATTTTGCTTTCTCTTTGATCTTTTGTGAGTTGCTTATAAGTAGCAATTAGCTCTTTAAATGCGGCGCCTAAATTATCAACCGTTTTTAGAGTTGATTTTGTAGGTATTTGGAAGAGCTTTAGCATCGAATATATATCATCAGGTCGGTTATTAAATGGTGTTGCTGTCAGTAGCAAAACTTTATTGCCTGAACATAATTTATGTAGATTAGCATAATCTTGAGTATATTCATTACGATACTTGTGAGCTTCGTCAATTAGAATAAGGTATTGTTCTCCTCTACTTACGATTGTGTTGTAATAATTTAAAGCCCCCTCAATTTGACCACTGCTAAAAACAGAAGCAGTAAAACCAAATTCGTCTTTATACTCATCCCATTGAAGTTTTAAGTGTGGAGGACATATAACTATTGTCCTTAACTTTAAGTTTCGTGCTACTGTTGAGGCTATGATACTTTTACCTAAACCAACTACATCCGCTATTATTACTCCATTGTGATTTTCGACAGCATTTATTGCCATTTGAGTGGCATCTGTTTGATATTTAAGGTTAAAGAACTTTCCATTGGTTATGTCGTGAGGTGTAAGTAGGTTTTCTTTTGTTGGGATAGAAAAATACTCATTAAGCACTCTGACATACATTAAATAGGGGGCATATAGTTTTTCATACCATACATGCTCTATTACTTTGTTGTTGAATTCGTCTATTGTGTTCGCATCGGCTATTGATATAGCTGTGTTCCACAGTTGATTAAAGATCGATTTACCATCAAAAAAAGTTTGTTTGTCAGTAAAACGTGCATTTATCTCTAATCGGCCTTTTAATCCGGCGTGCGAAAGGTTACTTGAACCAGTTATAACAGTTCCTGGCTGTTCACCACCTTCATTTACCAATTTATTATATTCAAATAAATACATCTTTGCATGGCATGGATCTTCCGTTTTTCGTATTTCAAGTGTTCCATCAAGAATCTTTGAATAGAACAATTTAAAAGCTGCCAACTTTTCTTCTGAATCAAAAGAATCTGTATCGTTAAATAATGTTACCAATGATTTATAATAAGAATCTTTTACTTGTCCTCTTGACTGGTTTGATTTTATTAAATTATCAACTTCACGTACTTTGCCCAAAATAAGTGTATCCACCTCCAATCCAACTAATATTCTTATATGCTTATCATCCAGGTTTTTGCAAATTTGTTCAAAACCAGAATAATAGAAATACCCAACAAGAATATCAACAGAATAACTTTTGGGAAGTATTCCATTTATAATCTCAGATAAAAATTTATCTTGATTCGTTATAAAACTATTTTGACTCTCTGCCATATTGCTACTTACTCTTATTAATCAATTTACGTCTGTCAACACCTAATAGAGTGGCCATCTTGTCGAGCATTTCAAGTGATGGTTGTATTTTGTTAGAGCACCATTTTGAAACAGTTGAAGGATCTTTTCCTAATTGTTCAGACAGCCATTTGCCTGTCTTCCCTTGTTCTACAAGCACGACCTTTAGTCTGTTAATCTGGCTCTGTTTCATACTCAAAGTATTGGTGTATTTTGCAAATATATTGAAATAAATCGGTTGATCAGATTATTTTATCCAACAATTATTTAACGGATATTTCCCACAGTTCCTTATTTATAATGACTTTTTTACAATAATACTATCGGCGACAAAGTAAATCAATCAAAATGCCAGAACTTGACGTTTTTCAAAATGGCTATGCTCTTATCATAATAAAAGGCACTACCGAGAATAGTTACAACATTGATTCCAATGGTGGTAATTCCATAACGGACTAAGAAAAACCTAAAATCTTAAACATCTAATATATAATTATCATTCCATATCACTATATTTGCACGAAATATCAATAATACCATGTATGGGCATTGCGATAAATAGAGTAAAGATAATTCTTGCTGAAAAGAATAAAACGAACAAATGGTTGGCGGAAGTTCTTGGAAAAAATGAAGCTACTGTTTCCAGGTGGTGCACAAATGAAAACCAACCTTCCATTGAAACGTTTTATCAAATCGCAAAGATGTTAGATATTGACATTAGAGAGCTTTTTAATCGCACAAAATAAGTTTAATAAGGGAAAAGAAATATGGCAAGAGCTGATTTGCTTATAGATTTGATAAAATATGCGATTGCAGGCAATAAGCCAATGCTTAGAAAAGTCGCAGAAGCTGTTATTGCAGAAGAACGCAGTAAACAACATTCCATACTGGCAAATAAAATGGAAGCCGAATTAAATAAATCCATAAATGATTCTTCTAACAATAATTTTGCGAACAATAATAGGATTCAACTTGATTCGAGAGCGGAAAACTTGATTACAGAAATTTCGCCTCAAAGGAAAATGAATAGTCTTATTCTTCCAAAAGACGTTACGCAAATCTGTGAACAATATATCCAAGAACAATATCGAGTTGATTTATTACGGTCGTATGGATTAGAACCAAGAAATAGGATATTATTAGTCGGAGCTCCTGGAAATGGTAAAACTTCATTGGCAGAAGCAATTGCAGAATCATTGATGATTCCACTATTTGTAGTGAAATACGATAGCATTATTGGTGCTTATCTAGGAGAGACTGCACTTAGATTGCGAAAACTAATTGATTTTGCAAGTACGAGAAAATGTGTCTTATTCTTTGATGAGTTTGAAACTTTAGGTAAAGAGCGCGGAGATACTCATGAAACTGGTGAGATAAAACGCGTAGTGAGTTCGTTGTTGTTACAGATTGACGACGTACCAAGTCATGTGACAATTATCGGTGCAACAAACCATCCCGAATTATTAGACCGTGCTGTCTGGAGGCGTTTTCAAATAAGGATTAATTTGCCAATGCCTACACGGGCAAACACTTCTTTGTGGTTAGAAAAGTTTCAGCAACAACATAATATAAAATTCGAACTTGCTTCCGAAACAATTGCAAAAAGGCTGCTTGGTGCAAACTATTCAGAAATTGAAGAATTTGGTTTATCTGTCTTGAGAAGACATATACTTTCTCTTCCAGATTCAAATATGAAAGATATTGTAAGTGATGAGCTGAAGAATTGGAACAGCAGAACAACTACATTAGAAACAACTAAATTAGGAGAATAAAATATGGCACAAAGACCGTTACTATTCTTTCCTAGCAAAGAAATTGCAACAAGAAGTAAATTAAGCGGTGGTGGCGGAAAGTTTTTTTCTCCATCAGCAGAGAGGCAAGGAGAAAGATTGACTCCAAAATTTGAATCTTTGTTTAACGTTTTAGATGCTCAAAGAGCTACAATTCAACAATCCACTACTGGAATTGATCCTGAACAAGTTTTGGTTTTTGAGACCATTGGCAGTGTTGAAGACTTTGCAACTGCAGTATCGAAAATTGCTGGTTTTGAATGGTTGGGAGAGTTTGAGGTTGAAGATATTATTCCTGATGATGATTTTTACGCTATTAATAAATCAGGAGAGAAAGAGGATAAGCCAATAAATGGAAGGCTTTATTTGGTATTGACAAATACAACCGCCATGAATCAACTCCTATCGTTATGGAGGTTCTGGATGGAAGACCCTAGTTTTAACTGTCGCCGAGGTGAAAACAGAGGAAAAGGGAAATTTAAGGAAGTTTTTAAGCATCTGAAAAATATTAGAAAATGGGATATTCAGGACAGGTTTGAGGAATCTAATATTTTACGTTTTTGGGAAGAAGATCTGCAGTTTGACCCTGATAGAATTGTTCGGTTTGAAATAGAATTATGGTATCGTTCAAACATCGTTCAAAGAAGGTTGAGTTATTCATCTGTAAATCAATTGATTTTAGAAGCTGGAGGTAGAGTGATAACTACTTGTGATATTCCAGAAATCAGTTATCAGGCTATTTTAGCTGAGTTACCAGCAAATGAAATAAGGAATATTCTCTCAAATAGGAATACAGAGTTAGTTAAATGTGAGAATATCATGTATTTTCGACCATCAGGTCAAATTGTTGTCGATGATTCTTTTGGTGAAGAAGCACAAACTTTTGAGATGATCTCAGAATTTTCACATCCTTCTGGAAATCCGGTTGTTGCTATTTTTGATGGTTATCCTTTGTCAAGGCATAAAATTCTCGACAATAGATTAATTATTGATGACCCTGATAACATGGAATCACATTACCAAGTTGGAGAGAGAAAACATGGAACAGCAATGTGCTCTTTGATTGTCAAGGGTGATTTAAATAACGAGGAAGCATTTTTGTCAACACCATTGTACGTTAGACCCATCATGCGTCCCAATGAAAGAGATATCAATAGAAACGAATATGTTCCTAATGACATATTGTTAATTGATACAATCCATCGTGCCGTTAGGCGAATTTTTGAAGGAGATGGAGATGTTGAAGCAGTTGCTCCTAGTATAAAGATTATCAACTTATCTATAGGGGATAGAGATAGATTATTTTATAATTCCATGAGCCCATGGAGTAAATTGTTAGATTGGTTAAGTTATAAATATCGAGTGCTATTTATTATTAGCACTGGAAATCATCATAATTCTATTCAGCTAAACATATCAAAATCTCAATTTGAGAATTTAAAATCAATTGACAAAGAGAAACTTTTCATAAATGAAATTCTTAATAATTCTAGGAATTGTAGAATTATGTCACCAGCCGAAAGTATAAATAATATTACAGTGGGAGCATTACACGCTGATAATTCAACATTAAATCCTAATGAACAGAGATTAAATCCATATGCTTCTGCACTCCCAAGTACATATACAGCTTTTGGTGGAGGATATAGAAGATCTATTAAACCTGATTTGGTTTATACTGGTGGGCGTCAAATGTTCGACTATCATATTAATAACAACTCTATATTAAGCCCTTCAACTTATAAAATGTCCCCTGGATTAAAGGTGGCAGCTCCCGACAACACATTGAATAAAACAATTCATGAAATTGGCACAAGTAATTCAACCGCTTTAATGAGCCGTAATGGTTACTTTTGCTATGAGGTATTGCAGGGTCTTATCGAAGATAACAATTTAAATATTGGAACTGATAAAATTGCGATTCTAATAAAAGCTATGATAGCACATGGTTGTAGTTGGGGTGTTATAGGTGATAATATTGAAAAAAGATTAGACAGTTTGGATGCTCTTAATATTCAAAGCATAAAAAGTAGATGGATTGGATATGGGTTTCCAAACATTAATAAAGTAAAGGAATGTACGGAACAGCGAGCAACAGTCATCGGTTTTGGAGAACTAAAAGAGGAAGAAGCTCACGTTTATAGTTTACCATTACCGCCATCGTTATCTTCGCAAACTATTAAAAGACGATTGACAATCACTTTAGCATGGTTTTCGCCAATTTCATCGAATACCCAAAGATATAGAACTTCACGGCTATGGTTTGAAGCAAATAATAATGTGGTTACCAATAGAACAGACGCAGGCTGGCAGGCTGTGAGAAGAGGAACATTACAGCATGAAATTTTTGAGGATTCTGCTGCTGCTGCTTTTATTGATGGAAATTTTATTAACATAAAAGTTAATTGTAGCAAGGATGCAAATAGTTTCTCCGAAAGTGTACCTTATGCTATTCTTGTATCCTTAGAGGTTGCTGAAGGTGTAGATTTACCAATTTATCAAGAGATAAAAGAACGTATTTCGATACCTGTAACCATTGGCCAGCGTGTATAAGGGGGCAGATAGATCCTTAATACTACAACTGACGACTGAGTTAGCTTCTTGTACCCTCTCCAACTACATTCTGCTACTATCTTCATGGATTTATTAACGACCATGTTCCCATTCATCTAATTGCATCCAGTGGTTAAGGCGTTCCCGCATTTTGTCAAGATAATAGGTGCGACAATCGTTTTTACGCCGTTTCATATCCACGTAAACACTGTAACAGTCCTTAATTTCTATACCAAATTGAGTGCTGATAAAACTGGTCAATTCGGTGATCGGTGTTTCCCCATTATTGATGCACCGCATTTCAACAAGTCCATGGATGAGTTCCACCAATTCGACGGAACTGCCCGTCCATCGGTAGTTGGAAAGAAAAGAGGGGAGACGTTGTTTGTTGATAGGGGGGATTCACAGGTGGTTACCTACCTGTGGAAGATTTTCAGTAAATGAGGAGAAATAATAAATAAGCCGAAGGGTCATACTGTTAGAGCCAGTAATGACCTTTCGGCTTTCAATTCCTTCGAAACCGGAGTATCAATTCATCGTTGTTGCTGTTCCCAACTGAACAATTATTTGAGAGTGTTTTTTAAAAGATGTAGAAACTTGTTTTGCTATCCATTGTCGAAAAAGAGTGCAGATAGGACTGTCCATCCGGTAACATAAAGCAAGGATCACTTCCAGATTGAAATATTCAACTATGCACTTTTGACCGTTCTCCAAGGTGTGAGGGCATTCTTTTTTCACCTCATTTTCCAAAAGTCCACCGGATTTAAAGAGCGATTTCAGGTTAGTGGCCACAGAAGAATGATAAACATTGAACAAAGAGGCGATCTCGTTCTTTGTCATCCAAACAGTCCCATCTTCAGACAATTCAATGGAAACTTGAATACTCTTTGAATTGGTATTCCTGATTATTATTGTCCCGCGTTTCATATATCCTGTTTATTTAATGCAACTTTCTCTATCTCTTCCAGTTTACTTGAGAGCAACTGCATATCCCTGCTAATCTTTTCATTGGTTATGCGGGCATATATTTGGGTGGTTCGGATATTCGTATGCCCTAACATTTTAGATACGGTTTCGATGGGTACACCTTTGGACAGAGTGGTTGTCGTGGCGAAAGTGTGGCGTGCAAGGT
>Ga0209429_10002171_pt1 | contig 11715 bp, 11 predicted proteins | sample BarGraNGADG00212_3_FD_184493 | JGI IMG/M metagenome (GOLD analysis project Ga0209429, IMG submission 184493) | Arctic peat soil microbial communities from Barrow, Alaska - Barrow Graham LP Ref core NGADG0004-212 (SPAdes) (version 2) | ecosystem: Environmental > Terrestrial > Soil > Wetlands >... | reverse complement strand
CGATGTCTTTGTCGACGGCGTCCGCCAGGGCACGTGTTACCCGAACGGCGAGACCACGTGCACTGCCGACTTTTGGGTTGGTGCGAACGAAGTACATGTGGTGCGCGCGGACGTGATCCCCTACCTCGTCACTGGCCCCTACGAGGTGCGAGCATCGACGACGGCAGTGGTCACCTCGATGAGCCCTGCGCAGTTCGCCGATTCGTTGCTGTCAGATTCGCCGCCGCCGCAATTGGGCGCGCTTCTGACACCGCAAGTGCTCGAGGCGTTGGCCACGTTCAAGGCAGCACCCAACACCCTCGAAACATGCCTCAAGATCGGTGGCGTGCTGCTGGGAAACAAGAAGTACGGATCCACCGCCCCCGACTCGACACTCGACTGCACCGCGATCGCCATCTTGGCAGTTGCAGTGTTGGCCGCGGCGTTGATGTCCAATGACGTCCAAAGCGTCCTCAGTGCGATCGTTGACGTCTTCGTGCCAGGATACGGCGGAGGCGGAGGCGGGTCCGCGACCGATCCGGGGGACACCGGGGGTGGGGGCACAGCCGACAACACGCCCAACGGCGAGACCGCGTGGTACCTGGGAACGCAGAGCACCGCCACGATCTACTACGTGCCCGAGGCGCCGGAGTATTGGCGCGACCCCACGCTGTGTCGGGTGACGTTCGCGGACCCTTTGACGGGTGAGGAGCGCGAGGTGAGACTCACCGCCGGGGCATTGCTTCACTCGCTGAAAGGCCATGGCCTTGCAGGCGACAATGAGGTCGGGCGGTGGGAAGGGGATACGTTCTACCCCGGTGTCACGGTGACGGTTCAGGACGATTTTGAATTCAAGACCGAGCCCGCGGACTATGAACGCCTCATCGAATACGTCTGTAGCGCGCTCGTGAAGGGTACGTTTGACGGAGGAGGGATATCTCTCGAAAACCGCAACAACCTCGTCTACAACTTCAAGATGAAGGATTTCATGGGTACCGAAAGGACGACTGGCCTCCCGACGAAGAACCTGTCCGTGATTGTTGCGCAGGACGGGTCTATCTCGAGTTCCTACCCTGGGCGTACGGAGTTCGAGGAAATTCCAGCGCCGATTGAGGGTGTGTAGGCATGCCGTTGACGATGGAGGTATTCGGAATCGAACCTCGCACGGTCGGCGGCTTTCCCTCAAGCATGAGAGCGGCGTTGAAGGTGGAATCGGTTCCCCTTCACTGGATGGGGCATGTCGAGGTCACCTCCGTTGACGCCAACGGGCGTCTGGTCCGTGGAGTGCTCGACAGCTCTCCTCCGGGCGGTGTCAATCCGTACGGTGACTCCCACCGGGAACTCGACCGGCTGGTCAGAGGGGGGACCTACAGCGTGCTTCCCCGCATCAGCGGCGATGGCTACTGCGTTTTTGACGGCGGAGACCTCGCGGTAATGGCCTCGGAGATGTTTGACCTGTGCGCCAGGGTCAGTTTCCCCTATTCGGATCGTGTCGAGTTGTGTGCCCGCATTATTCGCCGCGTGGAGAACTTGCCCGCTCGCGTGATGTTCGAGGGGAGGTAAGCCGATGTGGCGAGTGGAAGTGGTCGGCGGAGGAGAGGGCGCGTCCTTGCTCTCGATTTCGAACCTCCTGGTGCCGTGGGCGGGTGAGTCGGCCGGCGCCGATTTCGCGCCATCGGTGAGAATTTGGCGCGGCCAGGAGGCCCCCAAGACGTGGGTCTATCCCTTCAAGCGCGGGCTCTACCCTGACCCTGGCGGCGGGGGTCGCATCGCGTTGAAGTCTCGGGTGTATCTGATGTGGTTCCCCCTCGACACCGACGGGAGATGCGCCGAATTTCCGCTCCTCAGTTCGATTTCCTCGGTCGCGGTCACCACGTTCTCGGGAGACCAACTGCCTGGGTTGGTGGAGGAGATCGACCGGATCCTTCCGCATCTCACTGCCGGCGATGCCGCGCCCTTCGCGTGCCTGGCGTTCATCGCGGAAGAACTGGTGCGCGACGGCCACGGAGCCATCGAGATGATTCCGCTCTAGCATCGGCGCGGTGACGGTGTGTGGAACGGCAATCCCAGGTTGGACAGCCTGAAGCAGGATCTTCCGTACTTCACGGTTATCGTTGCTCCCGATGGCAGGATCGTGACGAGCTATCCCGGCTACACCGATTACGAGTAGGAGGAGTGGATGCCAAGAAATATTGAAGCCTTTCACTCGGACGTCAAGAAGGGCAACGGCGGGGTCCGGCTTGAGTTCCGGCTCGTCGTCTGGATTCCGTGGATTCCGTTTTGGTGGCTGGGGGAGCGGGATGTCTTGATGCGGTGGCCGGACCCGGACGGGCCCGAGACGCTGATGCGAGCCGACGATCAATGGCACGTCGACGAGTTTGACGTTGCCCGAAGCGGTGAACTGATGCTGAAATACCCGGCGCTTCAGGTTTGGGGCGACTTCGGCAAGTTCACCTTCTCCCCGGATCAAGCTCGGGCGATAGGGGAGGCGTTGGCCGAGATCAGTCAGGACAAGGACGTCCCCGGTGCCGAGGGCTTGGCGATGGCAAGCCGGTTCCTGGCGATGGCCGCGGCGCATGACTGTTTTGTCGAGATGTCGGGGCGGTGAGGCGCAGATGTTTGAGGTTTCGGTGACCGGTGCAACGCGCCTTGTAGTTCAACTGAAGATCCGCGTCCTCTTGCTTCCCTGGGCAGGGGAGTCTGCGGGAGAACCAATGGAACCCGACCGTCTCAGTCACCTGGGGCTGGAGGCGCCGCGCGACTGGGTCTACGGCCGCCAACGTCAACTGCAACATCGCCCGGATCCCGCGGGCGGCGGCATCGTCGGCAAATGGTCCCGCGTGACGCTGCCGTGGTTTCCGATCGAGGAGGACGGCACCTCGCTGCAGTACCCGTTGCTGGCGTCGATCACATCGCTCGCGGTCAACCGCTTCTCCGGGGAGCAACTGCCCGCCTTGCTCGCCGAGATCGAGGGCATCAAGCCGCATCTGACGCCCGCGGACGCGGCCGCGTTCGCTGGTTTCGCCTTCGTGATTGACGAGGTGCGCCGCGTCGGTCAAGGCACCGTCGAGCTCACGCCGCTTTAGTCCCGCGCGCCGCGTGGTGTGGAGCACGCCTGCCGACCTGAGCCGGTCAATCATTGCACCGGATGGGAGGGTCGTGTCGGCTCACCCAGGTTCCACGGCCTCCGAGTAGGGAGTCTCATGCCAAACGACCTTCGAGCGTTTCATCCCGACGCGAAGTTCAGTCCGGGCGGCGATGTGTTCCGTCGACGAGCGATCGCCCATATCCAACGGATTCCGTTTTGGTGGTTGGGTGAACGTGAGGTCGTCAAAGGGGGACCGGATCCAGGCTCCGCAGACCGCACTGTGATCGCCTTCCGTCAGTGGAACGTTGATGAGTACACGCGTGAACGGGGGCGCGAACTTGTGGAACATTATCCGATTCTGTCCGGCTTCGACGGCTACTTCGAAGACGGTGGGCCATTCACGTTCACGAGCGAAGAGGCATGTGAGCTCGGCCGTGTGTTGGCGGAGATCAGCAACGACGACGCCGTTCCTGGCGCTGCGTCGTTGAAGATGGTGAGCCGATTTCTGGCGATAGCGGCAGAACGCGGCTGCTTTGTTCGGTTTGCGGGTTAGGGCCACATGTTCGAGGTCAGCGTGACGGGTGCCGGGTTCCTGGTAGACCAGTTAGCCATAGACACTTTGCTGTTGCCGTGGGCGGGTGAATCCGCTGGCCAGGAGGCAGAGCCGCGTCGTCGACACGACATGGGCCTGGAGGCGCCGCGCGAGTGGGTCTATGGGAAGGTTGGCGGGAGTCTGCAGCCTCGCCCCGACCCCGCAGGGGGCGGCATCGTCGGCAAGCAATCCCGGGTGTCTCTGCCCTGGTTCCCGCTGGAGAAGAACGGTAGTTCCTTGCAGTACCCGCTGCTGGCGTCGATCACGTCCCTGGCGGTCAACCGTTTCTCGGGGGAGCAACTGCCAGCACTGCTGGCCGAGATCGAGGGCATTAGGCCGCACCTGACCCCGGCGGATGCCGCCGCGTTCGTCGGTTTGGCGTTCGTGATTGACGAGGTGCGCCGCGTGGGCCAGGGCACCGTCGAGCTCACACCGCTCTAGCGTCGACGCGCCCCTCCCGGCCGGAGATAGCCTGACCCCATGGCCCAAACTGACAAGCCCAAGACCATCGCCCTCGCCCTCGGCTCCGGCGGAGCGCGAGGTTACTCACACATCGGCGTCATCGAGGAGATTGAGGCGCGCGGTTGGGAGATCGTAGGCGTATCAGGCACGTCGATGGGCGCCGTCATCGGCGGCCTCTACGTCGGCGGCGGTATGGAGAGCTATCGCGACTGGGCGGTGGGGCTCGGCAGGCGCGACGTGATGCGCCTCATGGACCCCAGCCTCGGCGGCGCGGGCGTGTTGCGCGCGTCGAAGGTGATGTCCAAGGTCAAGGAGCACCTGGGCGACCTCGCGATCGAGGACGCGCGCCTGCCCTACACGGCCGTCGCGGTTGACCTCGTCACACAGCGCGAGGTGTGGTTCACTTCCGGGTCGATGATCGACGCCATGCGCGCATCGATCGCGATTCCGACCGTCTTCACTCCGCTGGCCAAGAACGGCATGGTGCTCGCGGACGGCGGGCTCCTCAACCCCGTTCCCGTCGCGCCGCTGGCGTCCGTCCACGCGGACGCGATCATCGCCGTCAACCTGTCGGGCCCCTCGGTGACGACGGACTATGCCCGCGAAGAGGTCTTTACAGGGATCAAATTTCCCAGGATCAGATTCCCCAACCTGCCACACATGATCGAGCCCGCGTTGAGGGCCCTCATACCGGCCTTCGGTCGCGGCGACGAAGGCGACACGGATGACCATCAGGATCTCCGAATGAACACCCTCGACGTGGTCGATCGTTCGCTCAACCTGATGCAAGAGGTGATCAGGAGATACAGGCTCGCGGGGTACCCTCCAGACGTGCTCGTCAACGTGCCGCTCGACTCCTGCGGAACGCTCGACTTCCACCGCGCCAAGGACATGATCGAGGTGGGCAGGGAGCGTGCGATTCGTGCGTTCGATGCGTGGGAAGAGGGCGAGCCGCTCGTTCTCTAGCCCTAGTGGCTCAATCCGTACCGGATTTCGCCCGGTCTTGGGCTGTGGTGGCTCAATCCGTACCGGTTTCTGGGTGGTTCGGTGGCGTGGTGGCTCAATTCGTACCGCTGAGGGCTGTTTCTGCAGGAAAAGCACAAACGGGCGTCCTCCCGAAGGAAGACGCCCGTAAGGCGAGTGCTCAGGCGATGCCGAGCACCAAAGAACTACGCGTGACGCGTGACCTTGCCGGCCTTGAGGCACGAGGTGCACACGTTGAGGCGCTTGGGCGTACCGGCAACCACGGCGCGGACGCGCTGGATGTTCGGGTTCCAGCGTCGCGACGTGCGGCGGTGCGAGTGCGAGATTGAGTTACCGAAAGACGGGTGCTTGCCGCAAACGTCGCAGTTGGCTGCCACGATAGATCTCCTTGAGTTGATGCGCGCGTTACCTTGAGGGGTCGCGCCACGATTCCTGTCCGCGTCCGGACAACCGCATTAGGGTATCTGACTAGAACCAAGAATGCCAATCAGGCGAGCGCCGTACCGGCGTACGCCGCGAACACAGGAGACTCATGCCCGACGCTGAATCGCGAGACCTGCGCCGCTGGCTCGCCTCCGGCGCTCAGGCCGTGAAGCGTGCGAGGAAGCGGCTCGACGCGATCAACGTCTTTCCTGTGCCCGATGCGGACACCGGTACCAATATGTACCTCACTCTCCAAGAGGGCAATAGGGCGGTAGCCAAGTTGCCGCAAACGGCAAGTCACCGCGAGGTCGTGGCCGCCTTCGCTCGCGGGGCGTTGTTGGGCGCGCGCGGCAATTCAGGCGTCATCGTGTCGCAATATCTCAGCGCGTTTCTCACGGCCATTGACAGGGCAGGCGGCCTGACCGATGCGAAGCCGGTGGCCATCGCGTCGGCGCTTCAAAGTGCCGCCGACGCCGCCTACGCCGCCGTTGGGGCTCCCGTTGAGGGCACGATGCTGTCCGTGGCTCAGGCGGCGTCGCTCGGCGCGGCCGAGGCGGCCGAGGCCAAGGCCGGACGCAACGAGGTGATCGTGGCGGCGGTCATCGCCGCTCGTGTGGCGTTGCGCGCCACGCTCGATGATCTTCCCGCGGCCCGCAAGGCGGGAGTGGTCGATGCCGGGGCGGCGGGTCTGGTGTTGCAGCTCGAGATGCTGGCCGAGACGCTCGCCGGTTCGGGCGCACTCGAGGGGCTCGCCTACGTCGAATGGGAGCTAGCCTCGACCGGCGCGGGCGTGGTCGCGGTTCCCGTCCACCACGAGCAGTTGGACGCCGGTGGAGCGTACGAGGTGATGTTTGTCGCAAGGCTTGAGGACCGTTCCCCCGGCGCGGCGGGCCCGAAGAGCCAGCGGGTTCAGGCTTCGCCGCGCGGCAGCGCCCCCACCGAGCTCACGGCCGCGCTGGCCAAACTCGGTGACTCGGTCGCCGTCACCGGCGCCCGCGGCCTGGTCAACGCCCACGTCCACACGAACAGGCCAGACGACGCGGTCGCGGCGGGCATCGAGCGCAACGCCAGGCAAATTTTGGTCAGCTCCCTCGCCCTTGGCCGTCCGCGAGAAGGGTCGCGCGACCACGACAGGGCGGCGACGGGCGTCGTCGCGCTGACGTCGTGCCCTGGCCTTGCCGCCCCGCTTGCCGACGCCGGCGCGATGGTGCTTGTTGTTCCCGATCCCGCGCGTCTCAAAAGGCGAGAATTGCGGAGGGCGGTGCGCGACGCCACCGGAAGGGGTGTCGTCATCGCGGCGGGGAACCCTCAACTGCGCGCCGCCGCGGTCGGACTCGCCAATCATCGGTCGGGCGTGGGTGTGACGGTCTTGCCGGCCGAGCACGAGGCGCAAGTCATTGCGGCGGTCGCGGCCGGCGCGATCGTGACGCCTGGAGAGCCACTCGAGGCCGTGATGAGAACTGCGGTGGCGCACTGTGACGTCGCGTCCTCGACGCCTGCCGCGCTTGTCAAGGACGTTGACCGGCTCCTGCGTGCCGACGTCGAGGTCATCACTCTCATTCTTGGCAACGACGCTCCCTCCGCCGTCATCGATGTCGTCAGGCGACGCGCGGCGATCGCGTGCCCCTCCGCAGATATTGCTATTTACCAGGGAGGACAGGAAGGTCCCGACGTCCTGATCGGCGTCGAGAGGTCATGACCGGTGCGCTTGGTCAGTCACTGGCAAAAGTTTTGGGTACGCGCACATCGGGCGCTCTGGGCAAGTTGGGACTCGAGACGGTTGAGGATCTGCTGCGCCACTACCCACGCCGCCACTCGACGCCAGGTGAGCTGACCGACATGGCGGCGTTGCGGGACGGCGAACATGTCACGGTGATGGCCGAGGTGCGCACCGCAACGATTCGGCAGATGCGTTCCAGGGGAGGCGCGATGCTCGAGGTCCTCGTGACCGACGGCCGCCAGAGCCTTTCGCTGACTTTCTTTGCCAAGCGCGCCGGGGTGCTCCGCATGCACGAGGACAAGCTGCGCCCGGGCAGAGTGGGCCTGTTCACGGGGACCGTCGGTTCATACAAGGGCAAGCGTCAGTTGGTGCATCCCGACTACCTCATCGTGGGAGTAGACGCCGCCGACGCAGACGAGGCGACCATCGAGGCCTCGCGTCCAATCCCGATCTACCCCGCGGCCGCGGCCGTTCCGACGTGGCGCATCGGGCGCTCGGTCCGCACCGTGCTCGACCCGCTCACCGAGGCCGACGTGCCTGACCCGATCCCTGAGAACCTGCGGCGGGCTCACGGTTTGCCGACTCTTCTTGAGGCGCTGAGGGGCGTTCACGTTCCCGCCGACCAGGCCGCCATCGACGCCGCGACCCACCGCCTTCGCTACGAAGAGGCGCTCGTGCTGCAGACCGCGCTGGCTCGGCGCAGGGCGGACAGGCAATCGCATGCGGCGACGGCGCGGGTAGGGGTGCCTGGGCGGCTGCTCGATGCGTTCGACGCGCGACTGCCTTTCCCTCTCACGGCGGGTCAGTTGCGAGTGGGCGAAGAGATATCGGAGGACCTCGCGCGCGAGACCCCAATGCTGCGGCTGCTCCAGGGAGACGTGGGCGCTGGTAAGACGATCGTGGCGTTGCGGGCGATGCTGAGGGTGGTCGACTCGGGCGGTCAGGCAGCGCTCCTCGCGCCCACGGAGGTGCTCGCGGCGCAGCACGAACGCACGCTGCGTGATCTGCTCGGTCCGCTCGCTCACGGAGGGATGCTCGGCGGCGCCGATGTCGCCACGAGGGTCACGCTGCTGACCGGGTCGCAAGGATCTCTCGCGCGCAGGAAGGCGCTCGGCGAGGCCGCATCGGGCGGTGCGGGAATCGTCGTGGGCACCCATGCGCTGTTGAGCGAGACGGTCCAGTTTGCGGAACTTGGCCTCGTGGTCGTCGATGAGCAGCACCGGTTTGGGGTGGAGCAACGCGACGCCCTCCGCACTCGCGGCGAGCGCGTGCCGCACACCCTCGTGATGACCGCCACGCCGATTCCCCGCACGGTAGCGATGACAGTGTTCGGGGACCTCGAGACGTCTCAACTCACCGAGAGGCCCGCGGGAAGGGCCGATACCGTCACGCACGTGGTGCCCGCCGACAACGCGGCGTGGATGACGCGCATTTGGGACAGGGTCCGCGAGGACGTCGCCGCGGGCGGCCGCGCATACATCGTGTGCCCGCGAATCGACGGAGACGTCCCGGAGGACGACGCGGGCGACGACGCCGGCTCCACCTTCTCCTCCACCTCTTCCCGCGGGGCGATTGACCCCGATCAGGGGCCTCAGTCCGCGGTGAAACGCCCCCTAGAAGCGGTAGTGGAGGTCGCCGAGCGCCTCCGCGGCCTGCCAGCGTTAGCGGGCATTTCCGTCGGTGTCATGCACGGCAGGCTGAGCGGGGACGAAAAGGACGCGGCGATGGATGCCTTTTCGCGGGGCCGTACTCCGGTGCTCGTGTCCACCACCGTGATCGAGGTGGGGGTCGACGTGCCGGAGGCGACCGTCATGGTCGTTCTCGACGCCGAGCACTTTGGCATTTCCCAGCTTCACCAGCTCAGGGGTCGGGTGGGGCGCGGCGACAGGGCGAGCCTGTGTCTGCTCGTGAGCCACGCGGAGGAGGGAACGCTTTCCCATGAGAGGCTCACCGCCGTGGCGGCCACGAGCGATGGATTCGCCCTCGCCGAGAAGGACCTCGAGCTGCGTCGCGAGGGAGATGTCCTGGGTGCGGCCCAATCGGGAGGGCGCAACTCGCTCAGGCTCCTGCGGGTCGTGAGGGACGCCGATCTGCTCGCGGTGGCGAGGGACGATGCGCGGGCACTGATCGGCGCCGACCCGACGCTGGCGATGTCGCCAGCGCTCGCGGATGCTATCGCGATGTGGCTTGGCGAGCGCGAGGACTTCCTTGAGCGCACGTAGAACCCGGGAGTGAGGCCAGGCGCTCCTTCGCCTGCGCCACGCTCCAAATCGGCGAACTCATTCCCTAGGAATCCTGCAAGAGCCGCCGATGGGAGATCCAAGGAGGTCGCCATGACCAGCATCTCTGCCGTTTCAGGATCAGGCAGCACCACGAGCGCGAATGTAGCCAGCCAAATTATGGCGCTGCGCAAGCAAGAGACGGTGCTCACCCAGAAACTCAAGGACGTGGCAACGTCGAGCGCCGACGAGAAGACCACGAAGTCACAGTCGGATTCTCTGAACGCCCAGATCCAGGTGATCGAGGTGCAGATCGCGCGACTCGAGCAGCAACACGCGGCGGACGCCGCTCAGAAGGTTGACGCAGCCGCCAAGGCGAGCGAGACCGCGAAGGCGGGTGCGAAGGCGGGTGCGAGTGCGGGTGCGGGTGCGGGTGCGGGTGCGAGTGCGGGTGCGAGTGCGAGTGCGACCGCGCAGCGCAGTCTCGACGGCGCGAGCAACAAGATCGACCTCGAGGCTTAGTTCTCCCCGCTCCTCGCCTTGAGGCAGGCGTCAGCGCGCCACCTGCAGGCCTGATGGTCCCGCCTCTGAGTGAACGAGTTCCTCACAAGGCTCAAATGCCGTTCGATAGGAATACTGTGAACGGTCGTGGATGGATGCCTCGCAGGGCCCGGCGCAGCATGGCCGCGTTCGCCCCAATCGAGGTCGCAAGCATCGACTCAACCGTCACCCGCTGCCGCAAGGGCTCGCGGTGACTACCTTGCGGAGGAATCTCCCTGCTGTGGGGGCGCGGCCCAGCGCGTCTCGCAAGGAATTTGACTTTGCGGGGATGGGCAACAAAGGCGCCCGCTTCGGGGTCGCGGTGAACTACGGGATCATCCTGGTGGCCATCGCTCTCGTGACATTTGTGGTCGTCGTCACGGGAGGAGCGCCCAACCCGCTCGCTCACCTGTATTACCTCCCGATCCTCTACGCGGCCGCGCGCCACGGGTGGATAGGTGGCATGGCGGTCGCCGTAACGTCGGGCCTGGCTATCGGGCCGTGGATGCCCGCGCCTACGACCGCGACGGGACATCAGAGCCTCCGCGACTGGAGCGTGCGCCTTGCGCTGTTCGTGGTGGTCGCGTTGGTTGCCGCGTGGTTCGCACGCCAGCGGCCACAGCCCCTGGACCTTCTGCTTCGTGACGTCGTGCTCGGTCAGGGTCTACGGGCTGCGGTAAGGAAGCGGCAGTTGCGGGTTCACTACCAACCACTCGTCGACCTCGCCGACGGTCGTGTCATCGGTGTCGAGGCGCTGTGTCGCTGGAACAATAGCCGCCAACGGTCCGTGGCCCCAGACGTGTTCATCCCCGCCGCGGAACGCACGGGCGCCATCGCGCTGGTGGGCCACGAGGTGCTGCGTATCGCAACGGAACAGGCGGAGAACTGGGCGAACGACCACGGCGACGCCATGGTGATGAGCGTCAACGTTTCGCCATTGGAATTGTGCGATCCGGGCTTCCTCCGCGGAATTCAGACCCTTGCGGGTGAAGCAAAGTTGCGTCGCTACCGCTTGTGTGTCGAGATCACGGAGACGGCCATCATTGCCGATCCGGAAATGGCCCTGGTGACGCTGACCGCCCTGCGGGCGATGGGAGCGCTGATCGCGCTTGACGACTTCGGCACCGGCAACTCATCCCTGGCGTACCTGGCGCGTCTCCCCATCGACATCATCAAGATCGACCAGTCATTCGTCGCGACCGTCGATACAGACCGGACTTCCCGTGCGCTCGCAAACGCGGTGGTGCGTATCGCGTCGGCGCTCGGCGCGACGACGATCGCGGAGGGCATTGAAAGGCCAAGCCAGTTGCGTGTGTTGCAGGAGTTCGGTTGTGACATCGGCCAGGGCTACTTCCTCGGTCGACCGACCGCCGCAGCAGACGTCGACTGGGCTGTCCGCACCTTGGCGTGAGGTCGCTGTCGCCGGGTGCCGCCGTGCAGTCTCGCCCCGGGGCGCCGTGGTTTACCCCACGGCGCCGTTGTAGCCAAGGTCGGAGGCCGTGACCTTGTCCGTCGCACCGGCCGCGAGAGTCGAATTCCACGCGCCAACGACGGTCGCTGATCCTAGGTCGAGCGCGACGGTCCAGTCCGAGATGGCACCGCCCGTCGCGGTCACGACCACGTCGATCTTAAAGTCGCCTTCCCACCGGTTTGTCACGTCGGCCGACGCGGAACAGGCCGAAGCGCGCGGCCGAGATGGCGGGAATCG
>Ga0209429_10002170_pt1 | contig 11716 bp, 12 predicted proteins | sample BarGraNGADG00212_3_FD_184493 | JGI IMG/M metagenome (GOLD analysis project Ga0209429, IMG submission 184493) | Arctic peat soil microbial communities from Barrow, Alaska - Barrow Graham LP Ref core NGADG0004-212 (SPAdes) (version 2) | ecosystem: Environmental > Terrestrial > Soil > Wetlands >... | reverse complement strand
TCGTATTGCGCGTCTGGATCCGGAGTGGAGAGATAAATGATACTCATTCGAGATAATATATATATTGAAATCTATTATGAGCTTGCATCAGTAACTGTTTGGAATGTGATTCAAGATCAGTGGGTTATCTATGTAAATAAGAATGATAGCATTGAAGCGGTAATGAGGAAGGGACTAGAATTTATAATTGAACGGGGCGGCTAATTATAAAAACCAAACTATAGTTGATAGATTTGAGGGCGACTTTGGCTTCAAAACATATCAAATGTATGTCTTTCTTAGTTATGCCAAAAAGGCAATATAACAGCTGCAGAATATATACACATTTTTATGTTACTAACTAAAATTGCATTTTTTCTGGTATGCTAGCAATTAGTGGGAGGCCTCAAATGAGTGATATCATGCTCACGCAAAGAGTAAAGGATGCTAAGATAATCCATCGAATAAAAATAATGGTGGGAATATGTGGGATTTTATTCCTTCTCTGTGCGGTCTATCTTTTTTTGAATAGAGTGGAAATTGGAGAGCGATATCGGGTCAGAGAGCTGTTATCGGAAGTTACCAGTGTGAGCGGGTCTTCTCTACAATTAAATTCAGTTGACATTGATGACAAGGCAAAAACATTCGAATGCATTTATGTAAGAAAATATTCTAGTAGTACGGATTCATACAATGATGCCCGTGAGGCAATTAACATATATTTGAAAGAGAATGAAGACTTTTTCTTGAACGATGAATATGTTATCCAGATAACGATACGCGGAAACAGCAATGGACCGACTTTGATGACTATATCCAATCAGAATTATTACGCCAATTCCAACGAACTATATGATAACTTATCCTATCTTGCATTTGAGGGTAGTGGACCTTCGGATAATAATAAAATTTCCAGTCTTAAGAATTGGGCGGATATTCGAACACTTCGGGTATGGTCTGCAAATATGGATGATATTTCCGTATTATCTCAATTTACTGAGCTTGATTATATCAGTAAGCATGATGGATTTACTATACATGAAACTCAAACAATAGAGCAAATGCTGCCAAACTGCAAAATAGTTTCCTATTAGTGAAATATATTGGGGACAGACAGACACTGACCCGATGACAGCCAATAATCCGATAGGTATATGTCAGTAGCAGCGTACTCAAGAGGCGCGTGGTATTATATCGAACGAACTTGAATCGTGCCAGGTGATTATTCAAAATCACAACCCGCGGTAGTAAAGTGGTAGTAGATCGGTAGTGAATCGGTAGTGGCAATCATGGTAAGATTAACATGTAGAAATCGATCATAAGCATAACCACAGGGTTCCAGAAATGGGGCCCTTTTTCTAAGCCCGGAATTCGTGTTTAACATTTGGAAAGTATTAGAGAGATATGTTATAATGCAATAATAATTTCGTCCAGAGATGATGGCGTTAGTTCGCGACACGTTGAACATAGAAGGTGATCGTATGGCTAGAATTCCAGATAGAAATATTCTTACCGGTTTACATGCCGTTCAATCACAAGAAGACTACAACAACAAAGATTCTAATAATCCTAATCCGGATTCAAAACCGCCTACTAAAGGCTGTCTTTATATCATCATACTGTTTGTCGTGTATGGATTGTTAACAGGTGCATTTGGTCTCGATCCTATAACCAGCCTTATTGTGATTGGAATTTTTGGTTGGGCACCTACACTCATATTTTTTAGCAAAAAAGAAGATCGAAGTTGAAGATTTAAATAAGCAGTACAGGAATGAGAAGAATGCCAAAGGGCTGGAATGTTGTAGCACACTAAAGTTGTAACACCTTGTCCTAATTCGTGCTGAAGTATTCGGATTAATTGATCATAATGTCCCCGCTTTGTCCCCACTTATAGTAAATGTAGGATTAATCGTGGTAACTGCAGGACTAACTATTTACTCGAAAAGGCCTGAAAACAGGCACTTTTACCATTAAAGTTAAGCGTACTGTACTTTCAAAACCGCCTCCTAAACGGTAGGCCGGAAGTATTCATATTATATGAAACATGAAAAAATAAATCCGTTGACTCAACTCTGTCAACGCCGGATTATTTTTGACCGTGCTATTTTGAGCCATCGGTGTACACATACATGCGAATGTTGCACCCCCCTTGCGGTACTCCTAATCTACTAAAAACACTTGACATGTTTTTCTGTGATATAATTTATCTATGGAATTATGGACGGAGAACCATAGCCCTTTCGAAAAGCCTCGATAACTTGTGTTGTCGGGGTCTTTTGTTTGGACATAATGCAAAGCTCAACTGAGTACACCGGTGTGGTGACGCCGCGACATATCGGTTGAGTCTGCGCCAATAGCGCCAGTAAAATGTGCAAAATAAATTGAAAAATTTGGAAATAATGACCCTGTATATGTTGAAAAAAATATCAATGGTACCTGTGTGGTACTTTTCAACAATATTCAACATTTTTCTGACAAGACAAATCCCCCGGAAACCTTACAGTCTCTAGGGGATTTGGTGGTGGAGAATACCGGGCTCGAACCGGCGACCTCTTACATGCGAAGCAAGAGGCTTCCAATATAGTTTGCTCAATTAAAATATGTAAAAATGCAGGTAATTGCCTGGCATTCGATTCTTTTCACGCACGGAAAGTCACCAAAGATTAAGAATTAGTTGAATTGTCATCACAGAATAAAGCGACTTTTTATAAGCACTTTAGCTAGACTAGGTTGTACTTATGAGATAAAAAATGAAAAATACCATCCGTTTCGGATTATATATGTACGCCCGGATATCCAAAAAACTGTGCAAAGTGCATAAAACAGAAAAGGTTATTACAGCATTATGCCAAAAAATCGAAAACGTATTGACAGTGCAGGGGAGCAAGAATATAATCGAGTCAACTAAGTTAAGTGAACTAACAAAGTCAACTACAAACAGTATTGACGATAACATATTGTGCAACATCACAACAAAAATTGGACTGGATACATATATGTATATTTGATTGAAAGGAGGTACAAGCATGAAAGTTGATAAATTTTTACTTGCTACAATGAACAGAAGAAGCGTAATTGATATGATCCGGACAAAAGGACCCATTAATAAGGCTGAAATTGCTAGAGTGACTGATTTGAGCATCCCTACCGTTATGAAATTAACAGATGAGTTTTTAAAGAATGGATTAATTCGTATCTCCGGCAAGGGTGAATCCAATGGGGGCAAGCGACCTGAGCTATTAGAACTTGTTTCGGATGCTTACTATACGATTGGTGTTGATATCGGTAGAAACACCCTTAAGGCTCTCGTGATGAATTTGAATGGCTGCATTATCAATAAGAAGACCAGCGATACTGGAAATGATACTTCACCCGAAGAAATTATTGAAAGAATAATTAAATTGATCGACGAAACAATTTCCGGAAGTCATATTCCCAAAGAGAAAATACTCGGAATGGGAATCGGAATGCCGGGATTGTTGGATGTTGAGAATGGTGTAGTTCTATTTTCGCCAGATTTTCATTGGGAAAACGTAAAATTGATTGAGCCAATTATAAAGCATTTTCCCATGAACATATGTCTTGAGAATTCGAACAGGGCACAGGCAATGGGCGAGAAGTGGTTCGGAGTCGGAATTGATGCAGACTATTTTATCTGTGTGAACCTTGGACACGGAATAGGTTCGGCCATTATACAGGAAGGCGAATTTTACAGAGGAAGCTGCGGAAGCAGCGGAGAATTAGGTCATATTACTCTGGAGAAGAATGGCCCTAAATGTGACTGCGGAAATTATGGATGCCTGGAAGTTTTAGCATCCGGTAATGCAATCGCCGGAAAAGCTAAGCAGGCAGTTAAGGACGGAAAAGCTTCGAGTATGCTCGCATTGGTTAATGGTCATGTGGATGCCATCGACGCAAAAATAGTATTTGATGCTGCAAAAAACAATGACCCATTAGCGAAAAGTCTTGTTGAAGAAGCCGTAGAATACATTGGTATAGGACTTGCAAGTTACATTAATTTATTAGATCCGGATATGATCATTTTGGCTGGCGGTGTTGTTAATTCCGGCGACATACTAATAGATGGTATAAAAAAAGTTGTTAAAGAAAGACAGATGAAATATGCAGGCAGGAAAGTTAAAATCCGCGTTGCCAAACTCGGTGCAGATGCAACAGCTGTTGGTGCAGCATCCTTAATTCTTAAAACATTCATTGAGTGCGGAGGCAATCCTACTTATGTAAATAGTATAGAAAGGGAGGGGTAAAATTGAACACGGAGTATTTATTGGAAGTCAAGAACATCACCAAACGCTTTCCAGGTACCGTTGCATTAAAAGCTGTACAACTGCAAGTTAAAAAGGGAGAAATACACGCTTTGTGTGGGGAAAATGGAGCGGGCAAATCTACCTTAATGAATATTATCGGAGGTATTTTTCCACCGTCCGAAGGGCAGATCTATTTTGAGGGTAATGAAATTACACCAAAGAGCCCCAAAGAGGCTCAAGATCTCGGAATTGGATTTGTACATCAGGAATTAAGTCTTTGTCCTCATTTGACAGCAGCAGAAAATATATATATTGGCCGGTTACCGAGAAAAGGTGATCTAATTGATTTTAATAAGCTATATATTGATGCCGATATAATTTTAAACAAATTTGGAGCAGGATTCAGTTCAAAAGCTAAAGTATCCAGCCTGAATGTTTCTGAACAGCAACTTGTTGAAATAGCGAAGTCAATTTCCTTGAATTGCAAATTTCTGATACTTGATGAGCCAACTTCTTCACTCACGGAAAGAGAAACAAGTAAACTTTTTGAAGTTGTAAAAGATATTCGGAATCGAGGAATCAGTGTTCTATATATTAGCCATCGAATGCCGGAAATATTTGAAATTTGTGACAGAGTGACAGTATTTAAGGATGGCGAGTATGTTTCTACAAACGAAACAAGCGAAGTCAATTCCGACGATATAATTAATGCTATGGTAGGTCGGGAAATCGTAAATATGTATCCTCCTAAATCAAGCGGTGCCGGAGAAGAAATCTTAATAGCGGAGGGACTTACCTCAAAAGGTGTTTTTTCAGACATTTCATTTTCACTTAAAAAGGGTGAAATCCTTGGATTTGCCGGACTTGTAGGTGCCGGACGCAGTGAAATTATGCGTGCCATGTGTGGGATAGATCCTAAGACAGCAGGTGAAGTAACATTATATGGCAAGAAAGAAAATTTTAAAACATATAGCGATGCTGTCTCAAATGGGGTGTGTTATCTCACAGAGGACAGAAAACTACAGGGATTATTTACTGGAATGAGCATTAAGAGTAATATTTCCAGCGCAAATATTAAGGGTGTTTCCAGTGGACTGATGATTGTAGATAAAAAAGAGACTGAACTCGCAGAAAACTACGTTAAAAAATTATCAATCAAGATACCAGGTGTGAATTACCCCATTAGTAGTTTGAGCGGAGGAAACCAGCAAAAATGTCTCTTGGGGAAATGGCTGTCAATCAATCCTAAAATTATCATTATGGATGAACCGACACGTGGTATTGATGTCGGTGCAAAGGCCGAAATTCATTTATTGCTTAGAAAATTATCAGAACAAGGAGTTGGGGTTATTGTGGTGTCATCCGAATTACCGGAAATCATAGGTATCAGCGATAGAGTTGCCGTTATTCATGAGGGACATCTTGCAGGAATACTGGTAGGAGACCTGATCTGCGAGGAGAATATTATGAAGCTTGCGTCAGGAGAACAGCTTGCAAAAGGAATAGGAGAGAAAACAGCATGAATACAGATGGTGCAGTTCAAAACATCAAGAGTTTTTTCAAAAAATTATTAGCCCGCAGAGAGGCTAGCGTATTTCTGATTATCATCTTTGCAATAACTATAGTTTCTATCATTCAGCCGAAATTTCTTCTTTGGAACAATATGAGAGCAATCATGATAGGTCTTTCAACAGACGGACTTTTGGCTATAGGAATGGCTGTTGTTTTGGTGCTTGGTGGAATTGATCTTTCGGTCGGATCTGTAAGTGCTCTGGCATGTGTCATTACAGGAGGCTTGTTTCTTGGTGGTGTGAATATTTGGGTTGCTGCTTTAATTGCAATAATTGCAGGCGTTGGTATTGGACTGTTTAATGGATTTATGATCGCCAAAGTGGGACTTCCTCCCTTTATCGTAACTTTAGGGATGATGAGTCTAGCTCGAGGGACAGCATATATATTTACAGAAGGATCACCACTATCTATGGGTGGCTTGCCGAGCGCGTTTAAATTTATTGGTACGGGTTCGATTATTGGAATCCCAACACTATTTGTTATTTTTATAATATTTGCAGTTGTTGCGGATTTTATGATGAAGAAATCCAACACGTTTCGAAATGTCTTTTATGTAGGAAGTAATGAAAATGCAGCAAAACTCTCCGCAATAAATGTGGCAAAAGTGAAAGTCTGGGTCTATGTTCTATCAGCAGTCCTGGCATCCATTGCAGGAATAATGAGTCTTGCTCGCTTTAATGTGGCAACTCCAACGCTCGGAACATCAGCAGAACTTAGAGCCATAACAGCAGCAGTTATTGGTGGAACATCAATGACCGGAGGCGTTGGAAGCATTTTTGGGGCAGTACTTGGTGTCATTCTTTTGAATGTACTTAACTCTTCGCTAGTTATGCTGAATGTATCTGTATACTGGCAGGACTTCGTCAATGGTGCCATTCTTATCATAGCAGTAACTATTGATTATCTTTCCCACCGTAAACAAGTAAAATAACTATTACATATTAATCACGCCAATTGAGTGGATGAGATGCTGATAACAATATTTCATCCATAAAGGCAAATTATAACAATCCCATACCCACTTACTTAAGGGAGATAACAAAGATAAGCTGACATTTTAATGTAAGTATCTTTGAAGGGGAGGAGGAAACATATGGAGTGAGGTTTATGAATGGTGGAGATTTGATTGCAATCAAAGTGGTATAAATACAGAATAAACCAAAGGCCTTGGTATATTCGAAACCTTAAAAGCTGATAAAAAATTGAAGAAAAAATACAAATAAAAAAGGAGAAAAAAATGAAAAAATTACTCGCTATCATTTTATCAACCATGTTAGTTCTTGGGGCTCTGGCAGGATGCAGCAATGATACAGCAAAGACAGATTCAACTACAGCCGCGACGAAAGTAGTTTCAGCTACCCCTATGCAGGGTGACAAATCCGAAGAATATTATATGATTTCATTTCTTTCCGGCATAGATTACTGGAAAACATGCTTCAAAGGTTTCTCAGAAGCTGCAGGATATTATGGAGTAACCGCAATTTATGCTGGCGATCCTTCCGCAGATGTTGCAAAACAAGTTACAGTATTTGAACAGGTAGTCGCTAAGAATCCTAAAGGAATTGCCATTACATGTCTCAATGCAGATGCTTTAAAAGAGCCAATCGAAAAAGCACGTGCAGCAGGAATTCAAGTCGTTACATTTGATTCAGATTCACCCAATTCAGGACGTAGTTCTTATCTTTCAACTGGAAACGAAGCAGCTGGTGCACAGGCTGCTGCCTATTTTGCAAAAATCATGCCTGATGGAGCGAATGTTGCCATGTTGTACACGGTCGGTGCAGAGAATTCCGAAGCCCGAGTGAAAGGCTTTGAAGATTATTGCGCAAAGAATGCTCCTCAGATCAAAGTAACTGCAAAAGTTAATGACAAAGGCGACCAGACAGAAGCTGCTAAAAATATGTCAGCACAACTGCAAGCGGATTCAACAATCAATGCTGTTTTCTGTATTGATGGTGTTGCCGGTGTTGCAGGACCTACAGCAGTAAGTGAGTCCGGACTTAAGAACATTAAAGTAATATCTTTTGATACAGATGCAGCTGTGCTTGACATGGTTAAAAGTGGACAGATTGAAGCAACGATTGCACAGGGAACATACAATATGGGCTATTGGTCAATGAACTTCTTGTTTCAGCTGGCGCATAAGCTTCCTAGTGTTGCTCTTCCTGGATTTATTGATACAGGCATTACCGTTGTAACTAAGGACAATGTCGCAGACTTCTACGTTAAGTAAATCCTTTTGTTTCATGTTCCTCCGATTTGTTTGCAGAGGGAGCGCTTTCGAAACGGCACTCCCTCTGCAGGCATACTAAAAAAACAGGGAGATATTTACTATGCTACAAGCAGTTATGACAGAACCGGGAAAAATTATTTTTCATGACGTTCCCATTCCCGAAGTAAAACCCGATCAGATTAAAGTGAAGATGATGCGCATTGGCGTCTGCGGCTCCGATATTCATGTAAATCATGGAAAGCATCCATATACCAGTTATCCTGTGGTACAAGGCCATGAAGTGTCGGCGCAAGTTGTTGAGATTGGTTCAGATGTAAAAAATATTGCAGTCGGCGACAAAGTTACTATCCAGCCGCAGGTTGTTTGCGGAAAATGTTATCCATGCACACATGGAATGTATAATGACTGCGAAAAACTTAAAGTTATGGGATTCCAGACGACGGGTATGGCCAGCGAATATTTTGTTACAGAAGCTGCAAAGGCCGTCATACTGCCGGAGAATATCAGTTGGGATCAGGGCGCAATGATTGAGCCATTGGCTGTTGCTGTCCATGCAGTGAAAAGATATGGAAATGTCAGTGGTAAAGGTGTACTCGTACTTGGTGGAGGTCCGATAGGAAATCTTGTGGCACAGACCGTCAAAGCGATGGGCGCTAAAAAAATACTTCTTTCAGAGCTTAGTGAATATCGTCTGGAAACTGCAAAGAAGTGCGGTATAAAAACGGTCAATCCATCTAAGTCCGATTTGAAAGATGCAATAGTTGATTGCTTTGGTTCTGACGGCGCAGATGTAATCTTTGAGTGCATTGGTATTAATCCAACAATGAAACAAGCGATTGAGTATGCAAGAAAAGGCAGCGATATTATCGTTGTAGGTGTATTTGGAGATCTGGGAACCATTAACATGGGATTCATTCAGGATCACGAACTTAGATTGATTGGTACGGCTATGTATCGAGTCGAAGATTATATAGAAGCAATTCGTATTGTAAATGCAGGACTGATTGAACTGAACGCATTAATTACAGATCATATTGCATTTAAAGACTATTCAGAAGCCTACAGAATAATTGATGAACAAAAAGATAAGGCGATGAAAGTCATTATCAACATGGAATAAGGAGAAAACAATGAAAAATTTTACCTATTATGCACCAACCGAAATCGTATTCGGTTGTGGTCTTGTTAAAGATGTGGGCGTATATGCCTCAAGGTATGGGAAAACTGCTCTTCTAGTTACCGTCCCTGAGTTTCCTGCTGTTGCAAAACTATATGCCACAGTAAAAAAATCACTCCAGGATGCAGGCATGACTGTTGTTCATTTTGATTGTGTTGTGCCCAACCCGACAACGGATGTAGTCACTGCTGGTGCTGATATGGCCAAAAAAGCTTGTGCAAGTGTTGTTGTTGGACTTGGCGGTGGTTCATCTATGGATACCGCAAAAGCAATTGCTGTAGAAGCAACGCATTCGGGAAGCTGCTGGGATTATTTGCACTATACGGCCGGCCCGACAGAAAAAACACTTCCAATTATAGCCATTAGCACAACTGCCGGTACCGGATCACAGACGACACCCTGTGCAGTTATTACCAAAACAGCCAATAAAGATAAATCGGCGATCTGGCATAGAAACATCTTCCCTCGGGTCGCTATTGTAGATCCTGAAGTGACAAAAACTCTTCCGGCAAGTATTACAGCACAGACAGGATTTGATGCTTTCTGCCACAACTTTGAAGCATATCTCTCTGTTGGTACCAATCCTCTTGTAGAAACCATGGCCATTGACGGGATTAAAATTGTTGCTGAGTATCTTCCCAAAGCACTTGCAGACGGAAATGATATCGAAGCACGTTCGCAGATGGCATGGGCAGACACATTAGGCGGTCTTACCAACTCGTCTGCTGGAGTTACACTTCCTCACGGACTTGGTATGCAGGTTGGCGGGCATTGTCCCCAGGTTACACATGGACAGTCTCTGGCGATCATCTATCCGGAATTTACCAGATATACATATAGCCATGCAATCAAGAAATTTGCTGCTGTGGGAAGAATTTTCAATCCTGATCTTGAAAAAAAATCGGATGAAATCGCTGCAGAAAAGAGCTGTGATGCCATTGATGCTTTTCTCAAGAAAATCAATTTATGGATCGGTTTTAAAGATGTAAAAGTATCCGAAGAAGATATCCGTCAGATAGCTGACTGTGGTCAGGTACTGGGTGATTACAAAAATAATCCCAGAGTTGCGACAATAGAAGAAATGTATGACATTTTAATGAAATGTTATGAGAGGAAAGAATGATATGACAGAAACAGGAATCATAAACCGTGAAATCGCAGCTGAAATGAGCAAGATGGGACATACCGACAAGATGATGATCGTTGACGCCGGTTTAGCCGTCCCCAATACAACGAAGGTTATTGATCTTTCACTGAAAGAAAACATGCCGACCGCAATAGAAGTTCTTGATGAAATACTAAAACATTTTTCGGTAGAAAAGGTGATACTTTCTCAGGCAACACGTGATGTCAGCCCGGCAAGAGAAAAGGAATTTCTTGCGCGTTTTGATAAGTCAGTTGAGGTAGAAATCGTTCCTCATCCTGTTCTACGAGATGAATTCACCCAAAATGTCAAATTTGTCATTCGTACAGGGGATTTTACTGCTAACTCAAATATTGTCTTAGTGTCTGCAGGCGGACCGCGTTGGTACTGTGAAAAGCAATAACTGAATCTAATAGGGCGGCTTCCATGTAGATAGAAACTACTGGTAGCCGTTTTTTTGTGAAATGTTTTGATGATCGATGTAGGGGATCAGCTGAGCTTTTAATTGGTTTTGCCTGATGCGGACAAACATCGTCAGGAATGAATATATTCGAACAAAATCCAGATGGAGCGTGGTCTCGCTTGGAACGCTTGCATGTGGAACTATCACGTTAACCGAGCACGGATGCACGACGATCGTATTGTGCGGCTGGATCCGGAATGGAGAGAGAAGATATAAATGGTATAAAAAGAGTAAATAGTAATAGAATGAAACATGTTGCTCGTGTGATGTAAAGGGTATACCATACGTTTTATTAAGCATCAGGGTGGACAAAAATTATGCCAAGAAAAACATATACCGATTATTGCTCTATTGCGGGAGATCAGAGAACTATTACCATTCAGGTTATGGATATCCCATTTGCAACAGATCCTTCTTTAAAAATATTGAAGCTCGACTTCGAATGTGACAAATATCTATATGGATATTGTCCGAGCGCAAAAGTGTGCCCGCTATTTGAAAAAGCGTAAGCGTACTTTTCCGGAATTGTTCTGAAGAACCTTCAAAATGTCCCCACTTTGTCCCCAGTAACTTATAGAACCATTTTCAGTTCAATATCACCACCCTGGGTGGGAAAATCACTGACTTGATGGAATTCATGAAATTCAGCTTATTACTATTGCTATTAGCCAGTCACAGATTTGAAATAATATGAATTTTATAAATGCGCTGTATAAGGTTGGATAATTTACCTTCTTGCAGGTAAATTCAAAATAATATTTTAAATATCAACGAAATAAGGTTGCAATTATAATCTTATAATTGTATATTTTAAAATATATAGAGGTGAATGTTGCCATGAAGCATTACAATGAATTGTTGAAACTTGGCGTATTTTCGAAAA
>Ga0209429_10002169_pt1 | contig 11718 bp, 5 predicted proteins | sample BarGraNGADG00212_3_FD_184493 | JGI IMG/M metagenome (GOLD analysis project Ga0209429, IMG submission 184493) | Arctic peat soil microbial communities from Barrow, Alaska - Barrow Graham LP Ref core NGADG0004-212 (SPAdes) (version 2) | ecosystem: Environmental > Terrestrial > Soil > Wetlands >... | reverse complement strand
AGTTACCCATGGTCCAACTCCTTTTAAATAAGTCAGGAAGTAGTTACCATCAAATAAAAGTGCTTTGTAGGTTCCGTCCTGTTGAATATTTACGGGTATCTTGGTAAACAATTGAAAACCCCGTTGCCATAATTCAAGTTGAACTACAGTTGATCTGATGCCTATACCTTGTCCCTGGTATCCTACGGTACCAGACAATACAGATTGTGGCTGTGCGTAATTGTCATACTTACATCCTGCGAACATTACAATTGATGCTGCAAAAAGTAGATATATATAGTTTTTTATTTTCATAACTTTTAAGATTTACTGGAATGGATTTTTAACGATTAACGGATTATTATCAATTGCAGATTGCGGGATTGTAGAATAATAGTTATTCATCTGGAAGTTACGAGGCAACACAAAACGTGGTGCCTTGATTTTTTCGAATACATATTTTCCATCACGCAAAGGATCGCCAGGACGTATTATACGATAAGGATAGAGCGCATACAATACATCATCAGGATTTGTAGCACTTCCTGTCCATATCTTATCTGCTATTCTCCAACGTTTTAAGTCCCAAACACGATGATCTTCAAATGCCAGTTCTAAACGACGTTCATTTCTGAGTTTATCAATCGTTAGTGTCGTTGCATCCAGACTGTTAGCGGGAAATCCTGCACGTTGCCTGATTGCATTGATGTAAGGCAATGCAACTGAAGTCTGACCCAATTCCAATGCTGCTTCTGTAGCATTGAGGTAAATTTCCCCAAGTCTGTATCTTACCCACCAAACGTCACTCAAAATACCACGTGTACTGGTTCCTGCTCCCTGATCTACAAATTTCTTAAGGTAAAAACCGGTATTGCTTACTTCCTGAATGGATGCATGTGGTCCACCGGCGCCAGTTAAAAGTTTACCATCAGTATGTGTTGATCCCAGGGTACTGCTTGTCAAAGTAGTATAACTACTGGTGACAGAATTCCATGTTTTGACGCCTGCCTGAATATCAACATTTAAGCCCTTAAATGTTGAACCCGGAGTAATTACAGAACCAAACAATCTGTTATCTTTATTCGCAAATACATCTGCCATATTGGTGTAATAAATATAGTCAGAGTTATCAGCTGTACGGATTTTTAATGTACCAGGAGTACCATCAAGATAATCAAAAGCTTCAACAAAGTTTAATACAGGTGTTATACATGATGATCCCAGATTGTCTTCACGAATACTGCGTGCAATATTATCATAGGAAAAACCATGTCTCTTGGCCTTTGCTGATAAAAAGTCTCTTGCCATGATGACCTCTTTATTTGTAACACCTTTTTTACATACTGCATCATAAAAATTCTGGCCTTTATCAGGAGTGGAATTATATAAAGTGTAAACACCACTATTGATAATGTCTTGAGCAGCTTGCAAAGCCTTGGTATAATAACCGGTAGCCATTGATGCAGGAATTCCTACCTCAGCACCAGTAGTCGTTATAGGAACTGCCATCAGATTATTGTATTTGGCCAAAGAGCCTGCATACAACATTGCACGACATTTTAATGCAAGACAAGTGTATTTATTGGCTCTTGTCTGACTTGGAACTCCTGTACCAGATATATTACCAATAACATCTTTAACTGCATCCATTTCAGTTGCAATAAAATCGTAAACCTCAGATTCCTTGTTTCTTGCATTTCTTAAAGGAGAGGCATCACCACTATAATCGTAGATGAGCTGTTTAGTTACAATCGGGACGCCCCCTTCTCTTTTTACCAATTCAAAATACTGGTAAGCTCTTACAAATCTTAATTCTGCAGTAAACTGGGCGTTTGTAGCAATTTGCAAAGGAGTGCCCTTTGGGCTATATGTAGCAATATTCTCAATCGCCTTATTTATATCTCTGATTAGTCCATAGTCCCATAATTGCCAACGACCGGTAGAATAAGTAAGGTTACTTCTTCCATCTTCACCAGAATAACCCGACCACATAGCATCATCATAGTCAGCCATGTTGCGCCAGTTGCCATCAAGACCCATATCTGTAGGTAGCCTTTCATAATAGTTGGCCAATAAACCGGTGATCATATTTGGATCACCCCATAACTGTGCGTCCGTAATAATGTTTTGTGGCGTTCTTTCAAGCCACTGTTTTTTACAGGCAGAGAAAGTAACCAATAAAATGATTATTATTAAGCCTTTATATAATATTTTCATGATTAAATCGATTAAAGTGATAGATTAAATCCAATGTTTATCAAAGATTGCTGAGGATAGATCAACCCCCCCTGACTTGCGATTTCAGGATCAATCCCGATCTTCTTCATATTGTCAAAAGAGAAAAGGTTACTTCCGTTAGCATATACCCTTAACTTTGAGATTCCGGCTTTCTTTAGAAGTTTTTGTGGAATATTATACCCTATCTCTAAGTTTTTAAGTCTGAAATAGTTAATATTGGTTATCCAAATATCACTCGTAGATGTGTTAACAGTAGAAACGTCTTTTCTAAGAGCAGGATATGTCCCTGGGATCCAAGGGCTTGTGATATCATATGGATCTGCATGGTGCCAAACATCTGCCAGCATATAATCGGCTGAATTTCCATTGTTCTGGAAAGGAACCTTTAATTCAACATTCCGTCTGAATGATTGCATTGTAGCACCTGCGAAACTAAATGATAAGGTAATGCCTTTGTAAGTTAAACTGCCTGCAAGTCCAAAACTCATATAAGGTTGGGCCCCTTCAGCATAACCAATAGGTCTGTTGTCCAAAGTGTTAATAACACCATCACCATTTTGATCCTTGAAAATATAATCTCCCGGCAATTCGGTCGTGTTATTTTTACCGTCATTATTAATTGTGTAAGCATCAATTTGTGCTTGTGTCTGGAACTGTCCGATTACCTGATAACCCCAGTCGATACTTCCCCAACGGTCAACGTATGCACTACGGTATCGATCCCATGAGTTACCAAATCTTGGTTTGTATTGCGTCAGATCTCTTCTTCTGGCAAGTGTAGCATTGACCCCAATTGTATAATCTACAACGCCGGATTTATTCGAATAGGTTAATTGACCTTCAATACCACGGGTTGCTTCAGAATTTAGATTTTCATTAGGCAAAGAATATCCAACTTCGCTTGGTAGCAAAACGTCATATCTGGCTGCTGGCATTCCGGTTTTTTTACGGTTAAAGACATCAAACTGACCTGTCAGCTTATCTCCCATAACCGTAAAGTCGATACCAATATTTGCGGATTGATTTTTTACCCATGTAAGATTTGTAACAGGTAAAGTACCTTTGGGTTGAAGACCGATAACATAGGTACCATCGAAAACAGCACTTCCTGAAGGATAATTGTATCCCGGCAAATAATCAAATGCATTAAGTCCGGACTCACTCCCGGTTACTCCATATGAAGCACGCAATTTTAAATTGGATACAGCATTACCTACCAGATTTTTGAAAAATGGTTCTTCACTCATTCTCCATCCTATAGAAGCACCCGGGAAGAATCCCCACCTTTTGTCACTTCTATATAGATATGAACCATCATAACGTCCCAATACCTCCAATAGATATTTTTGTTTATAGCTATAATTAGCCCTACCTGTGTATCCTGCCCTAGCTTCAGTTACCCATGAATATCCAAGATAATCCTGATTGGCAAAAAGCATAGTAGGAATGTAATTGGTCGGAGGGATTGTATGTACAGCTACGTAATAATTCTCCATATCAGAGCGTTCGTATGCAGCAACTGCAGATATGTTATGATTTCCAAGTTGTTTTGTATAATTCAATTGGAATTGTGCAAAACGGGAAACAATATTATTCTTATGGATTTCTCTCCATGGATTCTGGTTACCATAAGGTGCACCACCTATTGGTCTGTCGGCATATGTGTCTGTTGCAGCATTGTATATGTAAGCAGGCCAGATGTATTCAAATCCATTAAAATCCTCGTTGGTGAAATTGTAAGAATAAATACCCTTTGCGGTTAAACCAAAATTGAAGTCATACTGTGCATTTAAATTAACATTCAGTGCACGGGTAACATCATCGCACCATCCTGTGATCTGGTCTGTATAAGTGGCAGGATTTACATTGACATTGTGTGTCTGGTTGATGTACAAAGGATTATTATTGGCATACATGGTTTCTGTTGGCCACATACTGGAGATACTCAACAAAGGATTGAAATAATCGTCAAGACCCGGAACACCAACATTGTGACGTTTCTCAATACGCCCACTGATTTGTGTGCCAATAGTCAAACCCTTAGCCAATTTAGTTGAGATATTTGACTGGATATTCGTACGGTTAAAAGTAAAGTCCTTCAATACAGCATCCTGATTTAGATTACTGACCGAAAAATAGTAATTTGTTCTTGCAGAACCACCAGTTGCATTAACACTAATATAAGATTGAGGTACATTGGGACGAAGCATGATTTTTTTATAATCATTGTTCTGGTAACCGGGTTCAGTACCTGCTACCCATTTTGCTACTTCCTCTTTTGTATAAGCAGGAGTTTGCCCTCTGTTTTGGTTTGATTGAACCAGGGCAGTAACATATTGTCCTGCATTGGCAACATCATAATAACGTGTAAAATTCTGAACGCCATAATAACCGTTAACATTAATAGAAGGTTGTTCTGTTCTGCCACCTTTTTTGGTAGTTACAAGAACTACACCATTAGATGCACGCAAACCGTAAACAGATGCGGATGCATCTTTCAATATGGATACACTTTCGATATCTTCCAAACCCAGTTGATTAAATACACTTTGTCCGGAAATATCAGTATTGAAACCAAATGAAGATGTTCCGTCATTTGTACTATATGGTACACCATCAATTACATACAATGGGTTACCCATGTTTCTGATCTGAATTGAAGTACCGTTACCTGGTCTGGAGTCATATGAACGTGCTGTAATACCAGCGACTTTACCTACCAAAGCACTTGTAGCTGCTACTGAAGAAGACTTGACCAACTCATCTGATTTAACTGAACTTACAGCACCTGTGATACTACCTCTTTTCTGGGTACCGTATCCAACTACCACAACTTCGTCAAGTGCCTTTACTTCATCAAGCATTGCAACTGTCAGCGTTTTTTGAGTGCCAACTACAATTGTTTCAGAGCGATAACCCATACAGCTGAATACTAATACAGACTGATTGTTTGTAACATCAATTGTAAATTTTCCTTCAGCATTGGTAATCGTTGCTTTATTTGTTCCTCTAACCCTTACTGTTACACCGGGTAAAGTAGTTCCCTTGGAATCGGTAACCACACCGGTTACAGGAGCTGGCAGAAGATTGTTCGAATTGATCAGATTGGTAATCTTAACAGTGTTACCTTTTAGATCCACACCGGAGTTATCCGCATAAACACTGTTTGTACAAATAAGCCAGACTCCAAGAAACAAAACCAACGTAGTTAGTCTCTTAATCCGGAATAATTGTTTTACAGAAAAGTTGGGCGAGAACTTTTCTAAAATGTACTTTTTTCCCATGATTTTTGATTAAATTTAGTGAATGAAGAAATACATATTTGTTTGTTTGTTATTTATTGGTTGTTAATTTATATTTATTGGTTGTTAATTTATATTTATTGTTTTTTAAGAATTTTTTGAATAATGAATTTTAAAGTTTAAATAACATTTCATTCATAATTTCTTTTACAATTATTTTGTTGAAATCTGATATTACAATTGTCATTTGTACACTTAATAAGCTGAAAAAAATAATCAATTTCTTGAATTCTGCTTTAAAAATACACGAAGACACTAAAAAGAATTTTTAATTGTCCTCCGTACACTTATTAGAATAAAAAATTGATCCACCGAAAATATTCTTACCTCCACAATAATGAAATTTCAGGTTGTTATTTCTTGTAATTGTTGTTTGCACACTTATTAGGTCACAAATATATTAACGAACTGTTGAATTCCAAAAAAAAAAGTGAAATAACTGTTAAAAATTCCTAATTTATACTTAGTCTAAAGAGTGATAATAAACATTCGGGATATTATTACGCAAAGTATTTGAAAATTAAAAATTATACATTCTGATTACCAGTGTATTGCAATTGAGATATGTGAATATATTTTTAAAATAGTTTACGCTAGCTCCTAGGTTATTATTTAAGCTTCGCACCGTTATTTTTAGAGAAATAATTAATTTAATATAAAGCTAATTCCCTTCCCCGTTCAACAAATACTTTTTTAAATAATTTACAAAAACCACATAATCTCCTGGAAAAACACCATGTCCTCCAGAATGCATAAAATATCCAAGCGGATTCAACATGGTTGTATCTCCGGCAGTTGGCATTGCAGTTGTCTCAAGCCCTTTTTTCCCAAAGAGATGATATACAGGCTCTGCAGCAACTGCGGCAAGAAATTCACCTTTGGGGTCTGACCAATTATCAGTGTCACCGGTTTGAAGCAACACTAGTCTTGGAGCAATCAAAGAGATTAGCATATGGCCATCCATTGGTAATTTGCTGACATCATCGCCGTAACTATGGTATTTTCTTGCAAACTGATACATGAAACGGGTTGAGTCTGTCATGTATTTAACCGTCTCACCGAACCAACGCCTGCTCAAAGCAGCTAATATTGTGACTGGAAACCGAGACAGTATCATATTATTCATTTTTTACTTTGAGTTAATAATAATACTAACCGGTTTCAATCCAGCAGACGAAGCTTTTAGCTTTATTTTTCCCGGTTTATTTTCTGATTTAATAACCACCAGACAACGACCCTGCCATGTTTTCCGCTCTGGTAGCTGATTACTTTCTGTACTCATGGGATTTGCATTACCAACAGCAACAATGGTTCCTACTCCTTCGATTTCAAACTTTATCAGATCTTCTGCCTTAGGATTCCTGTTCCCAGCAGCATCAATTAACTCAATCGTGATATAACTTAAATCCTGACCATTGGAATTAATTTCATTTCTGTCGGCGGAAATCTTAATTTGTGCAGAATTTGTTGCTGTGCGAAGAATAGCTGTATTCGCTTGCTTTGAATCTGTATAGCCAATTGTTTTAAGTTCACCTTTCTGATAAGGGACAACCCAAACTGCCTTGAATTCTGTTGAACGATCGGTCTTCTTTTTACCCAATGATTTATTGTTAAGGAAAAGTTCAACTTCCTCACATGAGGAATATACATTTACTTCAATGGGCTTATTTTCATATCCCTTCCAATTCCAATCTGCTACAGCATCAAGCCAGTGCCATTTGCTCCATGATGCTCGATCTGGATTTTCTTCAAATGATGGCTTGGGAGGTTTAACAAACAGTGAAAGCTGATTGCTCTTCCATAAAGCATCCCGATAATATGATTGAGGCCTTTTCCATCCACATATATCCAGATCTCCACAATATGCAAGATTCCATGGGTAAAAATTTTGCTTTTGAGGATAACCACGCCATCCGATGCTGGCTTCACCAATATAATCAAAAGCAGTCCAGACGAAATCCCCGATCAAAAAATCATGATCTTTAACATCCATCCAGCTTCTAAATGCATCTAAAGGATAGGATTCAGTTTGCACCATAACACGTAAAGGAATCCGAACATGGTCAATTTCAAATACATTATTTTTTTGATGATCACCTCCTGTACCATAGTTATAACCACAAACATCCAGAGTTGCAAAAAATGAATCCTTATCAGGGTTTAATCCATTAACAGCTGCTATAACAGGCCTGGTAGGATCGGTTTTCCTGATATAATCGGCTAACATCTGTGCTGTTTTGACAACCTCAGGCTTGTTCATTCCCGGAATTTCATTTCCAATACTCCACATTATAACAGAAGGATGGTTGACATCTCGTTTAATTATACTTTCTACGTCACGTTGCCACCATTTATCGAAAAACAGGTGATAATCGTTGACATTTTTACCATCATTCCACATATCAAATCCTTCATCAATCACCAACATTCCCAATCGATCGCAGGCATCAAGAAAAGCTGGTGGTGGTGGGTTGTGAGAACACCGTATGGCATTAAAGCCACTGGCTTTCAATAATTCAACACGTCGCTCTTCAGCCCTGTCGAATGATTTAGAACCTAAAGGACCGTTATCATGATGAAAGCAACCACCTTTCAGTTTTAACATTTTCCCATTAAGGCGAAACCCATTAACAACATCATATTGAATTGTTCTGATACCGAATTTAGTTTCAACACGATCAACTAATTGATCGTTATTGTAAACTTCATTGATTGCGGAATAAAGTATTGGTGATTCGGTAGACCATAGTTCAGGGTTCTTAACAGTGACATTCTGAATAAATTCAGATAACTCATTCTTTTCAATTAATTGCTCCGATTCAGCTTTGCCTGCTTCTTCACCATTTGCATTCAATAACCGGGTAACAAGCCTTATTTTTAAAGGGTTTCCCGACTGATTGTTCACTTGTGTTTTGATATTTACATTGGCTGAAGCGGTAATTACTTCAGGCGTTGTGATAGTGGTTCCCCATTGTGCAATATGCACTTGATCCAATATTTTCAACCAAACATGCCTGTATATACCAGAACCTGAATACCATCGACTGTTTTCACCTTCATTCCTTACCTTGACTGCCAGAATATTTTGCTTTCCAAACTTAACTCTCCTTGTAATATCATACCAAAACGAAGTGTAACCATAAGGATGGCTACCTAATGAAACTCCATTGATCCATATTTCAGGGTTCATGTAAATGCCATCGAATTGTAATATAATCCTTTTTATGCTTTTTCCTTCAGGGATGACAAATGATTTTCGATACCAGCCGGTTCCACCTGTTGTGAATCCTCCATTTACCTGACTGAGCGCATTAATACTAAATGGAGAATAAGTTCCCGGTAAGTTTTCAATACTCCAGTCGTGAGGCAGATTGATGATACGCCATTTAGAGTCATCAAATTTAGGATCTTCTGCATTTAAAGCTCCTCCAAACTGAAACCGCCAATCAGCATCAAATAGGTTGGTTCGGTTTTCAAGATTTTGTGCCATTAAACCAATGACATTAAAGATACCTGCAAATAAAATGAGTAACTTTTTCATTATGAATGAATCGACAAGAATTTTTAGAATTTTATTTGTTTCATCGAACCAGTGTAAACAAAAGTTTTATCTACACTTTCTGCAAGCCCCACTCCTACCCCATGATTTTCTTTCACAAGAATAACATTGAATGATCGTTTCAATATCATCCCGGGAAAACTACCCTCACGTTTATTAATTGTAAGCGTCTTTGTTTGATCGTTCCATAACAGTGTGATGGTTGAATGGAAACCCTTTTCATAATTATAAGTCTCGTTTTCATCTTCATAGATGCTAAACTGTCCGTTTGCACCCTGATAAATTCTTAACTCAATGGGATCGGCAGGTTTTTCGGTAGCATATTGAAGAAATGGCCCCATAGGCACAATAGACCCTGCCTTAATATAAAGCGGTATCGTTTCGATAGGTGCATTTGCAGCAATGGTTTGACCACCCTCTAGTGTTTTCCCGGTCCAGAAATCATACCATTTCACAGATTTGGGAAGGTAAACACCTCTGGTTTTTGATTTGGAATCCGAGCTCTGCTTCCCGCTGTAAAGCTGTTCAGTCACCGGATTAACTAAAAATGCCGGTCCAAACATAAACTGATCGGGAATATTATAAACGGAGACATCATTTCTGAAGTCAAAAGCAAGAGACCGCATGATAGTATAGTTCTCATTCGTCACTTTCCAGGCAAGAGAATAGATATAAGTCATCAGTCGGTAACGAAGGTTATCATAATTTAAAATAATGCGCTTTGTGTCTGCATCCCAGTTGTCCGAAAACATGGCTCTTTCTCCCTTTCCATGAATCCTGAAAATTGGGGAGAATGTGCCAAACTGAAACCAACGGGTAAAGAGTTCTCTGTTGGCTGGAGTCGTCCAATTGGGAGCATTCCATTTGAAATGATAACCTCCAATATCGGAAGTCCAATAAGGAATACCTGAAACACATGCATTAATTCCTTGTGGCACCTGAGATTTAAAAGCCCTGAAAGTACAGGTGATATCAGACGACCAAAGAGTAGCAGCATTGCGTTGCTGTCCGGCAAAAGCTTGTCGGACCAAAAAGAAGGCACGTTTTCCCAGAATATCCTTTCTCCAGTTTGAATACAATCCTGTAGTATGCATCAATGAATAGGTATTGAAAAAGTCTATTCCCTTACCTAATGCAAATGTACTTTTTCTGCGTTCATCCAAAAGTGTTCCATTATCCGGTTCGCACTGATCAACCCACCAGGCATCCCAACCGTATGGTTTGATAAGTTGATCTTTTGCCTGACGCCAATAGATTTCGCGTGCCTTTTCACTGTGTGCATCATAATAATTGTCATAGGTTTTGGTCATCACATTCATCCATGTTATATCTGTCAACTGACCTGCTTTCTCCATCTCATTATAATTAGGAGTCCCCTTAGCCATTACGGGCCAGATTGAAATCATGGCGTGGAAATTGGCTTTGTGCAACTCGCCGACCATGAGTTTTGGATTAGGATAACGTCCCGGATCCATGACGTGAGACCCTATTACATTGGGTTCCCAATAAAACCAGTCCTGCACTATACAATCGACAGGAAGTTTGTTTTTGCGATAATTATCTGCTACTCCCAATACTTCCGCCTGCCTTTTATATCGGTCCTGAGATTGAAACAGTCCAAAAGCCCATTTTCCAAACATTGGAGCTGCACCTGAAGCCTGCCGATAAAGTGAAATAATCTGATCAAACTCAGGCCCATAGAAGAAATAATAATCTACCATTGTGCCACTCTCAGAAACATACCGGTATTTTGTATTTCCATCTACACCTCCATAAAAGTTTGAAGCAGAATAATTATCCCACAACAGGCCGTAACCCTTGTTGGAAAGCATCACAGGAATAGCGCCGGTCATATATTTGATGGCCATACTCTGATCCCTCCCTTTGTAATTGATGGAGAGTGTATCTTCAGGATGGCATCCCATGCCAAACAAAGCTTCATCGGCAGGAGAGTTGAAAATTGTTTCACAGTTATAAGTGTCAATACCGGCAATCCTGGCAGGAGTAATTTTCTTGCCCCCTGATGCATCTTCAGCCAGTATTAAACCATCCTTAAGATCAGTATATTTAACTGCATTAGTGGATTTATTCACCTTAACTTTCAATCTGGCAGTGGTAATTATGACCTCTTTGGGGTTTTCTGAAACTGTAAATATTGTGGGCTTTTCCCACTTATTGTTCACAACCAAGGATTGTTTGGATGGCAAGGATTCCAACAAAGTATATTTAACTTCAATGATATCAGCTTTAAAGACATTAATTTTCATCACCCCTTTATCCAATTTAAAGGTAACCCCTTCAGGACTTTTAGAATAAGTGATGACTGCTGCAGCAGATTTATTTATTGCCAATACAGAAGTCAATAAAATGACCCCCATAAATATTCTGAAATTGTGTATCATAAGATTTAAAATATGAAATTTTTAATTTACAGTTATCGTACTGATTTGTGTAATACCTTTTGATGAAGTTCCGGCAAACAGTTTATATTGTCCCGGTTCAACTACCCATGCTTTGGTTTTAATATCAAAATAAGCCAGATCTTTAACAGGTATTTTCAAAATAACTTTAGCTGTTGCTCCTACACCAATTTCTGTCTTTTTAAATGCTTTCAATTCTTTATCGGCACGCTCAACAACT
>Ga0209429_10002167_pt1 | contig 11723 bp, 11 predicted proteins | sample BarGraNGADG00212_3_FD_184493 | JGI IMG/M metagenome (GOLD analysis project Ga0209429, IMG submission 184493) | Arctic peat soil microbial communities from Barrow, Alaska - Barrow Graham LP Ref core NGADG0004-212 (SPAdes) (version 2) | ecosystem: Environmental > Terrestrial > Soil > Wetlands >... | reverse complement strand
CGCTATGCAGCGCAGCCAGGGCGACACTGACCTTGATGTTGAAGTCCCCCGCGGACGTCATCGTGCTCGTCGACGACGTGCACAGGTCGTTGGCCCCGATCAGGAGCGTCACATAGCCAGGCTTCTGCGTCAGCGCCTTCTGGACCTGCGTCGACAGGCCGCTCGCCCTGGCGCCGCTCACGGCGTCGTTGTACCCATGACTTGTCATGGCAGTGTTCACCTTGACGAGCCGCTCATATTGGCTGTAGACACCGTCTGAGGAGCTGTTCCCGGTCGACCAGGAGTCGGCGGGGTGGTCGCCATACCAATATGCAACGTTGGCGGCCTGGGTGATCGAGTCACCCAGAGCAGCCATGCTGTTGGGGAGCGGCGTTGTGGCGGCGTTGGCAGTAGGTGCCATCAAGAGCGACAGCAGCAACGCCAGCGGAAAGACCAGAACACGGACAACCTTGACCATTGGACTCCTCAGTACCAGTTGTCAACTGATTGCGTCCCCGCGCGTGGTGTAACTCCGTTACGCGTGGTGCCTTGTGTTGTGCACTATGCCGTGAGTGCGTGGGTGGTGTCGATCACCTCCGGTTCGGCGGGTCGGGTTGGTAGGGCGGTGGGCTCTGTTGGGGTCAGGAGGGCCATCGAGGTTTCGGAGAGGTAGCGGCGGTCGCTGACTTGCCATTCATCGTGCGCCTCGATCAGGACACAAGCCGAAAGCCGATGTAGGGCAGCGGGATTGGGAAAGATCCCGACCACGTCCGTCCGCCTCTTGACCTCTCGGTTCAGCCGCTCCAACGGGTTCGTGGACCATACTTTGCGCCAGTGGGCTTCGGGGAAGTCGGCGAACGCGGTGATCTCCTCGCGGGCCCCGCGCAGCATTTCCGCTACGACCGGCAGTTTCGGCTCGAGCATGGTCGCGACGATCTCGACCTGGGCCCGGACCAGCGGCCCGGTGGGTTGGGCGAAGACTGTGCGGATCGCCGCGGCGACCATCTCGGTGTTGCCCTTGGGGACCTTGGCCAACACGTTCCTCATAAAATGGACTCTGCAGCGTTGCCATGAGGCGCCGACCATGACCGCGTCGATGGCGTTCATCAGGCCCCTGTGGTGGTCGGAGATCACCAGTTGCACCCCGTGCAGTCCACGCTCACGCAGGCCGCGCAGGAACTCGGTCCAGAAGTCCTGGGTCTCGGAGTCCCCGACCGCCGAGCCGAGGACCTCACGGCGCCCGTCAGCGCTGACCCCGGTGGCGATCACCACGGCCTGGGAGACCACCCGGCCCGCCACGCGGGCCTTGCAGTAGGTGGCGTCCACAAAGACGTACGGGAACGCCTGCTCGGTCAGCTCACGGCCCTGGAAGAGAGCTACTTCGACGTCCAGGTCCGAGCAGATCCGGGACACCTCAGACTTGGAGATCCCCGCATCCACACCCAAAGCGGCGACCAGGTCGTCGACCTTGCGGGTCGAGACGCCGTGGACGTAGGCCTCCATCACCACCGCGTACAACGCCACGTCGATGCGCCGGCGCGGCGCCAGCAACGAGGGGAAGAACGACCCGGCACGCAGCTTGGGGATCTTCACCATCAAATCCCCGGCGGTAGTCGAGACGGTCTTCTCGCGGGTGCCGTTGCGCTGGGTCGTCCGCGTCGGCGTGTGCTCGTACGGGTTGGCGCCGATCTGCGCGGTCGCCTCGGCATCGACGAGGGCTTGGAGCATCGCGGAGAGCATGAGGCGCATGACTTTGCCGCCGTCGGCGGTGCGCAGTACGTCGGTGAGTTCGAGCAGGGCAGACTGGTTCAGGGTCATCGTGTGAGTCCTTTTCGTGAGTTCCGTAGTGGGTTCTCACAAAGCCTCACGCGGTGGCCCGCACATCTTGGTGACCGACACTCGTCTCCAAGATCACGGGCCAGGAGTTACACCACTCCAGAGGACGCAATCCAGTGTCTGGGCGATCTGTTCGAGGTCTCTCACCGGCCCGGCGGCGATGGTTCTGATGCTCTGAGTGATGACCTCGATCGGCCAATCCCACCAGGCAAGGCGCACCAAGGACCGGACCTCATCCTGGGTGAAGCGATCTCTGATGTGTGTTGCCGGGTTCCCGCCGACGATGGCGTAGTCCGGCACGTCTTTGGTAACCACCGATGTGGTCGAGACAATCGCCCCGTGACCGACGTGGACTCCGGGCATGATCGTGGAGTTTCCACCGATCCAGACGTCGTTGCCGATCACCGTGTCGCCACGCGACGGTAACTCGGTGATCAGATCGATGTGTGCGGCCCACGCGTCTCCCATGATCGGGAACGGGAAGGTGGAGACGCCACCCATCCGATGGTTGGCGCCGTTCATGATGAACGTGGTCCCGGCGGCGAAGGCGCAGAACTTACCGATGATCAGCCGATCCGGACCATAGTGGTGCAGAACGTTTCGGGTTTCGAACTGGTCCGCGAACTCGGGGTCGTCGTAGTAGCTGAACTCCCCAACCTCGATCAGCGGGCTGGTGATCAGCGGCTTGAGAAGCACTACTCGCGGCTGACCCGCGACAGGGTGCAGCTTCATGGGGTCGGGTGCGCCGCCTGCTTCCATGGGACTTCTCCTCGCGTCGAATTCTCCACCAGAGCATGCCATCTCCCCGGCAAACCCGTTCCGTATACCGAACGCTGACCGGTCGCCGATCCTCCTACGGACACCGAGGCTTGGCTCCGATGCGTCCGGTCATCGTTCCCTATCCGACGCAGCCCGCGCGTCGGGTCCGGGTCCGCGAACGTTTGCTTGATCACTGGTCTGGGATGCTCGACACGATTAGACAGACGACCACCGGGTCGTGCAGATGTTGGGGGTGTCTCAGAACCGCTCGGTTGTGAGAGCAGGGTGTTCCACTCATGCGCTCACCTCTTTCTTTGACTGGTGAAGATGGCCCAGCAGGTCCCTACCGCCACGCCCGGTATGCACCACGTTGACGTCTACGAGAAGATCGAACGCCGCGCGGTCCCCTGCCCGAGCCTGCCGAGCTTGTTTCGGACAACCGCTCGCCCCATCGACCATGGGTCAGCTACGTTTCCCGGTCGATGCCCGGCGAAGGGCTGACGGGGGCGGCAGGTAGGACCGCGAATGACGCGTCTGTACGACACCGCGGCGATGAATCGTTACCGCTGGCCATCCAGGAGTTGGGCAAGGTGCATCCCGTGGCGACCGACGAGCTGATCCGCCTGGGTGCGGCAGGAGAACCCGTCTGCGAGGTAGATGGTTTCGGGTCTGGCCTCGCGCAGGGCGGGCAACAGGGCATTCTCGGCGACCGCGACGGAGACGTCGTAGTGCCCGACCTCCATGCCGAAGTTGCCGGCGAGCCCGCAGCACCCGGCCAACTGGGTGACTTGTGCCCCGGCGCGGACGAGCAGGGCGGCGTCGGCGTCCCATCCCATTACAGAGTGGTGGTGACAATGCGGCTGGGCGACGACCTCTACCCCCTGCAACGACGGCGGGAGCCAGCCGTCCCCGGGGCCGAGCGGAGCAGGAGAGGTGAGCAGCTCAGCAAGGGTGTAGGTGTGCGCCGCGAGCATAGGGGCGCGCGGATCGTCCGGGAGGAGGTCGACCATGTCCGAGCGCAGCACCGCCGTGCAGCTCGGCTCGATCCCGACCACCGGGATCCCGTTGGCGGCGTAGGGCGCGAGTAAGTCGAGAAGGTGCCGGAGTTTCTTGCGCGCCCCGTCTAGCTGCCCGGTGGAGATCCAAGTCAGCCCGCAGCAGGCATCTCCCTCGGGCACGATCAGCGTATAGCCGGCGTCCTCGAGCACGCTGACTGCGGCCTGCGCGCCTGCGGTGTCCATCGTGTCCGAGAACGAGTCCGCCCACAGCACTACGAAGCGTGGCGCGGAGCCCTCGGCGCCTGGTGGCGACACTGACGCGGCGGCGGGGCCGGGGCGCCATCGTCCGGGCCGTCCCGTGCGTGTCCCCTCGCGCGCGCGCCACCAAGACGAGAACGTCTCCTCGGCGAAAGTCACCATCTTCCGGCGCGGGTCCATCCCGCCCAGACGCAGCACCGTCTTCGCGACCGGCCGCACGCCAAGGACGGCGTTGGTGAGCCGGGCTACGGCCGGCACCTTCGTGACCAGGTGGGTCCAGCGCGGTAGCTGCCCGAGCAGATAGTGGTTGCGCGGGCGAAGCTTGCCTTCGTAGGTGCGGTGGAGCGCCTCGGACTTGTACTTGGCCATGTCCGTGCCTGTCGGGCAGTCGGAGGAGCATGCCTTGCAGCTCAGGCACAGGTCAAGCGACTCCAGCACCGCGGGCGAGCTCCAAGAGTGCAGAAGCGAGCCGTTGGTGACCTCCTGGAGCACCCGGGCCCGGCCACGGGTGACGTCCTTCTCGTCCTTTGTGGCCTGGTAGCTCGGACACATGAACCCGCCCGAGGCGCTGGTGTCCGCCCGGCACTTCCCGACCCCGGTGCACCGGTGCACGGCGGTCGTAAAGTCCCCGCCGTCTTCGGCGAAGGCGAAACCGCGACGGCGGGCGGGCGCAGGCAGAGCATGCGGGCGGCGCAGGTCCGCATCGAGGGGGCGCGGGTCCACCAGGATCCCGGGGTTGAGCTTGTGGTCGGGGTCGAAGAGCGCCTTGACCTGGCCGAAGAGGTCGATGACCTCCGGTGCGTACATAACCGGGAGTAGCTCGGAGCGGGCTCGTCCGTCCCCGTGCTCGCCGGAGAGCGATCCGCCGTAGGATGCGACCAGTTCCGCGCTCGCCGCGAGGAAGTCCCGCGAGGGACCGATACCGGCGGGGGTCTCTAGGGGTAGGTCGAGGCGCACGTGGACGCAGCCGTCACCGAAGTGCCCATAGAGCAGGCCGTCGATCCCGCGGTCCGCCATCAGCGCACTGAAGTCGCGCAGGTAGGCGGCGAGCTTCTCGGGCGGGACGGCGGCGTCCTCCCACCCGGGCCAGGCCGGTTTGCCGGTCGGGGTTCGCCCACCCAACCCGGCGCCGTCGGCCCGGATGCGCCACAGGGCGCTGGCCTCCGTCCCCGCGGGAACTACCCGGGCCGCGTCGGTGCCCGCGTCGACCGCTAGTGCTCGCGCCCGGGCGAGCACGTCAGCCGCATCTTCGCCCTCTGCAGCACCAACCTCGACCAACAGCCACCCCGCGCCTTTCGGCAACTTTGGCACCGCAGCCGTGCCGTGGTGGCGGCGCACGATATCGACGAGCCTGGCGTCTATGCCCTCGATCGCCAAGGGCTGGTGGGCCAGGATCGCGGGGACGGCGTCGGCCGCCGATGGCATGTCCGGGTACCCCAGCGCCACGAGCACGAGGGACGAGGGTAAGGGGACGAGATTTACCGTCGCGCCGAGCACGGTGACCAGCGTGCCCTCGGACCCGACAAGCATCTTGGCCAGGTCGGTGCCGTGCTCGGGCAGTAGGTGCTCGAGGGAGTAGCCGGAGACCTGCCGGGCGAAGGTGCCGAATGCGGTGCGGATGGTGGCCAGGTTGCCGCGGACCAAGCGGTCCAGGCCGGGGGCTGCTTCAAGCGCGCCTGCCCCTGCGCCGGCGGTGAAGCGGCGGCCGGTGCCGTCGACGACGTCGAGGTTGATAACGTTGTCGGCCGTGCGCCCATAGGCGACGGTGTGCGGGCCGCAGGCGTTGTTGCCAATCATCCCCCCGAACGTGGCGCGGTTCTGGGTCGACGGGTCAGGGCCGAAGCACAGCCCGTGGGGACGCGCGACCTCCTGAAGGCTGGACAAGACCACGCCGGGCTCGACTTCGGCGGTGCGCGCCTCAGGGTCCAGCGCACCGATGCGGTGCATGTGGCGGGAGAAGTCGAGCACGACGCCGGTCCCAACAGCATTGCCAGCCACCGAAGTACCGCCGCCGCGGGCGGTGACGGGCATTCCCAGGTGGCGGGCGACGTCGAGGGCGGCTAGGGCGTCTTCGACGTCTCGCGGGGCAACGACCACTCGCGGAGGCACGCGGTAGTTGGAGGCGTCCGTGGAGAACTCAGCGCGGCGGCGGACGGTGTCGTCCACCTCGCCGTCGACGGCCGTGCGTAGAGCGGTGACGACGTCGGTCCCGGTGATGGTTCTCACGCTTGTCAGTGTGTCATGGCACCCAGGGTGCGGCCTTCCTCTGGCCGAACGGCAAACCGCAGGAAGTCTGAACCACTCGCAGCAAGATCGCCGATATTGCTGTGCCCCAAGCGCTACGGCGGTGGCGTCCGCCTACGCCATCGCGGCCACCCAAGTTGATCTGGTGGGCGTGAGCGTTGACGAGGTAGTCGGGCACGGGTGATCACCCGGCGAGCCAGGCCCTTCAATGCTCGCGTGGTAAAGCCGGGCGCGTCGCAGAGACGTTCTATCAGGAACAAGTCCGTGCTCGTCTGTGCGCGTCGGCTAGCTAGACGGTAGGGAGCGACCAGGCCGGCCTTCGTCGCACCGGGCGTGCCTGCCGATCCCGATCGCTGATCCGATCCGGGTCGAAGGCCGATGCTGCTCTTCACAAGCCGGGCGCCTCAGGGATCGCTTGGGCCGCTAGGCTGCTTGCAATTCGAGCGGAAAGGGGTCGCTGTGGCCGTGGTGGGCATCCAGTGGATCAGTATCGTCATGCAGGTGCGCGATCGCTTGCGGGCGGACATCGCTCATTGGCGTCTCGTGACCGACCACATCTAATCGTCGCCGAGATAGCGGCCGAGGCGGGGGTGTCGCGCACTCCCGTACGTGAAGCCCTACTGCAACTGGAAGAGTCGGCACTGATTCGCTTCCACCGCAACCGCGGATTTATTAGTGTCGTCACGGTCTCCGAGGCCGACCTGGCCGAGATTTCCAGCTCCGACTAGCCCTGGAGGTGCCGGCCGCCCGCCGGATCGCCCGACACCCCCCGAAGGCCTGGTCGAGGCCTTGGAGGCACTGCTCGGTGCCATGCAGGCAGCCGGGGGTGAGGATGACCGGGAGGGCTTCATGGAGGCCGTATCGCAAGTTCCATGAGCAGATCCTAACTTCGGTCGGGAGTGTACGGCTGACGCGGGCCGTGAACGGGGCACGTGATGCCATCTTCAGTCGCGGTCTGTCCACCGAGGCCCCGGACCGCACCTGGCATGACTTGGTCGTGGAGCATGAGGCGGTGCTGCACGCTATCCGTGGGTAGCGCCCAGCACCGCCGGTAAGGCCATGTCCGCCCATCTGGTGAACACCGGGACAGCTCTGCTCAGCCTGCGGCCAGCTTGCGCTGACGGATGGGCTGAAGACTTCATCGTCTGAGGCATTTCGATCCGCTCAAACAACCTTCCGCGCCAAAACCCGCGATCTCGGGGCGCCACTGACGATCGTGCAGATAACTCCATCAATCGGGCTCTTGTTACCGATTCACCCATCTGTCATAGTGCGGCATGTTACCTACCAATGGAGGCAAGCACGTGGCTGCGACCGGCGACACCAAAGACCACGGTGACTCTAGGACCGAAGGCTTCTGGTTCACGTCGATGACCCCCGGGGAGACGAAGACCTTCTGGGGTTGCTTCGCCGGCTGGGCACTCGACGCCTTCGATGTGCAGCTCTACAGCCTCGTCATCCCGGCGCTGCTCACCCTCGGCTTCATCTCCAGCAAAGGCGAGGCTGGATTCATCGCCACGGTGGCGTTGCTCAGCTCGGCCGTCGGTGGCTGGCTGGCTGGCGTCTTGTCGGACCGGGTCGGCCGGGTGCGGATCCTTCAGCTCACCGTCTTGTGGTTCGCCTTCTTTACCATGTTTTCTGGCTTCGCCCAGAACTCGACCCAATTGATGCTGGCCCGAGCGCTGATGGGGTTCGGCTTCGGTGGCGAATGGGCGGCCGGTGCGGTGCTCATCGCCGAGGCCGTCAGGCCCCGCTACCGCGGGCGAGCCGTGGGCACCGTCCAGTCTGGGTGGGCCATCGGGTGGGGTCTGGCCGTTCTGGCATTCGTCGTCGTCTTCAATTGGGTTCCCGTCGAATGGGCCTGGCGCATCCTATTCTTCCTCGGGATCCTCCCCGGTCTGCTGGTGGTCTACCTGCGCAAGCATGTGACCGAACCTGAGCTACGGGGCAAGGCGAGCACCGCCTACAAGAGCGACGAGGCGACGGCGCGGACGGCCAGCCGGCCTAATCATGAACGTTCGCTGCTGGCCATCTTTCGCCCGGGCCTCGTCAAGAAGACCTTCCTATGTTCCCTGGTGGCCGTCGGCGCCCAGGGCGGCTACTACGCCCTGACCATATGGCTCCCCCAGTTCTTGGCCTCCGAGCGCGGGCTCAAGATCTTGGCACTGGGCGGCACCTTGGCCGTGATCATCGCCGGCGCCTTCTGTGGCTATCTCTTCGGTGCTTGGCTCAGTGATGAAATCGGTCGCCGCAAGGCCATCGTCTCTACCGCCATTGCGGCGATCATCGTCGTGCTGCCCTTTACCCTCTTGGACCTGCCGGTCGTCGCCTTCACCATCTTGAGCTTCCCCCTCGGCTTCTTCGCCTCGGCGTACTTCAGCGGCCTCGGCGCCTTCTTCGCCGAACAGTTTCCCACCGAAGTGCGCGGATCGGGCCAAGGCTTCTCGTACAACTTCGGGCGCGGCATCGGCGCTCTCTTCCCCTTCCTGGTCGGCTATCTCGGCTCGCTGATATCGCTCGGAGCCGCCATCGCCATCTTCGCTGGCTCGGCCTACGCGCTCATGGCCATCGCGACCCTGCTGCTGCCCGAGACCCGCGGTCTGGACCTTGAGAGCGAGGCGCTGGGCGCATGATCTTGGGCATCGATGCCCACTGTCACGTCTTCGCCGCCGACGGCGTGGATCCGACCGAGCTGGTCGGCCACGCTGCCTACCGTCCGCCGATGGTGAGCGTGGACGATCACACACAGCATCTGGCCACCATGGGGTACGAGCACGGGGTGCTGGTCCAGCCCAGTGCGTACGGCACCAGCGACCACCGCTGCCTCCTGGCCTCGCTGCGCGCCCGGCCCGACCACCTGCGCGCAGTGGCGTCCATCCAGCCCGGCACCTCAGCCGAGACTATCGAAACAATGCATGCGGCCGGAGTCCGTGCCACCCGGGTCCAGGACGGCTATCCCGGCGGAGTACCCGTGCAAGCCTTGCCGGAGGTGGCCCAGATGGTGCGACCTTGGGGGTGGCACATCGAGATCTGGACCGATGTCCGGCGCCACCACACCTGGCTGGGTGACGCGATCCGACGCAGCCCGGTGCCGGTGATGATCGACCATCTGGGCTACATTCCCTCCGACGTCCCCCTAAAAGTTCCCGCCCTGCAACTGATGGTCGAACTTCTGCGTGATGGCGACGTCTGGGTCGCCCTGTCCGGACTAGACCGGCTGCTCCCCGCCGCCGTCGGAACCGACCCGGCCGCTCCTGGGTTCGATGTGGCGTGGGCACGCCACGAGGAAGCGATCACCCAACGGGCCCAGGCCTTTGTCCAGGCTTGCCCCACCCAGATAATCTGGGGGACAGACTGGCCACATGTCGGGCTTCAACTGCCCCACCCCGACGGCCCCACCGTGCGGGAGCGGCTTAACCGATGGGTGCCGGACCCACGGGTGCGCCAACAAATCCTGATCGACAACGCCGTGCGATGCTACGACTTCACAGCACCCACGGCGGAGTCCGTAGAGACCTGACCTCGTGAGGGAGCCCACAATCGTCATCGGCGGCGGTCTAGTCGGCCTCGCCACGGCCTTGGCTCTCGTCCGCCGCGGCGGACCGGTCGTCGTTGCGAGAAGGAGCCCGACTACCCGCGGGCACCACATCCGAGTCCGCGTCCGAAACCGGCGGCCGCATCCGAACCGGCAGCGCGAACGCGGGACGTTCAGGCCCAACCCGAGGCCGACTTATCGGTCCTGCCCTTGCGGCGGCAGTGAGCGCGAGCGAGACATACAACACCGCGATCGAGGACGAGCTGCGCACTCGCCTGGGGGTCAACTTCGTCGAGCGAACCGGGGGACGTCACCGGCGGCCAGTGCGCGAGATCGCTGGTATACCGGGCGAGCTGCTCAAGGCCTTGTCGTCCAGGCGCGCGGAGATCGAAGGCGGCTACCAACCGCGCTCGACCTGCATGTCCCGCCTGGGCCGAGGCTCGATGCGCTGGACGTCCTTCGGGGTGTCCTGGCGCGGGAGAGCTCGGAGCGCTCGGCCACCGAGAGCATCAGCGAGACCCTCGAAGCCGCGGAATCGTTGGCGACCTTGGTCCCGCAGCACTTGGACGCGTTTGCTCGCGCGGTCATCACCGACGACCTCGAGGCTTCGGTGCGAGCGGGGCTGCGCTACTCCGGGGGCCGGGACCTCGAGGACCGGGTTATTGCCTCGCCCGCCTGGCGACAGCTCGTCGCCGTTCGCGCCGGGCGTGATGAACCTCGCGCCCTGGTGGCCGAGGCGTTCGATCCGTCTGCTCGATGGCGGTGACCCTGCGGATGACCCGGCTGCCGTTCTGGCCTGGCGTGTCTCACGGGTTGTGGACGACGATCGTGACGAGCATGGCGCCGGTGTTCATGATGCGGCGGCCCGTGATGCAGGTTGCCAGGATGCCTTCCGACCTCCGTGGCTACCTGCTCCGTGTCGTGGTCTGGCGGACGGTTCCGTTGGTGAGTGGGCGATTCAGCAGGATCGGCTCATCGCCGGCCGGGTCCGTGCTCTGGTCGAGCAGGTGGCGGTGGACCCACCGGCGTGGCCGGCTGGCATACGGGCTCGACGGGAGCCGGGCGCAGATCGCGATCGGTGGGAGGCGGCCGTGGGTGTGGTCGTGGCCTACGGAGACCAGTTCCGGATCACCGATGACGCCGACCCGCTCGGTGCTGCTCGCGTTCGAGTTCGCGGTCAGCAGCACCAAGCTAGGCTGACGGCTTGGGCTGCATGGCAGAGGGTACAAGACCACTCCGAGGTGCGCGACCAAGTTCCACTTCCGCGAACGAGCGGCTGCGGGCCCTGACCTCAAGTCAGACTCGGCATCCGGTTGCGGAAGGTGAGGCTCTGCGCCGGTTGAAGGCCGCCCAACGGTCGAACATACGAGTGCGCCCGTACGAGCGGGCCGGAATCGGCGCCCCTGAGAGGGGTCCGAGCCTATGAGCGATGTCCACAAGGGCGGTCCGGTGCTCGCTCTGTCCACAGATGCCTGCCTGGCCCTGACGAACCCAGCCTCTGGCGAGTAACGCTGCAGTCGTTGGGAAACTCATTGAAAGGAACCGCGACATGTCCGCAGCCGAGCATCAAGAACCCGTCGACGTTGCGATAGGCCTCGTCTACCGCGCCCACCGCAAGGCAATGGCTGAGTCGAGGGCGCAACCCGAGTCGACCTGGATCGACGCCGCCTGCGCCATCGGTGCAGCCGAGGCCCAGCTCGTCGCGACCCAGCCCAGCGCGCCTCGCGTCTTGCCCCACGATGTGGCGGACCGCCATACCTGCGTCGCTCTGCTCGAGGAGGCCGAGCAGTCACTGGCCCGGATCCCCGGCGGCCAGGGACCGGTTTCATTGGCACTCATCCGGGCCTACTTGACCGACGCCATGGTCGAGACCGCCGGCCGTGAGTAGTGAGCGTGACCAGTTTCGGCGACCTGCTCATCGAAGCCGAGCGGGTCCTCACGCGGTTGGCCGCTAGCCGCGAATTCAATGCGCCTGCTCTGGCTGCGGCGTGGCCAGACCCCTGCCGCCGCGCGATCCACGCGAGTACGGCGGCCACGGGTGCTCGCGACCCCAGGTGGTACGCGGTCGACCTCCTCGTCATAGAATCGGCGCGATGCGGTCACGATCTGGTTAC
>Ga0209429_10002166_pt1 | contig 11724 bp, 4 predicted proteins | sample BarGraNGADG00212_3_FD_184493 | JGI IMG/M metagenome (GOLD analysis project Ga0209429, IMG submission 184493) | Arctic peat soil microbial communities from Barrow, Alaska - Barrow Graham LP Ref core NGADG0004-212 (SPAdes) (version 2) | ecosystem: Environmental > Terrestrial > Soil > Wetlands >... | reverse complement strand
TGTCGAGGAGCTGCTCCTTCATGTCGCGCGCGGCCACCGTCCCGGTGACCTCGAGGACGCGGTCGGCCAGCGTCGACTTGCCGTGGTCGATGTGGGCGATGATGCTGAAGTTGCGGATGTGGTCGAGTGAAGTCACGACCGCCAATGATACAGCCTGCCACGGGGCGGGTCGCCCGGGCGGCGGAGGCCCCTGAGGCGAACTTGCAGCGTCGCCTCAAGCGGGAGCTACACGACTCCCGAGTGTCCTGCGCACGATCTTCTCGATGTACCCCGTCTGCCCCGGGGTCTGGAACACCACGTGACGCGCCTCGAAGTCGACTTCGCTCATGCCGCCGTCCCACCACTTGAGCTGCTGGAAGGGCGTGCGGGACACAATGAAGGAGTCGAGCTCAACAGAAGGGTCGCCGAGACGCGTCTGCAGCTCCTTGATCGTCTCGGCGAAGCGCAGCTTGGGGTCGTTCGGCCCCTCGATATTGCGCAACCCCTTGGGGTCGACGAAAGCGATGCGCTGCTGTTCGCCCTCCACGAGCCAGAGGATGAAGTCGGGGTAGAAGTTGCCTGCTTCGAAGAAGCCGACGCCGCGGCCGCGGCTCTGGTTCCGGAGCAGGTACAGCTCGCGGCCCTCGAACAGCCCACCACCCTTGCCTCGCTCGCGCACATACAGCGAGCGCAGGTCCTTGACGAAATCGCGCTCGCCATCGTTCAGCGCTACCGGACGAACCTCGACGACGTCGTTCTGCGAGCAAGCCAGCAACGGCTGGTACAGATGCCGGTCGAACGCCAACGACGCGAAACGGCCGATGGCCACGTTTGCCAACTCACCGCTGGCAAGCTTCTCCCTGAGGGCCTGAAGCGTGGCCAGAAGCTGCTCCTGCGAGCGCTGCACCAGCACCCGGTAGTCGTCGAAGAAGTTGGGGTCGTCCTCGCGCAGCTCGCGATACTCCAGGTGCTCGGCTTCGTAGGCGGCCTTGCAGTGGCGGTAGTACCGGTCGCAGTACTTCTTGAGCAGCGTCAGCGCAAGTTCCTGCCACAGTCGCACGCGGCCGAAGTCGCCCACGGCAAGCTGGTCCTCGGGAACGAGCAGGGTGTACCAGTCCGACCGTTCGAGGAGCGCCCGAGCCGCCTCGCGCGGCAAGTCCAGGTTGTGCCAAGCGCGCTCGGCCTTGTGCTTCTGCAGCGCGAAGAAGACGGCATCCCAATCGAGGAACGCGAGATGTTCGGCCCGCAACTTTCCCTCGTGCTTCACCGCCACTCCGCCGCCCTCGCTGGCACCGCGGCTGCGCTGCGCCTGGATCTTGGGATACCAGTCGACCACAAGCGGATAGCGCACGAGTTGTTCGGGCACGTCGCCCAGCGTCGGCTTGGGACCGTCCTTCTTGAAGTCGACGTCGTCGCGCAGCTTGAGCGTGCGCAGTTTGGCCTCGCCCAGCCCGCGGATGACGGGCAGGACGATCTCGACGCGGTCCTCGTTGGCCGGAAGACCCTCCTCTTCGAGATACTCCTTGAACTGCCGCATGTAGTCCGCGCGTACGCCGAAGATGTTCAGCGTTTCCAGGCCCCACAGCCACGGCGGCGCTGATACGCCCACCAGACGCCCACTGCGCTTGAGGCTGAACTCATGACCCTTGAGCCGCACACCGCGCCCGAACAGCTGGATGATCTCCGAGCCCTCGGAGCGGCCCACATTCATGAGGCCCATTGTGCTCACTCGCCAGCTGTTCCACCCTTCGGTGAACTTCTTGGAGCCGATCAGCAGGTTGACGCGCGAATCGACTTCGTTGATCACGCGGAAGAGCGACGAACCTAGCTGACGCTCCTCGACGACAAGCTCATCATGCTCGTCGCAGAGCTTGCGTAGCGTCGTGGTATCGCCGACGTTGATGACCCCGAATGGGTCGTTCTCCCCGACCAGCAGAGCGATCTCTCCCTCAACGCCTTTGAGGTCGACCACGTGCAGCCCGGCCTGCACCGGCGCGTTGAACACCGTGTGCAGCAGGTCGTCGAACACCTCGTCCGCAGACATGCCGGTCTGCGCTAGATAACCGAACGAGTTGCCGAACAGCTCGCGTTCCCGCGCATCGAGCAGCCCCGCTCGTCCCTCCAAGAGCCGCGCTATGCGCTCCACCGCCGCCCGCCGATCGCGCAGGAATCCCGCCAAGAAGAGCAGGATGTCGAGCACATCCGACACCTGACGCCCGTGGCGCGTGCGGACTGCATTGACGCTGCCGCCAACGAACACCCAGAGTGGTCGATCCACCAGGAACGGCTTGAACTCCTTCTCCCTATCCAGATGCAGCCGGAGCTGCTGATAGAAGGCGAGCAGGCAAGCCGTCAGGTAGCTCTGGCGCACCGCCTCGTCGCGGTCGTCCTGCAGGTTGAGGATGACGTAGTCCTTGCCGTAGCCGTCCTTGTAGAAGTACTTGTACGAGTAGTCGAAGAGGATGCACTTGGCGTACTCCTGCTCGAGCTCGGGCTTCATGGCGGCGCGCATGGCCTGGCCGAACGTGGCCGAGTACTCAAAGGAGAAGCCGTGTTCGCAGAGCCGATCGCGTTTGCCCTTCCAGTCCTCGCCGCTGGAGCCGCGGTGCCCCTCGTCAACCAGCACCAGGTTGTCGCCCTCAAAGGCGTCGACAGCGACAGTCTTCTCTTTGCCCTCTTCGGCCAGCTTGTGGATGTCGATAATCTCCACCGCACGACCAGAGAACAGGCTGGCCGCGTCCTTGTCGAAGAGGTCCGCCTGTACGCCCGAAAGAGCGAACTCCTGGAGGTGCTGACGAGATAGCCCCTCGTTCGGCGTGAGCAGGATCACGCGGTTGAGCTCACGCCCACGCCCCGCCCGCACTAGGTAGTGTTGGTACTGGCGCACGTTGACATGCATGAGCAACGTCTTGCCCGAGCCGGTGGCACACCAGAAGGCGAGTTTGTTGAGTTGCTCGGGTCGGTACGGCTCGAGCTGATCGGCCGCCGGCACGTTGGCGTTGAACTGCGCCACCTGGCGGTTGAGCGCCGCGAGCAGAGCATCTTGGTCGCTGAAGTACCAATCCAAGTAGATCTCGGTGAAGAGCAGCGCGAGGTACTGGAAGTACTTGGGATGCATGTTGTGACCATTTCGACGGCGGCGCTCGGTGATCGCACGCCAGTGACGAACGATGTTCTGGTCATAGGCCAGCAACGCGTCCCGGGTAAGCTGTGGCCGGTCAAAGAGGCGCAACGCCAGCTCGTGGTGCAGGCGCGAAACGTTGTCGTCACCGAGGCCTTCGAACTGCGCGTCGTCGAGGCCAACGGCGAGATCGTCGAAGCTCGCCACCTCGAAAAGACTGAGCAGCCACTGGTTGAGGACCAGCCGTTCGTCGAAGCGCAGGCGCGCGGCTCTCGCGCTCACCGGCTCACGCCATCCACGCTGCGGACGCGTTGCCGCTCACGCATTGGCAGCAACACACTTTGTTGCTCACTATTCCTCATTAGTGAGCGACAAACGTCGTTGCTGCGAACAGCTGAGCATCAGAAGACGTCTCTCCCCTCCGCGATATTCAGCAGGGCCGGGAACGCCAGCACGGCCGCCTTTCGGCCACGCGCCGGAATCACGACCTTGAGAACGCCATTCTCCCTGAGGACTCCGAGAAAGCGCCGTGCCGTGGGACCCGGGATTCCGGTGCGACCAATGAAGTCGGTGCTCCGGAAGATGGGGACTGCGAAGAGCCAGTCGAGCGCGTGAATGGCGTACTGAGAGTGTGTCATCTCCGCTAGCTCGCGCTTCATGCGCTCGTACAGATCGAGGATCGCCTGTGTCTTGCTGAGGTTGTCCTCAGCTTGCGCCTGCGTTGCCCGCAGGAAGAAACGACACCATCCCGTCCAGTCGCCATCGCGGGACACCGCCAGCAGGCGCTCGTAGTACTCGTCCCGATGCCCCTCGAAGTACGCGCTGATGTAGAACATCGGCTTCTGGATGAGTCGCGACTGCCACAGGTACAGAGGGATGAGCATGCGCCCCAACCGCCCATTGCCGTCCAGGAACGGGTGGAGGGCCTCGAACTCGGCGTGAAGTGTGGCGAGCTGCACGAGCCGGTCGGGTTGTTCGCTGTGAGCGTAGCGCTCCCACGCACTCACGGCGTCTGGCAACTTGTCAGCGCCGATCGGCACGAACGTGGCCTCTTCTATGGGGCAGTCTCGCGGGCCAATCCAGTTCGGGATCCGCCGGAACTCCCCGGGGTCTTTGTTCCGACCACGTACTTCAGCGAGCAAGACCCTGTGCGCCCCACGGATCACGCGGCTCGAGAGTGGAAGCTCGGCCAACAGCCGCTCCGCCTCAGCCATGGCGGCGCGGTAGTTGAGCACCTCACGTATGTCGTCGCTGCGCTCAGGCGACACAGCCTCAGCACCGGCTTCGAATTCGAGCACCTCACCCATAGTGGCTTGCGTGCCTTCAATGCGCGAAGAGAGCACAGCCTCTTGCGTAGTCAGAGGTGACAGCAAGAGGGCAGGGTTCGGCACTGCGCTGAGCATGCCGTCGTAGCGTGCCAAGGCCGCGGCGGCGGGTCCGATCAGAGGGATAAGAGTCGGCCAGTCGAGGTCCGGCGGAGGGAAGCCGCCCTCGTGGTAGGAGACGGGCGGCATCACACATCCTCCACGTCGAACATAAGCCGCTTGAAGTCATCCTCGATGAGGCGCACCTTCCAGGTTTCGTCAGGCCGGCGCAGGTTCTCGAGGTTGTTGTCGCCATTCACATAGATGATGTCGAACTCCGTGTCGCGCGTGTTGTAGCCCTGCTTCTGGAAGAAGTCGTCAAGATCGGCGTTCGATGCCTCACGCGTGTTGCGCCAGATGACGAGGACGCGCTCGCCCTGCGGGCTCGCGCCCTCCACCACCCTGTAGCCACGGATGCTGTCGATGTGCTGAACCCGCAGGCCGATGAGGTAGTTGAAGGTCTCGACCAGGTCGACGGTCATAGGCCGCGTCTCGCCGACGGAGCCCTGCCCTATCTGCAGCGTGTAGCTGAACGGACCCTCGAACTGGTCGAGGTCGAGCAGCGATGCGCTGCCCTCGCTCTCGACGTCGAGCATGTAGCGGAGCGTGTAGTCCTCGCGCATGTCGGAGTGCTGGGCGAGTAGCTGATCTTGGTCGTCAGTGCGTCGCAGCGAGAGGTTGTTGAGCGCGTCTTCGTAGGACTCGAGGCAAAGGTACTTAACCAATTGGCTGAGACCTTCTCGTCCAAGCGGCTTGCCGCCTTTCCACTCAGCTGAATAGGCTGCTTTGCAGATGCGAGGTCGAAGAACCGCATCGAAGTGGTCGCCGACTTCAACCAAGACGTACTTGCGTCGCCGTCCGTCCTCGCGATTGAGCTGAATGGTCGAGTGCCCAGTCGTGCCGGACCCGGCGAAGAAGTCCATTACCAGCCCAACGTCATCGAATGAAATCAGACTCGCCAACAACTGCGGCGGTTTTGGATTCCCGAAGACGCTCTCGGTAGCTCCGAACAGATCACGAACCGCGTAGGCACCAAGTCGGCTGTCTAGGTCCACTACGCTCCTGAACGTGGAGCGAAAGTCCTCGAGATTCAAACGAAGTTGGACAATGCGTTTCTCGTCAGGTCCGTAGATCAGTCTTCCGGACTCCTTGAATGAATCCATTGTCTCGGGAGGAAAGCGATAGCAGTTTGAGGGCTTGCGCATCGGCTTCCCAGTGTCCGGATGGAAGATCTCGTAGTCGTAGCCGCCTGGATGTGGGTTGTGAACGCTCTGTGACCCCGTGAACACGCCTTTCTTATCCACGTATTTGTATCTGTCAACCTCCGCAAGCGCCGCCTTGTTGCTCCGAATGAACTCGCGCAAAGCCTCCTGAATCTCGGGGACAGGCAGTCTCGAAGCTTTCAGCCTCTGATACTCGCCGAGCAGCAACTCCTTCGCGGGCGATGACTCGCTCTTCCAGACTGCTCTGCAGATTGAGCGATCCTTCGCGTAGACCGGCACGTACTCGTGCTCCATGGCCACTTGTGTCGGGTTGTTCTCTCTTGATGCTCGCCACACTAAGTCCCCTACCCAATTCTGCTGTCCGAAGTGGTCCGCGAGAAGCGCAGACAGGCGCGTGTATTCATTTGAGTCGACCGAGCAGAAGAGGACCCCCGCTAGAGCGAGGATGGTCCTGGTCTCCGACATCAAGCTGGCCATCATGCAGAGCCAGCTGCTGTGCTGATAGCTATCCCGGTAGAGGAAGTCATCATTCCCGGTGTTGTACGGCGGATCGATGTAGACACAGTCAACCTGTGACGCCAATCGCGCCTTCAGCAATCGCAGCGCTTGCAAGTTGTCGCCATGCACGAGCAGCCCGTCAGTCTGCTCGTCCAAGTCATCGAACGTTGAGAGCAGCCCGTCTCGGAACTCGAGCCCGAAGAACACTGTGTCGAGCACAAGATACGGGTTCGCCTTCAAGAACCCCAGGGTCAGCGGCGCTGAGTAGCTTGGCTGGGTCAGGTCGCCCTCAATCTCATCGATGGCGAACAGCCGCACCCACTCTTCACGCTGCGCCTCGTTGGCGGCGATCTCCGGGTAGAGCTCCTCGGGCACGCGATCGAGCGTCACACAGTAGTTGGCCTCGACCACGAACTTCTTCTTCAGCCACAGCTTCTTCTGGAAGTCCTCGAGCTGCGCCAAGAAGTCGATGAGCTTGTGCGCGATGCGGCGGATGGCCTTGATCTTGGCCAGGTGCTGGATCACGCGCTGCTCGCCCTCTGACTCGATGTCGTCGAGGTGCATGACCTCGTTCTTGATGTAGAAGTCGAGTTCCCGACGCAGAAAGCCGCCGAGGTCCTTGTGGATGAAGTAGTCGAAGCTGTTGCGCGCCGTGTACTCGTTGAGGTGCCTCTCAAGCAGCGTGCGCTTGGGGTTCTTCTCGGTGGGAGCGGCGACGGCCAAGCCGAAGAGCCAGGCTGCCGCTGCCTGATCGGCCAGAATTCTCTCTGCCGCTTGGGCCACCAGCTCGTCGCGCTTGCGTTTCTGCTCGTCTGGCCGGTACTCGAAGGGGATCACCAGCTCGCCGTCCTCCTCGTGCACAGCTTCGCTCTCGCTCAGGATGAAGCGCCGCTCCTGCCCAGCCGCCGCCTTGGTGTTGTCGCGCTCCTCGTCTGCCTGCACGAGCTTGAAGTGCACGCGCCGACCGTCGGGCAGCTTGAAGGCATAGTCACGGAAGTACTCGCCGCTCTTGATGTAGTACTGGTCGTGGTTGGCCCAGTAGAGCTTGACGTCTTCGCCCTCGTACGGAATGGCGTACACGCCCTCCTTGTAGCGGCGCAGCGAGATGAAATCGCCGTCCTTGTAGTAGCGACGAAAGAAGCTGTAGAGGTGAGAGAAGACTTCGGCCTCGAGGACCTCGGGGTCGCCGCCGGCCTTGAGTGCCTGCCGCAGGTCCTGGACCCTCGGGCTGTCGTCGGGGTTGAAGCCGGCCAGGCCGGCCGCTTTCTCGGCCTCTTCGAGCTCCGCCTGTAGCTGCTGCCGCTGACCCAAGTCGACCTCGCCGAGCGTCGTCTTCACCTGCGGAAGCAGGTCGTTGTCGAAGAAGCGCGTTACCTCGTCGCGCTTGGCGTTCATGATGCGGTAGATGCCGAAATCGAGATCCGCGCGGTCGAACATGAACAGCTCGGCCAGCAGCTTGCGGAACTTGTCGTAGGTGCTCTCAGCCACCGGTCAGCCTCCACTTGCCTGCGTTGCGTTCGTCCTCACACTACACTCCAGCGAATCAGGAACAGCTGCTCGCTGCTCGTGCGCTGCGCCAGCCGCTTCTCGAGAGCGTCGATGAGCTCGTCGCGCTTGTCGGCGATGTCGTCCTCGACGTCGAAGATGCGCTGCCGCAGGCGGCGCTTCTTCTGCTCAAGTTCTTTGACCTGCACCTGCAGGCGATGCTGCTCGTCGACGCTCTGCGCCAGCCGCTCCTCGCGCTTTGCGGCACGGATCTGAGCTTTGACGTCGCTGAGCTCCTTCTCCGCCGCCTTGACCTTGTCTTCTGCCCAGCGCTCGAGCCGATCGCGCTCCTGCTGGAAGAAGCAGTTGTTGACCTCGAAAGAGGCTGCGACGGTGGCATCGACATGCAGCCGGCTCTCAGCCGCCAGCCGGTCCGCGACAGCATCCGGAATCGCCGGCGCCTCGCTGACCTGTCCGTCGCAACGGAACAACCTCTCGCAGCAGTCCTGATCCAGCACTTCGCCTCCGTCGGTGACGGCCGTGAACAGCAGGTACTCCTCCAACTCCAATGATTCGACTGTCAACCGGTCGAGCGCAAGCCACCCGCAGGAACCTGTCAGCTTCTCAATGACCGCCAGCTTCGTCGGATGCCGGGTGACATCGAACGTCACCTGCGCCGGTGGAGTGGGTGCCTCGCGGCCGCGCGCGATCACATGCTCGGCCAACGGGTGCGACAGCCGGTACAGGAACTCACCGGTCTCGTTGTGCGCGGTCTTCGAGATGAGATGATAGCGGCCGCCCCGGACGTCAATCGCTGGCGGCTCCAGGAGGCTGAAGCAGAGTTCGTCGTCGTCGAAGATGGCCGTACCGCCAAGAACGTACTTTGTGAGCGCCCAGAATTGGCGGCTCACGGCATCCAGGAAGCCCCTCGTGGCATCGAGCTGGGCCTTGAGTCGGGCGTGTACGTCTTCATCGAACTCCTCAAGCAATACGCGCTGCGTGTCGGCCATGCGCTCTTGGATCGCCTCGTCCATCTCGTCACGTAGCCGAGCGAACGCGGCCTCGATCTCGGCCGGCTGGCGACACTTCTGGTAGATGTCGAGGATGCGCCTCTCGAAGTCCACACCCGACTCGATGGCGCCGAGCACCTCGTCGGAGGCGCCAAACACGCCTGTAAACAGACGCAGCTTCTCGCCGAGCAGCTGCAGCACGCGGCTGTCGGCGTCGTTCTTCTCGTTCAGAAAGTTGATCACCACCACGTCGTGCAGCTGACCGTAGCGGTGGCAACGGCCGATACGCTGCTCGATGCGCTGCGGGTTCCACGGTAGGTCGTAGTTCACGAGCAGGGAGCAGAACTGCAGGTTGACGCCCTCGGCGGCGGCCTCGGTAGCGATCATCACCTCCGCGTCGTCGCGAAAGTGCTCGATGAGCGCGGTGCGGATATCCACGGCGCGAGAGCCTGAGGCGCGCCCCGTCTCGCGGTTGGCCGCGAGCCAGTGCTCATAGACACTGCTGGCCCGCGGCCCCGTGTTCGTGCCGCTGAACAGCACGATCCGGCCCCCGTAACCGTTGGCCTCTAGGAAGTCGCGCAGGTACTCCTGGGTGCGGCGCGACTCTGTGAAGACGACGGCCTTGCGGGCGGCGCCCATCTTCGCCATCTCACTGAAGCCCGTCTCGAGCGCCGTCAGCAACGCTCGCGACTTGGTGTCCACGGCGATGCGGTGAGCGCGCGCGATGAATCCCTCGAGTTCGGCTATCTCGGCCTCGAGACGAGCGAAGTCCAACGCGCCTGCGTCCTCTTCGGGCACGTCGGTGGCGTCGCCGGACGCCGCACCGTCGGCACTGTCACCTGCCTCCTCGGTCAACTCCTCATCGACGTAGTCATCCTCAAGTTCATCGAGGTCGGTCAGCTCGAGCAGGACGTCGTCCGTCGCGCCGCTCTCTAGCTTCACGTCGCGCAACCGCAGCAGGCGCTCGCGCATGGTCTCCAGAGTGCCGGCGATCGCACGCGACGACGAACCAAGGAGTTTGCGCAGGATCAGCGTCACCAGCGTGCGCTGGCGGGAGGGCACCGAGAACGTGTCGTCACGCGTCAAGAACGCCGAGATGTCGTCGTACAGCAGACGTTCATGGTCCGTCGGTGTGAACGGGATCGTCGCAGTCGTGCGCTGCGTGTAGCGGATGTACTCAAGGACCTGTTTGCGCAACGTGCGCTTACAGAACGGCTGCAACCGAGCCCGCAGCTCGGGCAGGTCCCCGCCCTGACGCATATATTGCTCGCGGAAGGCCGCCCGGTCGCCGAAGATGCGCTCGTCGATCACCGTCGACAGGCCGTAGAGCTCAAGGAGAGAGTTCTGCAGGGGCGTCGCTGTGAGGAGCAGCTTGCGCTTGCCCTGCAGCGCCCAGCGGATGTTCTGGCCCATGCGGTTGCTGGGGCGATAGGCGTTGCGCAGCTTGTGCGCCTCGTCAACGACGACCAGATCCCACGGCGTGCTGAACACGTCGTCACGTCGCGCACTGGCGAAATTGATCGACATGATGACCACAGCGCCGGATGGGAACGGGCCGTCGGCGCCCGTGTGCAGTTCGCGTAGAGCCCGGGCATCCAGGATGACCGTGGGCAGGTGGAACTTCTCCTCCAGCTCCAGGCTCCACTGTTTGCGCAGCGACGCCGGGCAGATCACCAGCAGGCGTCGCTTCCGCTCGGCCCACAGCTGGCAGAGGATCAGGCCGGCTTCGATGGTCTTGCCCAGGCCGACCTCGTCCGCAAGGATCACCCCACTGCTGAGGGGCGACTGCAGGCCGAACCTGGCAGCGTCGATCTGGTGTGGGTTGAGGTCAACGGCTGCGTCGAACAGGGACTGAGAGAGCCGGTCCTCGGCGTTCGAAGGGCGTTGTCGCGTCAGCTCGTAGGCGAAGTACCGTGCGTGGTACGCCGTGCTCACCCTTGTCGCCCCCGTCGCTTCGCAGGCCGGAGTCATGAACGGCTCCCCGGCCCCAGCCGAACACCGAGCGTCACGGCTGGTGGTCAACTCTATCAGGAGGAGTTCACGGTGCCGACGGACCGAGGCTGTATGGGCTGGTCAGTCGGCCGGCGGCACCGCCGGCGCCGCTCCGCGGCGGCGCAGCAGGCGCCACACCATGCTCAGCTCTTCGAGCTTGAGCGCCTTGGCGATCCCCAGGTAGACGAGGCCGCCGGCGGCCACCGCCACGAACACGGAGATCAGCAGCCGGAGAAATCCGCCGTCGGCGAAGCCGCGGAGCGCGTACCAGAGGCCGCCGGAGACCCCCGCGAGCGCCAGCGCGCAGAGCACCGCCGCCCCGGCGGCGCGGGCCATGCCGCGCCCTCCAATGAGGCCGATCTGGCGCCGCAACAGCCACACCAGCAGCACCATGTTGAAGATCGAGACGAGCGAGGTGGAGAGCGTGATCCCCGCCACGCCGAGCGGACCGAGCAGAACCCAGTCGAGCAGTGCGTTGAGGGCGAGGCTTACGAGCCCGACGTAGAGAGGCAGCCACGGCCGCTGCATGCTCTGGAAGCTACGATTGAACATGATGTTGACGTTGGCGAAGGTGAGGCCGATGGCGAACATCGCGAGCGCCCCGGCCACTTCGCTGGTGTTGGCCGCGGTGAATGCCCCGCGCTGATACACCATGTGGATCATCGGCACCGCCAGGATCGTGAACCAGGCGAGAAACGGCAGCGAGACGAACACCATCTGGCGCACGCCGGTGGAGAGCGTCTCGCGGAAGCGGTCCATGTCGCGCTGCGCCGCGAAGCGCGAGAGCGACGGGAACAGCACCGTGCCTATGGTCACCGCGAAGATCCCCTGCGGCAGCTGGTAGAGACGGAACGAGTAGCCAATCTCGGCGGCCGCGTGATCGCTCACGAACTGCGCGAAATAGGTGTCGATGAGGGCGTTGAAGTTGAGGATGCCGAGCGTGATCGTGATGGGCACCATCAGCGCCAGCACGCGGCGCAGGTACGGGTCGCGGAAGTGGAAGTTGACGCGGATGGGCTCGCCGGCGGCGCGCATCGCGAGCCCCAGGAGGA
>Ga0209429_10002163_pt1 | contig 11740 bp, 13 predicted proteins | sample BarGraNGADG00212_3_FD_184493 | JGI IMG/M metagenome (GOLD analysis project Ga0209429, IMG submission 184493) | Arctic peat soil microbial communities from Barrow, Alaska - Barrow Graham LP Ref core NGADG0004-212 (SPAdes) (version 2) | ecosystem: Environmental > Terrestrial > Soil > Wetlands >... | reverse complement strand
TTCACGGCGGCATCAGCTCGGCGATCCTCGACGAGACCATCGGACGCGCCATCACCATCGCCCACCCCGGCATCTGGGGAGTCACCGCCGAGCTGACCGTGCGCTACCGCAAGCCTCTGCCGCCGACAGGCGAGGTACGCGCCGTGGGCCGCATCACGCGCGACACACGGCGGCTGTTCGAGGGCACCGGCGAGATCCTGCTCGAGGACGGGTCGGTGGCCGTGGAGGCATCAGGCAAGTACCTCAAGATGGACCTCGGCGAGATCACCGACGACGATTTCGACCAGCGCGAGTGGTTCGCCGACCCGCGCGAGGCGCCGGACGAGATCGACCTCTAGCTCGTCCGGCGTCACGAACTGTCGCGGCGCTGCATGGGCAACCCGTCACGCCGGCGTGCGCACTCCCGCCGTGCCCTGTCGCGTCGTAGCGAACGCCTGATTCTCACCAACCAGTTCATGGTCCAGACCTCAGCGGTCGTTGTCTCCCCTGCGGGCGAACATGCTCTCTTGCCATTCCCCTGGGCGGACAGGGGCCACCGTTCATGCTCCGTTCACGCTTCCCGGTCACAACCTCGGTCAGGACTTGGAAACCACGAATAGCGCGGCGTGCGAAGCGGAGCCGCGCAAAGGAGTGAGAGCAGTGGCAACAGAGTGGGAGACCGTCGGCGGCGAGATCGTCGAAGACCTCACCGCAACGAGGATGCGGCAGCCGGCGCGGCGTGACGCTCAGCTCGCCAGGCGGCGCACCTCCGCCGCCCCCCGACCGCGGAAGTTCTTCGCGCGGCTCTTCGGCGTGCTCGCCGCCGTCGGCCTGTTCATCAGTGTCGCCCTGGTCGCGCCCGTCACCACGATGAGCGAGCTCGCCGCCCCCGGCGGCGTGCTCATCGCCGTCGGCCGCGTCTCGGCGATGGCCGGCACCTACCTCATGCTCGTCACCCTGCTGCTGATCGCCCGGATGCCGCCCATCGAACGTGCCCTCGGCCAGGACAAGCTCGTGCGCCTGCACCGGCGCCTGGGGCCGTGGGTGATCGCCTTGGTGACCACCCACGTGGTGGCGGTGACCCTGGGCTACGCGCAGCAGGTCAAGACCGGCGCCCTCCACGAGATCGGCGTCCTGATCACCACCTTCCCCGGCATGATGCTGGCCGCCGCGGGCTTCGGCCTGCTGCTGATGGCCGGCCTCACCTCGTACCGGTACGCGCGCCGCAAGATGCGCTACGAGACCTGGTGGGCCGTCCACCTGTACACCTACCTGGCGGTGGCCCTGTCGTTCGTCCATCAGCTGTGGACCGGCGCCCCCTTCCTGGGTCATCCGGCTGCCCGCGCTTGGTGGATAGGCGTGTGGGCGCTCACCGCGGGCACGGTGTTGGCCTACCGCTGGGTTGTGCCGCTGGAGGTCAGCCTGCGGCACCGCCTCACAGTGCATGCGGTGGAGGAGGAAGCGCCCGGCGTCGTGTCCGTGATCATGCGCGGCCGGCGCCTGGATCGCCTGCCGGTGGCCGGCGGCCAGTTCCTGCACTGGCGCTTCCTGAAGCGCGGCATGTGGTGGCAGGCACACCCCTATTCGTTGTCGGCGCTGCCCACGGCCAACCGGCTGCGCATCACCGTCAAGGACCTCGGCGACCACAGCGAGTCGCTCAAGCGGCTCACGCCGGGGACGCGCGTGGCCATCGAAGGCCCGTATGGGGCGTTCACCCACCACGCGCGTCACACCGACCGCGTGCTCCTCGTCGCCGCCGGCGTCGGCGCCACGCCCGTGAGGGCGATGCTCGACGACCTGCCCCGCCACGTGGACGTCGTCACCATCCTGCGCGGCGCGAGCCAGCGCGACCTGGTGCTCCGCGACGAGATCGCCCAGCGGGTGGGCGAGCGCGGCGGACGGCTTCACGAAGTCGTGGGCCCGCGCGCGCAGACCCGGCTCGACGCGCCGGCGCTGAGCCGGCTCGTCCCCGACATCGCCCAGCGCGACGTGTACGTCTGCGGGCCGGGCGGTTTCATGCGGAGCTTGATCGACGCCGCCCGCTCCCTGGGCGTGCCGACGGGCCGCATCCATCACGAGGACTTCGCCTTCTAGGCGGATCGCAACGACCATCCGAAGCACGGAGGAACGACCATGAACCGCTCACCGATCGTCATCGCCGCCACCGTGGCCGGGCTGGCGCTCACCCTGGGCTTCCGCCCCCACGCGACTGGCCTTACTTCCGCCTCGACAGCCGGCCTCACGACCGGCAAAGCCAACGTCTCCGGGGCGCAGACCGTGGTCGGCAGCGACCAGGCCCTGGCCGGTGGCCTCGGCGACATTCAGGTCAAGGTGACGGCGGCCAACGGCAAGATCGTCAGCGTCGGCATGGCGAAGATGAACCTGCACGGGCCGCAGTCCCAGCAGATCTCGAACAGCGTGATCCCGCAGCTGGAGCAGCAGACCATGGCCTCCAACGGCGGTCCCATCCACGGTGTCTCCGGCGCCACCTACACGAGCAAGGCCTACGCCACCTCGCTGCAGGCCGCGCTGGACCAGCTCAAGGGAGGATCCAATGCAGCGCTCGCAACAAGTCATGGGAACGGTAGTGTCCTTCAGCCTCAGGGAGGCGGAGAGCGCGATTGACGGCGCACCGGCGCCCGAGCCTGCCGCCGAGGCCGCCCTGGAGCGCGCCGAGGCCAAGCTCCGCTGGGTGGACGACGTGTTCAGCACCTACAAGACGGAGAGCCCGGTGAGCCGCCTGCGGCGCGGCGAGATCGAACTGGATGCCGCGCCGCCGGAGGTCGCCGAGGTACTCGAGCTCTGCCGCAGGGTGAAGGACGCATCGGACGGCTGGTTCGACCCCTGGAGCATGCCCGGCGGGCTGGACCCGACGGGCCTCGTAAAGGGGTGGGCCGCCGAGCGGGCCCTGGACGAGCTCAAGAAGGCCGGCGTGCCGGCGGCGATGATCAACGCCGGCGGCGACATCACCGCCTACGGGCGGCCGGCGCCCGGCCAGCCCTGGCGGATCGGGATCCGCCATCCGCTGGCCGAGGACCGGCTGCTGCTGATGGTCGAGCTGGACGGCCCCGGCACCATCGCCACTTCCGGGACCTACGAGCGCGGCGAGCACCTCATCGACCCGAACACGGGCGAGCCGGCCCACGGGCTGCTGTCGGCGACCGTCGTGGGCATCGACCTCGCCTTCGCCGATGCCCTGGCCACGGCCCTCTTCGTCTCAGGCGGCAAGCTGCTGGAGCGCGTCAGCCGCCTGGCCGGCTACCACGGGTTCACCGTCTCGGGCGACGGGGTCGTGCGCGCAACGCGCGGCCTGCCCGTCGGCCTCAAGGTCGCGGCGTAGGCAGCGTGAGGGTCATGCGCGTCCCGCTGCCCACCGTGGATTCGGCCACGAGGTCGCCGCCCATGCGCCGCAGCGCCCAGCGCGCGATGGCCAGGCCGAGACCCAACCCCCCGTGCTCCTGCGAGCGCGAGGGGTCGGCGCGGTAGAAGCGGTCGAAGATATGCTCGAGCTCGCCGGGCGGGATGCCCTCGCCGTGATCCGTCACCGTCACCGACGACAAGCCGCTCGCCACGACTGCCTGCACCTCCACCGTCCCGCCCGGCGAGTGCTCCAGCGCGTTCTTCAAGACGTTGGCCAGGGCGCGCTGGGTGTGCCGCTCGTCGCCGGCGGCCGGCGCCGTGTCCGCGCCGCCCGCGTTCACCGTCACGCCGCTTGCGGCGGCCAGGCCCGCCAGCTTCTCCGCCGTCTGGCGGGCGAGGGCCGCCAGGTCGAAGCGCTCGTCCACGAGCTGCTCCTGGTGGGCGTCGATGCGCGACAGCGTGAGCAGGTCCTCCACCATGCCAGTCATGCGGTCGACCTCCTCGAGCCCGCTGCGCAGCACAGGCCGCGCATCCTGGGCGAGCCCCGGGTCGCGCAGCGCCACCTCGAAATCGGTCTTCATGATGGTGAGCGGCGTGCGCAGCTCATGCGAGGCGTCGGCGATGAAGCGCTTCTGCGCCGCCACGTTGTCGCGGATGGGCCGCAGCGTGCTGCGCGCGTACAGCAGGCCGCCGATGCCCACCGCCAGGATGATCGCCCCGTCCACGGCGAGCAGACGCCAGCGAAACGAGCTCAGAGACCGCGTCACGAACTCCTGCTCTGTCTCGCCGGAGCTGAACGCGCCCCGGGCGGCGGTCTGCAGGTCGCTACGGACGTTGAGGTAGGTGATGACGCCGGAGACCACCACCAGGATGACGACGATCCCTGCGAACAGCAGCGCCAGGCGAAAGCGGGCGCGCGCGAAGACGTCGGGGCTGCGCGGCTCAGCCACGGCCCGCCTGCTCCCCTTCCGCGGCGCGCAAGACGTAGCCGGCGCCGCGCAGTGTCTCGATGCGGCTGGGCGCGCCGGGCTTGTCGAGCTTGCGGCGCAGACGGCCCACGTACACGTCCACGATGTTGGAGAAGGCATCGTACTCCTCGTCCCAGGCGTGGTCGAGGATGCGGTCCCGCGTGAGCACCCGCCCGGGGTGCCGCATGAACAGTTCGAGCAGGCCGAACTCCTTGGCGCTCAACGTGATCTCCTCGCCGCCGCGCAGCACGCGGCGCTGCGCCGGGTCCAAGCTGAGGTCGCCGACCACAAGGGTCGTCGGCAGCGTCACCGGCGGCCGGCGCAGCAGAGTGCGGATGCGCGCCAAGAGCTCCTCGAAGGCGAACGGCTTCACCAGGTAGTCGTCGGCGCCGCTGTCCAGGCCGGTGACCTTGTCGGCGGTGGTGTCGCGCGCCGTCAGCATGAGGACGGGGACGGCCAGCCCCCTGTCGCGCAGCTCGCGGCACAGGGTGAAGCCGTCCACGCCCGGCAGCATCACATCGAGGAGCAACAGGTCGTAGCGCGAGCCTTCGGCGTCGTCGCGCGCGGCCGCCAGGCGCTTGCGCGCGGCGAGGCCGTCATGCAACACGTCCACGGCGTAGCCCTCGGCCTCCAGGCCCTTCTTCAACGACTGGGCGAGCTTGACCGCGTCTTCCACGATCAGGATGCGCATGTCCGGGGCGGGCTCCTCCGTCGTCCACTGTCCGCAGCTACCCTTCCCTCATTCCTTGCGCAAGAGTCATGCGCTCGTCGGGCGGGCGAACGTACCCGCGCTCGCCACCGCGCACGGGCCGCACACGGAAAGCGGGCGGCGGGGCGTGGCTCGCGCCGCGCTACGCCGCGCGCGTAGTCCGCTCGCGGTCGTTCACGTCTGTGATCGTTCCCGATGCCCTCGACTCGTACGAATCGGAGGAGCTTGCCGCCCCGGCCGCGCTCTGGCGACCGGCATAGGCGACGAGCCCGTAGATGACGAGGAAGTCGATGGCCATGATCATCAGCGACCAGACGGGATACGCCTGGGCGAACAGGAGCTGCCCGAGCGCGCTCAGACTGGCCACGGTCACGCCGAGCCAGCGGGCCGACTCGCGGCCGCTGAGCACGGTGAGGCCGGAGATGACACCCGCCACGCCGAGACCGAAGATGATCCAGCCCCACGTACGCAGGTCACTGAAGACGAACACGGCGTTGGCCGTGAAGAAGGTCGACTTGTAGACGGCCGTAAGGCCTTCGATAAGGGCGAAGATCCCCCCGATGGTGAGCACCACCGAGGAGAACCCTACCCATCCTGTTCCTCTGCTTGCACGAGGTTCCATAAAGAGCGCCTCTCGATTGCGGTTGTGTCCGATTGGGACACTAGGAATAGTGCCCGTTCGTACACAAAACGCATCCTATCGCGCCGATTCGTCTCGCATGCACGGGATAGAGGCGCAACGGCGTGCCTCGCGACCGTTGCGGGAAAGGTCGGGGCGAACGACTGACAGCTCGGTCCCCTCTTATCACCGGAGGTCGACATGGACATCGGCATCATCGGCTCGGGACAGGTCGCCCAGACGCTGGGCGGCAAGTTCCTCGACCTTGGGCACTCCGTGACGATCAGTTCGCGCGACCCCAGCCAACCCAAGGACCGCGGCGAGTTGGGCGTGATCCCCAGCGCCGACGAGTGGGCGGCGGCGCAGCGCGCCGAGGGCGCCGCTGCGGCCGCGGGCAGCTTCGCCGCCGCGGCCCTCGCCGGCGACCTCGTCGTCAACGCGACCGCCGGCGCGTCGTCACTGGCCGCCCTCGAGCTGGCCGGCGCGGAGCACCTGCGCGGCAAGGTCCTCATCGACCTCGCGAACCCGCTCGATTTCTCGCGCGGCATGCCGCCGAGCCTTACGGTGTGCAACACCGATTCGCTCGGCGAGCAGATCCAGGCCGCCTTCCCCGAGACCAATGTGGTCAAGACGCTCAACACCGTCAACGTGAACGTCATGATCGACCCCGCACAGCTCGGCGCCGAGACCGACATCTTCGTGGCTGGCAACGACGCCGACGCCAAGGCTTGGGTGACCAAGCACGTGCTGCGGGAGTGGCTGGGCTGGTCGCGCGTGCTCGACCTCGGCGACATCACGGCGGCGCGGGCCACGGAGATGTACATGCCCCTTTGGCTGCGACTCTGGGGCGCGGCCGGCACCGGCGCGCTCAACATCAAGGTGGTGGCTGCCCAGTCCTGACAGAGGCGGCGGCGCGCCTGGGCCGATCACGTGCCGCGGAGGCGGCGGCCGGGCCGATCAAGTGCGGCCGTAGCGCATCTCGACGTGGTCCACCCAAGCGGACCGTTTGGCGGAAAGCGGCGCCGCCGCGACTTCCGCGCGCAGCTCCAGATTCGCCGGCGTGAAGGTCTCGAGCATCTCGCGCAGCTTGCCAACGCGTTCCTGCAAACCGAGCTGCGAACGCCAGGCCGCGATCGCGTCCTTGTCGTCCCACCGCCCGATGCTGATGAACCGGCTGGGCTGGTTCTCGTCCTGGAAAAGCCGGCCGATCCCCGCGCCGGGCGCGTTGGCGGCCGTCCACTCGGCCAACTCGCGCCAGCCGGCGACGAAGTCCCCTTCCCGTCCGGGTCTCACGATCCAGACTCCGAAAGTGTAGGGCTGGGACATCATCACCTTCTCTCGTCGGGCTCCGGGGCACGTTAAGCATGAGTGTTCCCGTCGCGCGGCAGTCCAAGCAGGCGACGGTCTTCCCGCCCGGCGAAGGCGTCCGGCACACCGGTGGCGTATCCTGAGCACCGACCGCCGCCACGAACCCGAGAGGAGCCGCCATGAGCGCTGCCCGGTCAAGCCGACCCGCCGCCGTCTGGGCGCTGATGGCCCTGCTGCTGTTGCAGGGCCTCAGCGGCGTCGCCGGCGGCGTCTCCCTGGTCGCCGCGCCCGACGGCAGGATCATGCAGATGCCCGTCTCGTACCTCGACGGCTCGCCCTTCTCGGACTACCTCATCCCGGGGTTGATCCTCCTGCTCATGCTCGGGGTGTTCCCGCTCGTCGTTCTGGCGGGGCTCTGGCTGCGCCCGCGGCCCGCCTCGTACGGCGCGTTCGCCGTCGGCTGCGGGCTTATCTTCTGGATCCTCGTCGAGGTGCTGATCATCCCCCTCTCGGCGCTGCAGGCGTTCTTCGGCGTCGTCGGCGTGCTGATCGCCGTGGTGACGCTCCTCCCCGCCGAGCGCCGCTGCTGCGGGGGCACCCTGGGCCGCTGAGCGACGCAGGAGCCTCAAGCTCCACCGCGAACATGCCGATGCACCTTCCGCAGCCGGGCGTCCGGGAGTTTCGCGTGCGCGAGTCCATACAGGCCAGACCGAGGCTCTTCCTCACCTTCGCCGGAGGCGACCTGGCGCTGGCGCGGCCGGTGGCCGCGCAACTGCGAAGCGCCGGCGGCGGCCTCGCCCTCGACTACGCCGTGCCCAGCGAGCCGTTCGCGGCGCAGAGGTCCGACCTCATCCGCGCGAGCCTCGGCCTGCGCCTCAAGCGCTGCGCGGCGACAGTCTGCCTGTTCGGCGCCGAGACCCTCGAGGACGACTGGGTGCGCTGGACGCTGGCGGCGGCGCAGCAGCTCCGCCATCCCCTGCTCGGCGCGCCGTTCGCCGGCGCGGCCTCCGGCGAGGTCGCCGACTTGCTGGCGTCGATCGGGGCGGAGATCGTGCCGCTGCGTGGCGAAGCCATCGCGCAGCGGCTGGCGCGCCGCCTCGTACTCCCGTGCACCCAGCCGTGGACGGCCGACGCCCTGGCCGGCACGCTGCGGCTGACGAAGCACGCGCTGCGCTAGCGGCCTGAGCCGCACACCCGCCACACCTCCTGCTGATGCTCGCCGTTGGCCGCGGGTACTCTACTCACAACCGACAAGCGAACAGCGAGGTCGACCTATGCCCGGCGCCGACATCCTGATCTACACCAAGCAGTGGTGCCCGTACTGCGCCAAGGCCAAGGCGCTGCTGCGTGCCAAGGACCTGGAGTGGCGCGAGCTGGACGTCACGTTCGACGAGCGCCTGCAGCAAGAGATGGTGGAGCGCTCGGGGCGGCGCAGCGTGCCCGAGATCTTCCTCGGCGGCGAGCTCGTGGGCGGGTACGACGACCTCGCGCGGCTCAACGCCACCGGCGAGCTCGACCGGCGGCTCGGCAGAGAGCCGGTCGAGCTCAAGACGCTCTACGATGTCGCGATCGTGGGCGGCGGGCCCGCCGGCCTCGCCGCCGCCATGTACGCGACCCGCAAGAACCTCAGCACCGTCGTCGTCGCCATGGACATCGGCGGACAGCTCGGCACGACCCGCGACATCGCCAACTACCCCGGCTACGAGCTCATCACCGGCCCCGACCTGGTGCAGAAGTTCTTCGCCCAGGCCTCGCAGTACGGCATCGAACAGCTCATCGGCGAGCAGGTCGTGGGCGTGCGCGTCGACGGGCGCAGCAAGGTCCTGGAGCTCGAGTCGTTGCGCGAGGTGGAGGCGCGCACCCTCGTCATCGCCAGCGGCGTGCAGAAGCGTCAGCTGCGCATCCCCGGCGAGAAGGAGCTCGCCGGTCACGGCGTGGTCTACTGCTCCACCTGCGACGGGCCGCTCTTCAAGGGCCTCGACATCGCCGTCGTGGGCGGCGGCAACTCGGCCCTGGAGGCGGCCCTCGAGATGGACGGCATCGCGCGCCGGGTGTACCTGGTGGCGCGCAGCGGGCTCGCCGGCGACCAAGTTCTCGAGGACAAGATCGCCACGGCCTCGGGCGTCGAGGTGCTGGCGCACCATGAACCCGTCGAGATCCACGGCGCCGACGCGGTCGAGGGCCTCACGGTGCTCGACCGCGAGACGGGAGCCACTGCCAAGCTCGCCGTCCAGGGCGTCTTCGTCGAGATCGGCCTCTTCCCCAACACCGGGTTCGCCCTCGACCTCGTAGACACCAACGAGCGCGGCGAGATCGTCGTCGACAGCCACTGCCGCACCGGCGTGCGCGGCGTGTTCGCCGCCGGCGACTGCACCGACACGCACGACAAGCAGATCGTGATCTCGGTAGGCGAGGGCGCCAAGGCGGCGCTGGCGGCGTTCGAGTACCTCATCGCGCAGGTCTGAGGCGCACACGCGACTGCGGCGGCTACCGCGTGAGGCCCGGCGCACGGCCGGGCTCTACGGCCCTCAGGTGTACTTGGGGGTGAATCAGGTGGCCGCGGTCAGGGTGACGCCGCGGTAGACGGCCTTGACCTTGCCGTCAACGCGCACGACTTGAGGAGCGGTATCCGGGACCGGTGTGATCTTGACACGCGCTACGCCCCGCGAGTCGGTGGTCGCCTGTCGGCGAACAGCGCCCGACTTGAGCTTGAACGAGAACGTGACCTTGACGCCCTTCACGCCGTGCCCCGCGGCATTCCTGACGCGAGCCTTGAGCCAGATGGGGTCGCCGCACGGGTAGTGCCTGGAGACGCCGGCGCTGAGCCTCGCCGCGGCGGCGGCCGGCCGCTCGCCCGCCAAGGCGACGACGCCGGCGCTCACCAGCGCGACGAACGCGAGCGCCGCCGCGACGAGCGCCACCCTACGGACCCTCATGTTTCATCCTCCGCCGACACGGCCAGGACGACCCGATCCCGGCCCTGCTCCTTGGCCGCGTACAGCGCGTCGTCGGCGCGGGCGATGAGGCCGTCGGCCGACTCGCGACCGCGCGTCGCGCCGCCGAGGCTCACGGTCACGGCGAGCTCGTGCCCGTCCACGACGATCGCTGCGGATCCGATCACGCTGCGAATGCGCTCCAGCACGTCTCTCAGCTCCCTCTCGCCGGATCCGGGGACGAGCACGAGGAACTCCTCGCCCCCGAAGCGCCCCAAGCTGTCGTAGGGCCGCATGACGCCGAGAACGCGTCGCACGACCTCGCAGAGCACCGCGTCACCGGCTGCGTGACCGTAGGTGTCGTTGACGAGCTTGAAGTGGTCGATGTCGAGCATCCCGAGGCCGAGCGGGACTCCCTCTCGCGCCGCCCGCTCGGCCTCCCGCTCGAGCTCCTTGACGATGGCGCCGCGGTTCAGCACCCCGGTGAGGGCGTCGGTGCGGGCGAGGATCTTGAGCGCGTGCTGGGCCTCGAGCAGCTCGTCGTTGAGCTCCACCAGGCGGCGGCCGACCTCCAGGCGGGCGTGCAGTTCGTCGGGGTCGTAGGGTTTGCCGACGTAGTCGTCGGCGCCGGCCTCCAGGCCGGTCACCACGCTTTCTGTGTCGCCGAGAGCAGTGAGCAGGATGATGTACGGCGGCTGGAGCGTCTCGCGGGCGCGGACCCGGCGGCACACGTCGACGCCGTCCATCCCGGGCATCATCCAGTCCAGGATCGCGAGCCGCGGCGCATCCTCGGCCTGCAGCGCCTGCAAGGCCTCGGCGCCATCCTTGGTCGTCGTGACCTCGTAGCCCCAGTTCTCGAGCACGCGCGTCAGCAGGAGCCGCGAGGTCACATCGTCTTCGGCGATGAGGACCCTCATGGCGCGCCTCCCTTCTCGCCCAACTCGTCCTGCAGTCGCCTGAGCTCCGCGTCCAGTTCCTCCGCGAGCTCTCCGGCCTCCTGCAGGGACCCACCCGCGCACGCCAGTTCGGCACGGTACGCGACCGCCCGCAGGGCCTCGGCCCCCACATTGGCCGAGGCTCCCTTGAGGGTGTGTGCCTGACGTCTGGCGAGCGCCGCGTCGCCCGCGGCCAGAGCCTCATGGAGCGCCGCGGCCTGCAGCGGGGCGTCCTTGAGGAACTCTGCAGTGATCTCGGCGGCTGACTCCCGATCCCCTCCAAGCAGATGGAGGAGGATGGCCTCGTTGAACACCGGCGGCTCACCGGCGTCGGTCGCCGCGACCTCCGCCTGCACCTCGGCGGCCGGCGCCGCCTCGGCGGCCGACGCCCCGCGCGTCAGCCCCACAGCCGACTCGGGCCCCGGGCGCCGCCCGGCCCAGCGCGCGAGCGCGGTCGCCAGCTCGTCCGGCTTGATCGGCTTGGACAGGTAGTCGTTCATGCCCGCGGCCAGGCAGGCGTCGCGGTCTTCCTTCATCGCGTGCGCGGTGAGGGCCACGATGGGGACGCTGTGATCACGGACGGCAGAGCGCCGGTCGCGGATGCGGCGCGTGGCCTCCACGCCGTCCATCTCCGGCATCTGTACGTCCATGAGGACGAGGTCGTAGCGACGATGCGCAAGCGCCTCCAGAGCCTCCGCGCCGTTGCCGACCGCTTCGGCCCGGTAGCCAAGCTTCTCGAGCGTCTTCAGGGCGACCCGCTGGTTGATCGGGTTGTCTTCCGCCAGCAGGATGCGCACCCGGCGCTTGTCGCGCTCCGCAAGGGCGTGCCGTGTGATGATCCGCGGCGTGACCTGCAGGTCAGGCCGCTCCCGCCTGTTGAGGACCACCAGCAGGCAGTCGAACAGCTGCGACTGCTTGACCGGCTTGGT
>Ga0209429_10002161_pt1 | contig 11750 bp, 8 predicted proteins | sample BarGraNGADG00212_3_FD_184493 | JGI IMG/M metagenome (GOLD analysis project Ga0209429, IMG submission 184493) | Arctic peat soil microbial communities from Barrow, Alaska - Barrow Graham LP Ref core NGADG0004-212 (SPAdes) (version 2) | ecosystem: Environmental > Terrestrial > Soil > Wetlands >... | reverse complement strand
AAAGCGGCCGGTACTTCCCCATCTTGCATTTTTCCTGTTTCAATGGTATTATTCTGGCAATATTTGCGGGCGTTGTCAGTGCACGTGCAGGAAATCTTTTCAAGGATTTTCCTAAAGGATGCGGCTCGTCCGGTCATTTGTTCTTCTTTTCCACAAACCCTGCAGCGGATTGGGAAAAATGCCCTTTCCGGTTTTGTGAATCAGCTCTGTGCGATTCCATGCAAGATATCAGTTTTCGGGATGCTTCTGTGAAGCCGTCCGTGGGATCTGAAGTTTTGAAGGAATCAAGGGCGTGTCCGGGTGTGCAGCATGTTATGTGTTTTCTGATCATGCCGGCGGTAATTTTACTTACTGCAGGAGGAAAATTCATGACACCAAAGAATCATCAGAATCATGCTCCCCAAAATGGACAGAATCAGTCCCCGGTTAAAAATCCCGTGAAGGACCAGGTAAATAATCAGACGAAGTCCCAGTCCCAAACGCAGGTCCGAAACCAGTCCCAGACCCCGACGAAATCATCAAAGGTGACGGCTTTTCTTAAGAGGGCCGGGAAACGCTATTTCATCGATGCGATGGGTGCGATGGTGTACGGTCTTTTTGCATCGCTTCTGATCGGGACGATTCTAAAGACGATTTTCGGATTTATTCATGTTGACGCACTCCAGCCTTATTTTCAGCAGATTATTTACTGGACAAGCGCAGGTTCGCCTCTTGTTGGTGCGGCCATCGGCGTCGCTGTCGCTTCGGGTCTCAAGGCCAAGCCCCTGGCAATCTATTCGGCGGCTGTGATCGGCGGAATGGCGTACCTGATGAATGCTTTCGATGTTGTTGCCGGTGCACCGATTAAGGGTGTGACTTCGGCAGGTCCTATGGGCGCCATCGTGGCCGTTATCGTTGCCGTTGAAATCGGCTCATGGCTGACCGGCAAAACGCCTTTTGATCTTATCGTGGTTCCTGCGGGTTCAGTGATATCAGGAACAATTGTAGCTGTTCTTATCGGGCCGCCTGTCGGTGCCTTTATGGCTTGGCTCGGATGGCTCCTTATGAGTGCAACCAAGCTGTATCCGTTCCCGATGGGTGTTGCCGTTGCCCTTCTTGTCGGACTTGCCCTGGTAGCTCCGATTTCTTCGGCGGCACTTTGTATCTCGATGGGCCTTACGGGTCTTGCGGCGGGGGCTGCAACTGTCGGGTGCTGTGCACAGATGGTCGGTTTTGCTGTCGCTTCTTTTCGCGAAAACGGCTGGAACGGATTACTGTCACAGGGTCTCGGAACTGCCAAAATCCAGTTCCCGAATATAGTGCGGAATCCCCGGATTCTTATTCCGACACTGCTTGCTTCCGCGGTCGCGGGCCCGCTTGCCACCTGCGTTTTCGGCATGACGAACAATTTCCTCGGAGCCGGAATGGGTTCCTGCGGATTAGTCGGGCAGATCATGACATTTAATGATATGACTGCAGCTCTTGCGGACGGTACAGCCGGTAAAAGCCCCTGGATTGTCATCCTATATATCGTCATCCTCCAGTTCCTCCTGCCGGCTGCCATCGCACTGGTTACTTCAGAAATTATGAGGAAAAAAGGTTGGATCAAATTCGGTGATATGAAACTGATCAAGCAATAAAAAGCATTCTTTCCACGCCCTCGTATGCTATAATATAGGCGTCCGAAACGCACCGGAATTCTCTCCCTCAAGAGAAATTCCGGCGCATTTTCGTGCCGCAAAAAGACAATTTCAATAAAGGAGACCTATATATATGGACATTTGTGCAGTTGTTATGGCCGCAGGCGAAGGTAAAAGAATGCATTCCAAACACTCCAAAGTAGTGCAGAGGGCTGCCGGTAAGCCGCTGGTCTGCTGGGTCGCGGATGCGCTCAATGAAGCAGGCGCGCATGAGCAGGTCTATATTGTCGGATACAGACAGGAAGAGGTTCGTGCCGCACTTGGTGAAGATGTTGCTTTTGTACTTCAGGAACAGCAGCTCGGAACCGGGCATGCAGTTATGCAGGCCGCCCCATTTCTCGAAGGCAGAAACGGCTGCACCATCGTACTTCCGGGCGATGCCCCTATGATCTCCTCGCAGACGCTGCAGGCTGCCATGGCGATGTTTAAGCAGGATATGTTCGGAGCCGTTGTCATCACAGCCCTTGCCCCGGACCCCGCGGGTTATGGCCGGCTTGTGCGTGACAGCAAGGGTCATGTCGTCAAAATTGTGGAAGACCGTGATGCCACAGAGGAAGAGAAGCTGATCAGCGAGATTAATTCTTCGATCTATTGCTTCCGTACCCCGCTTCTGCTTTCGGCCCTTGGCAAGATTGGTGCCGGGAACGCACAGAAGGAATATTATCTTACTGATACGATTGAAATTCTGATCAGCGAAGGGCACAAAGTGGGCGCCTATGTTGCTCCTTTTGATGAGACGCGCGGAGTGAATGACCGCTATGAGCTCCAGGAAGCCGGGAAGCTTCTGAACAGACGCGTATGCAGAAACCATATGTCACAGGGTGTCCAGATTATTGACACCGAGACGACCTGGATTGACCCGATGGTCCGTATCGGATGCGATACGATCATCCGTCCGGGTACTGTCCTTAAGGGGAATACGATTATCGGCGATGACTGCATTATCGGATCCCAGACCCGCCTTGAAGACGTAGAGGTCGGAGACGGAACGACGATCCTCTGTTCCGTGGCATCCCAGTGCGTCATCGGTAAGAATTGCCAGATCGGGCCATACAGTCACATTCGCCCCGAATCGATCCTTGGCGACAATATTACGATCGGAGCTTTTGTAGAAATTAAGAATTCCACTTTAGGTGATTATACGCGTGCGCGCCATCTGACATATATCGGCGATGCGCAGGCAGGCAAGAACGTCAATTTCGGCTGCGGAACGATAACCTGTAATTATGACGGCCTTGATAAGACCGCCTGTATTATCGGGGACAATGTATTTATCGGCGGCAATTCCAATTTGATTTCGCCGGTGACTCTTCATGATAATTCCTATATTGCAGCCGGTTCCACCATTACGGAAGATGTCCCCGAGCTGAGTCTCGCAATCGCACGCACCCGTCAGATTAACAAAGAAAACTGGGTGGTCACCAAGAACCGGGTACGAAGTGCTAAGCTCATTCCGCCGGATCGGAGACGTGAAGGAGTATAACAAATATGTGGCTTATCGCAGGTCTGGGCAATCCCGGTTCACAGTATACACAGACTTGGCACAACTGCGGTTTTATGACTCTTGATGTACTTGCACAGCGTAACCGCATTCCTGTCGGCAAATCAAAATTCAAAGGCGAATACGGTCAGGGGACCATTCTCGGTGAGAAGGCGGTTCTTCTGCGTCCGCAGACTTTCATGAATCTGTCCGGCGAGAGTATCCGCGAAGCACTGCAGTATTTTAAAATTGCTCCCGAGAACCTCATCGTCCTCTACGATGATATCGATCTTCCCCGCGGTACGATCCGTGTACGCCCAAGCGGCGGACCCGGAACACATAACGGGATGAAATCTATCATTTTATGCCTCGGTTCGCAGGATTTTCCCCGGATCCGGGTCGGCTGCGGGCCTGTGCCGCAGCACTGGGACCTTGCGGACTTTGTTCTCTCCGAAATCGGGAAAGATGATCAGGAACAGATGTTTTCAGCATTTGTCAGTGCCGCAGAAGCTACGGAGAAATATATAAAGGAGCACGCATGAGTCCGATTGAATCAATGCACCGTATTCTTTCCATGGCGCAGAAAGACCCGGTCTTCGGGAAAATCCTCGAAGATCTTGCCGTCCCGTCCCTGTCACACATCAATGTCACGGGAATGACGGACAGTCAAAAGGCATATCTTGTCTGCGCTTTATGTGAGAAGACCGGCCGGAAGCCGGTTATCCTGGTTCCTGACGAACTCCGGGCAAGGACACTTCAGCTGGATTTATCTTCTTTCTGTGAAGAAGAGGTCCTGATACTTCGCCAGCGCGAGCTGAATCTTGCCGATGTCGATGCATCGAGCCGTGAGGCCGAATTATCCCGTATCGGCGTACTGCGAAGACTCCTGACCGGTGAGTTCGGTGCCGTGATCATTACGGCCGGTGCCCTGATGAACCGCCTAATGCCGCCAGAGGAATTCCGGAAATCGGTGGTAACTCTGCGTGTCGGCAAGAAGGTCCCGCCGGAGGATCTTGCGAAGAGGCTCATTAACATTGGTTACGAACATACCAGAAAAGTCGAGGGTGAGGGCGAATTTGCCCGGCGCGGTGATATTTTTGATGTGTTTCCTGCAGGCAGCGATGAACCGGTTCGTATTTCGTTTTTCGATGAAGATATTGATCAAATAAAGACATTTGATCTTGAGACACAGCGGTCGACAGCCCAGCTCAAAGAAATAGCCATCCCGCTTGGCAGGGAGCTTCTTGTTCCGGAGGCCCGGAGGGGCGATATTTCGCGCAGAATCCTGGAAGAGGGAGAGAAAGCCCGCCTGGAAGCAGCGCAGAACGGTGCAAAAAGAGATATCTGTGAAGGTCTGACGCGTCTGGCGGCACAGGATGCCGAGCGGGTCAGCGAGGGCCTGCTTTTCTCCGGACTTGAGAAATGGACGCCGATCCTGATGCCGCAGAGCGCATCGGTTCTTTCGTATATCCGTGACTGCCCGTACCTTCTGTTCCTCGATGAGGCGCTCTTCTTCCGTAAACGACTGGACAGTGCGCAGGCTGATTTTGTGCAGCGCTTCACCGCCCTCTTCGAAAAGGGACAGGTGCTGCCTCTTTCTGCCGGTGCAATCTGGAAGGGGACCGAGCTTTTTATCGAACTTGATCAAAAAGGCCGCGTCATTACGCTTTCAGGCCTTCCGACGTCCGGAAACGGTCTTCCCGCCGCTTCAAATTATACAATTCCCGGACGTGCGAGCGATAGTTTCCGCGGGCATGAAGAGAGTCTTGCCCGGATGATTTCCCAGCGCCGCAAAGACAGTAAGGATACGATCCTCATGGCAGGCGAGGGTGCGCGCGCCGATCGTCTGCGCCAGTTCCTGGCAGACCATGATACATTTTCCGAGATTTTTCCGCGCCATCTTCCGGCAGGTTTTGAATATCCGGCGGCCGGCCTTCTGATTGTCGGCACACAGGATATTTTTGGTGTTGACCGTCCGATGCGCCGCAAGAAGAGCCAGGGCGTGCATATTGACCTTTTCAGCGACCTCGTTCCGGGTGAAATGGTTGTCCATGAGCAGCACGGTATCGGCCGTTATGACGGTATGGTAAATCTTGAAGCCGGCGGTGTACGCCGTGATTATCTGAAAATAACGTATGCCTCCGAGGATTCCCTCTATATTTCGATGGAAAAACTCGATCAGATCCAGAAATATGTCGGTTCGGAGGGACGCAGTCCGAAGCTGTCGAGACTCGGAGGCCAGGAATGGACCCGCATGAAAGATAAGGCGCGGGTATCGATCCGCAAGCTTGCTGTGGATCTGGTCGAGCTGTATGCGCAGCGTCAGGCCATAAAGGGACATGCATTTTCGCCGGATACTGTATGGCAGAGGGAATTTGAAGAAGATTTTCCTTTTCAGGAGACCGAGGATCAGCTTACAGCGATAACGGATATCAAGACAGACATGGAGTCCGATAAGGTTATGGACCGGCTGCTCTGCGGAGATGTCGGTTTCGGCAAGACCGAAGTCGCATTCCGTGCTATTTTCAAATGCATCATGGACGGCAAACAGGCGATTCTTCTCGCACCGACGACCGTTCTGGTACAGCAGCATTACGAGAATCTGCGTGAGCGCCTTTCCCGCTTCCCGGTAACGGTTGGCCTTCTGTCGCGATTTGCCACGCCGGCTATGATTAAGCAGACGGTAAAAGGGCTTCACGAAGGATCCATCGATGTCGTGGTCGGTACCCACCGCGTCCTTTCGAAAGATATTGTCCCGAAGGATATAGGACTTCTGGTCGTAGATGAAGAGCAGAGGTTCGGGGTTGATCACAAAGAGAAGCTCAAGGCACTCCGCCATACGGTCGACGTACTGACACTTACGGCAACACCGATACCGAGGACGCTTCATATGTCGCTTTCAGGCATCCGTGATATCTCCATCCTTGAGGAACCTCCGCTTGACCGCCGCCCTGTCCAAACGTATGTAATGGAATATGACGCGGACATTGTGAACGAAGCCTGCCTGCGGGAAATATCAAGGCAGGGACAGGTTTTCTATCTTTTCAATGATACGCACCGCATCATTGAAAAAGTTGCCGCCCTTGAGCTCGCCCTGCCGGGAGCGCGTATTGTATATGCGCATGGCAGGATGGGGGAGAGGCAGCTCGAAAATATCATTGAGAGCTTTATCTATCACGAAGCGGACATACTTGTCTGCACGACGATTATTGAATCGGGTATCGATATGCCGAATGTCAATACGATTATTGTCGAAAATGCCGACCGGTTCGGACTCGCCCAGCTGTATCAGCTCAAAGGCCGCGTAGGGCGTTCTGATCGCCAGGCCTATGCGTATATCACATATCAGCGCGACAAAATCCTGACCGAAGTGGCTGAGAAACGCCTGACTGCCATCCGTGATTTTACTGAGCTCGGATCAGGCATTAAGATAGCCCTCAAAGACCTCGAGGTCCGCGGGGCCGGCAACCTGCTCGGTGCGGAACAGCACGGACAGATGGACGTGATCGGGTATGACCTGTACTGCAGAATGCTTGAAGATGAAATTAAAAACATTCAGAGCGAGGCACAGGGCACAGAGATTCCTCCCAAAAACCAGGCGGTGATTGAGATCGATGTCGATGCTTATATCTCTCCCGATTATATTCATGACGACGGCCAGCGCATGGACGCTTACCGGCGCATCAGTGAAATCAAAAACAGCAAGGAATATATGGATGTCCTCGATGAGCTTATGGATCGCTACGGCGAGGTGCCCAGGCAGGTACAGATCCTGACCGACATCTCTTATATCCGCCAGATGGCGGGCCGGTTCGGGTTTTCCCGCATTCTTGTCAAGGACGAACAGGTCCTCCTGTACTATGTCGAAGGCGCGCGCCCTGACATGGAAGCCCTTTCCCGCATTCTGGCACACCCTGATTTCAAAGGGCGGATCCTGTTTTCCGCCATGCAGAAGCCATATATCCAGTATCGCCCCGCGCCCAAAGACCGCGGACAGATCACCGACCGCCTGCGCGAATTTTTCCGTATTCTCGAAGGGGATATGGAAAAAGTAGACGCGGCAAAGGAGCCCGATATAAAAGCGTCCGAAACAGAAATGTCCAAAACGACGGAGACGGCAGCAAAGGAAACGGAAACAAAAATGCCGCAGTAAAAATGCTACAGTAAAAATGCCGCGGCAAAGGAGCCCGTACTATGAGAATTATTGATCTTTCCAGTAAAATCCATGAGGGTATGAATGTTTTCCCGGGAGATCCGGGCGTATCTTTACAACTGACGTCGGCGCATGATGCTGACGCCTTTCAGGTCACCGAGCTTCGCTTCGGGAGCCACACCGGCACCCATATTGATGCACCGCGCCATTTCCTGGCAGGCGGGGCAGCCATTGCGGAAGTGCCTCTTGATTCTGTTGTCGGCGATGCCGTCTGTATCAGGGCGAGAATCTATTATGCCGGAGGTGAACTGCATCCGGTAATCGATCTGTCCGAAGAGGATAAGTCCGGAATCCGTGCAGGAGACAGGGTGCTTCTTTCGACCGGCTGGGAAGAGAAGGCGGGAACATCCGCATACTTCCTGGGGTATCCTGTTTTTGCCAAAGAGCTGCTTGCATTTCTCATCGACAGGAAGGTCCGCATGATCGGCACAGATCTTCCGACCGTCGAGAGTAATATCGATCCGGACGATGCATTTGCGATGCACAGGATGATCCTGTCCCGCGGCATCATACCTGTCGAGGGACTGATTAACCTGTCGGAACTTGCCGGGCGACGATTTTTCTTCTCAGCAGCACCGCTCCTTCTTGAGAACGGGGACGGTTCGCCTGTCAGGGCATATGCGGTTATGGAAGAATAATCTCTTCCTCAACGTGTCTGTTCCGGTAATAATATTCTTTGTCGCGGGCTGATATTTCGCGTAATACGCGGCATGGGTTGCCCACGGCAACTACATTGGCGGGGATATCCCTTGTAACAACACTGCCGGCACCGATTACCGAGTTGTCCCCGATGGTGACGCCCGGCAGGATGACTGCATTGGAACCGATCCATACATCATTTCCGATTCTGACGGGTATAGAGAACTGGCTTCCCGGCCTGCGCAGCTCCGGATCGACCGGATGGCCGGTCGGCGTTATGGTTACATTCGGTGCGATCATCACATGGTCGCCGATATAAACATCAATATCGTCGACAATGACAAGATTGAAATTCGCATAGAAATGAGTGCCGATATGCACGTTGGATCCGTATGCCATGTGAAACGGGGGCTCAATCCATATGCCCTCGCCCATCTCTCCCAATAACTCCCGGAGAAGGTCCAGCCTTAATGATTCTTCACTGGGGCGGGTCAGATTGTAGTCATAAAGGAGCTCCTTGCAGCGCATGCGCTCCTCTTCGAGACCTTCCCCCATATCCGTATACAGCATGCCGTTTTTCATTTTATCTCTTATTGTCATTTATTCCCCCTGTGTTCAGCAGACCTCAATTTCAAAGAGTTCGCTATGCTTAGCAGACCTCAATTTCAAATTCCTGTGATGCAAAGCCGGCGGATGCAACGAGGACTTTTACCGTCCCGGGCTTTCCGTTGGTCTCAACATAGAAGCCGAAGGAACCTCCCTTTACAGCAAAAGAGTCCGGACCCTGCATACGTCCGGGACCTTCTATCGACACATGGACGACGCTGTCAATAAACGGCAATGTGTTGCCCGTCTGGTCGGTGATACCGACGTAGACGCGGGTAACATCCTTGTGTCCTTTTTCAAGTTTGCTGTCATCAGGGATCACAACAAGATTCATCGGAACCGGTTCCCTGGAGAAATCTTTTTCGATTACTATTTTGCCGTCGACGTATCCGCTGATTTTACCATCTTCCCAGCGCATGCCCCATTCGCCGAGTCGTTCCATCGGGATATCGCTCATGCCGATAATGAATGGCGGGTAGGGGAGGCTTCCGAATTCCCCGGATTTCCGGGTCAGCTTTATGGGATCGGAGGAACCATACTGAATCGTGATGAAGTCGCAGTTCGACAATACGATGAGAGGCAGAATACCGCCGATGCATCTTTCGCCCCTGGCCCAGAAGGTTACCGGCTCAAGAACCGGTTCGACGGCGGGACTTACCTGTGAGGCATAGACATATCCTGCGAATTTACTGATACGGAACATATCCATGACGCCGTGGTAGCAAATCCGGTCGCCGGCACCAAAATCCTTATGTGTGTTGTAGTCAAAGGCACACCAGCCGATCGCGCCGGCAATTTTGGGATTGGCAAAGGCACCGTTTTGCATCAGAAGATGCCTGGATACATGCTCGGCCTGGCGCTCTTCACAATCGTACTTCTTGGTGGGATACATATGGCCGCAGTATTCGGTGATCAGGTAGGGGACATCGAAATCCAGCCCGGTCACATCGCGCGGCTCGCATACATACAGTTCAAGGCCGTTGCTGTTAAAATTATTATATGTGTACACATCTTCGAGCAGTTCACTGTCCGCGATGCAGCGGACGCCGGCGGTAGGGCGTGTGGTATCAAGGGAATGAGCTGTCCTGTTGGTCTTCGTATAGAAATCGTGGTCATCGGCGGACTCATTGATCCGGACGCCCCACATCATGATCGACGGATGATTCCAGTCGCGCTCAATCATTTCGGTTACGTTGGTATCGGCGACAGCTTTCCAGGCGTCGTCCCCGATGTGCTGCCAGCCGGGGATCTCTTCAAATACGAGAAGTCCGATTTCATCACAGCGGTCCAGGAAATGAATCGACTGCGGATAATGCGAGGTACGCACCAGATTCAGATGCAGTTCGTATTTAAGAATATCGGCGTCCTTCTGCTGTGCCCTTTTAGGCATGGCATTGCCGACATACGGCCATGACTGATGACGGTTGAGGCCGACAAGCTGGATTCTTTCCCCGTTGAGGAAAAATCCTTCCGTCTTGAACGCGACGGTTCTGAACCCGATGCGGCGCTCGAACCTGTCGGATTTTGTTCCGGCATGAAGGACCAGCGCGACTTTATACAGGGACGGGTCGTCGAGGGTCCAGGGGCGGATCGGATCTGCCTGTGAGTATTTTTCAATATCGGTGAAAATGTGCTCAAAGCTCGATTGACCGGCGGGGCACAGAAAAGATTCTTCCGTGCGCAGGATGAACCGGCCGGAGTTGTCTGAGATCAGTACTTCAAGAACAGCATCTGTGTCTTGCGAAGCATTCCCGATGGTGACATTTATCTGCAGGCCCTTCTTTGCATCAAGGACATCCAAGGGCTGGATTTTGGCGTTCAGAATACAAGCGGGCTCGTAAATGTCCAGAGACACTTCACGGTATATTCCGCCGTATGTCAGGTAATCAATTTGGCCGCCGAAGGGAGGAATATCCGCCCTCTCCGTCGAATCAACGACTACGGTGAGTTCATTTTGCGCATCGGGGGACAGGAATTCCTGCACCGGGAATGAAAAGGGTGTATAACCGCCTTTGTGATCACCGATGTAACGGCCGTTTATGTATACTTTGGCATATGTCATGACGCCTTCAAACTGAAGCACGGCAGATTGATCCGGTTCAAGAGCCGGCGACTGGAAAAAATGCTTGTAGCAGGAAATGATCTGCGATGCTTTCTCGTCAAAGTAGTTATATGGCAATTCCACATTTGTATGCGGAAGCTGGACTGCGGTAAAGCCGCTTATGTCGCTGTCAGACTCCATACCGGGGATGAATTGACTACTGTAAAACCAGTCGTTAAGCATTTCAATTCTCTGTATCATATATACACCCTGTTACCTTTCATCTGCTGAATCGAAAATATCCTTTAAGCCGGAAAATACTCTTTGATTTTACGTCCTTACGGGTAAATACACAACCGACACGGCAGTGAAAAGCACAAAAAAAGACTTCGGATGAATTCGTCCGAAGTCTTTTTTTGTTTCACTTGCCCTTATTATGCGGGGAATCAACTTTCACATCAATCGGCGGCATGGCGCACATGGGAATGGGGACATTCAAGTTAAAAGGCGGGATCATATTCTTCTTATCGTCACTCCTGATCGGCCGTTTTTTCCTTGCATCACTCATAGGGATCACTTCCTTTCAATAAAAGTTTTTGAAATAATTCTCCGCGTTCCGGCCTGCCAAAGCACAGTATCCGAGCTTTACAGGCAAGGACTTGCACTTGATAAGACCTGTATTTACACCGGTATAAGTAATCTTAAACTCATATAAGAGGGTATTGATCTGTTCTTCGGTAAGCGAGTCATTGGACACATAGAACCACTCCTTTTCACATTTTATGAAAAGTTCGTTGAGTTCTTTGGAAAATGACGGGATATACGAAATTCGTACGCGATAGGGAAGAAAGGACTTCATTGTAGAAATGACTTGGGAGACAGCGATGATAATTGCCCAAAGTACACTTAATTCCTTCCAGATGATCCATGAACCGATAGATGCGGAAGTGCTGATGGCCAGAAAAATATTAATGATACGGTCCCATTTGAAAGATTTCTCATAATATATGTCCAGATATTCAAGTGATGCCCGCACCTGGACGAGAAATTTCCAATACTTCTCTTTCAATTACACCAACCCCTTTCATGCAT
>Ga0209429_10002159_pt1 | contig 11756 bp, 9 predicted proteins | sample BarGraNGADG00212_3_FD_184493 | JGI IMG/M metagenome (GOLD analysis project Ga0209429, IMG submission 184493) | Arctic peat soil microbial communities from Barrow, Alaska - Barrow Graham LP Ref core NGADG0004-212 (SPAdes) (version 2) | ecosystem: Environmental > Terrestrial > Soil > Wetlands >... | reverse complement strand
CATGAGGTTGCCGCGAGTGGGCAACCGTCGAGCTACACCTATACGGCAGTGGCAATTGGAGACGAGCCGATGGCTGGGGTGGAATCCTATGCAGTGATTCAGTTCATGGGCGACGCGGCGAAGAACGCCACCATCAAGAGGTACCCCGTTTCAACCGGCGTCTATATTCTAGATCTTAGTCTGCAGATGCTCGACCCGGCGACGAACATGGTCGCCTACGACGATTATCCTCACTTCATCGAATATGGGAAAGAACTCTTTGACTTTGACCGCGCCCAGACGCCGACGCACCTGTTCCTTTACAATATCACGACCGGCACGAATACATGCATCGATGAGATTCCCGCCTGCTACTTCTTGCCACAATGGACGGGAGCGGATACCCTGGAGTACAACGTCAGATCCGACCCTGTCGTCCGGACGGATCCCCCGTCTCCAGAGCCGCCGAACATCTACGTCTCGCGCAGGTACGTCAGTCTGCTGACACGGTCCGACTGCCTCCCTGTCGTCTACTCGGTCACGTCGTCCAGAGGCGAGGAGGAGTACCACTACGCTATCATCGATCTCACCACGATGAAACTCTTCAAGGACGCGGGGACACTTGCCACGTTCAAAACCGCCGGTGCCCTCAAAGGCTGGCTGTTCTTCCCAAAAACAGCGCCGTGGCACCTCTACAGTGAATCGACGGAAGGGACAGCAATGGGACTGAAACCAGCTGCCGGGACGACGGTCACTTCTACGACGTTCAAGGTGGGAAACAAACTCTATTCAGGCAACCAGAAGTTCACGCCGTCTCAATCGCTCCTCGACGCAGTCACGGATATTTCGGGTGAGATAACAGACCCGGGGATCCTGCGCGTTATCGAGTGTACGTCCTCGTCCTCATCGAAGCCCGGCATCCAGTGCGCTGTTGACAAAATTGAAGGTGGGAGCAAGGAGAAGCCCTGGTTCTACACTCGGTACACTTTTCTTTACAAAGGGACGACGGACTGCCAAATCGAGTTCAGGAAAAATCAAAAAAGCATCACAACGCTCTGCAGAAACCCCAAAGCGGGCGGTGCTCCAAGTATCATTGCAGACACACTTACTGGCGTCAACAACCTGTTCGTCCCGGTGACACCAAAGTTCAACCCGGCATTTATAGGATGGTCGCCGGACAGCAAAATGACAACGCCCACAACCGCCTTTCTGAGCCCTGGTTGATCGCACAGGCTCCTGCAGGCACCTTAGGTGGTGCAATACGCAGGGGCACCCCAGCCGGCGGGCTGCCGATCGTGGCATCTCCGTCGTTTTGTTCCTGTCGTCCCCGCGCAGGCGGGGACCCACACGTCCAGCCAGAGATGGATTCCCTCAGGCTGATTCTGCCGGGCAGGCACTTTTGAACGTATCCCGAGTGACCTCCAGATACGCTGGGCCCTTTAGAAGAAACTCCGGCCTTGGCTTGCTGACGAACCCCAGTTTTTCACAGAGTTTCGATGCCTTCTTGTTGTCCGGGTGAGGGTCGGCATACGCCTTCGTGGCCAGATTGTTGCTGAACACCTGGTCGATGACATGGCTGAAAGCATAGGCAGCGATCCCTTTGCCTTGTGCCTTTGGCAGAAGCTTGATATCCAGTCTTGCCAGATCATGTCCACGATCGATGTCGTAGAACGTTTCGCCGCAATTTCCTGTTTTCCATTTTGGAGGTGTTTCCGATTAAGCGTGACAAGAGATTTTGGAATATGAGCAGCTCTATAAAAGGAAGCTTGGAACAGTACAATCTTGGTTAAGTGACAACTGATGGGAAATGCATTCCCTAAAGCTAGGCTTTGTCTTGGCTGGCAGAGGTTTTAATTTTGCATACCAGATGATTTGCGAATACCAACAGCTGCAAAGCTCTAGCTTCCGTATCTTCCCAATCACCATCATGAGCCCTTGGATTTCTAATACCTGTCATTACTCCAGAGCATATTTCCATATAGCCCAATTGCTCATCGCGCTCAGACTGAGATGTCCCCTCATTGAGCTTCAAAATGGGCTTGTCAGGTGAAAAAGCTCTCTTCATCAAAGGCGATCCACTCATATTAGCTAGATTGGACAACTCTAATACCAGATTATCAAAATACTTATAAGCTTCTTCAACAGCACGAGCACGGTGCCCATTCCCAAATAGCTTTTTCACTTTCGCATTCAATACTGGATCCGTCACTAACTCATCGAAATGATCTGTTAAAGGAGCCCTTGCTCTCTCCTTCTGGAAATCCAACACTCCGTCTAGATCATGTATTTCATGGCTTAATGACTGAATACGTTTGAATAGTTCCTTAGCTCTCTCCATCATTTATATAAGTGTTTCGCGATGCTTGCAAAGATTGCATCAATTTGCTCTGCGCTGGCATCAGGTGAAATGTGTATTTGAAGATCAACATGCATGGCCATTTGCGGGTTAGCTTTTGTCACCGCTTCTGTACTAGCAGGAGCGTCTAGTTTCTGAGGATTTTGAATACTTGTGGGCGAAGTTTGCGCAGTGCTTTTTTGAATAGCCTTTCGCGGTTTAGACGTTTTGACGGATGTCCGAGGTGACCCATTATTACTTTTCAGCTCTCCGCTCTTTAAAATCGCAAATAATGAGGCTGCCTTACTAGCCGCATTTTCTCCTAACTTTCTAGTGCTTTTAAACCATTCTTTTGCCTTTGCATGATCAAAATCTTTCTCAGGGAATAAATCCAATAACTCTTGTGGATAAGTGGCCTTTAACATCTTTTCACAAGCTTGAGGATATGTGGAATCCTGCCTCCACTGATTTGCTAACCCCGTTGGGGTACCATGTTCATCTATTATTGACAACGAACGCAATGGAGAAATCAGATTCTTTGCCGCTTGGTCGACCGTCAATCCTAGTAGATTCTTTAGGTAACTTATACTCACATTGGAGGGCAAGGTCTTCTTGAATTGGCTTCGAATGCTCCACCAATTGCTTTCCGGAATCGTGGGATAGCCAGCTTTACCCTTATCATCAGCCATGGGCAAACCTCCAAATGTTAATATTTTTTATTTTACCATATTTCTCCTTTACATACAAGATAGTCCCAATTACTTTGCCTTTGTGTTATCAAAACGTCTTCATAACGAGCAAAAGCCGTCAAAGAATACACAAATTTGTAATCCTTCCAACTATCCCTGCGACTTTGGACAAAAAGCGAACTTTCAAATCGCTATTTCATAACCTGACTCTACGGCGACCGCGGGAATCGAGATCGCTCCCTTCTGTTGCACAACCTGGATCTGGACGATCAGCAGCTGGGCAAACTGGACATCAGCTTTATACATGATTCTTGCCATCTCCCCATGCTGGAAAACCCGCATGGGCTGGCTCAAAGGATCGTCTCGATCCTCCGGCAGAGGTAGATCTCGCAGAATGCTGCGAGTACTACGCCGATTCTGCTGGGCAGGCGCTCTTGAACGTATCCCGAGTGACCTCCAAATACGTTGGTCCCTTCTCGAGAAACGCCGGTCTTGGCTTACTGATGAACCCAAGTTTTTCATAGAGTTTCCATGCTTTCTTGTTGTCTGGATGGGGGTCGACATACGCTTTCGTAGCCAGATCATTGCTGAACACCTGGTCGATGACATTGCTGAAAGCATATGCAGCAATTCCTTTGCCCTGTGCCTTCGGCAAAAGCTTAATATCCAGTATTGCCAGATCATGTTCATGATCGATGTCGTAGAACGTTTCACCGCAATACCCGATATCTTCGGCGTAGACACTGTAATGCCTGCGGAAGACATCTTGATTGACTCCATTCAACCATTGCTGGAGGCGCTCAAGCGTAACGCCCAGACCCATCGGAAAGCCGACATAGAACATCACTTGGCCGTTGTTCCATAGCTTCATGACATTCGATAAGTCTGATTGATCAGTCTCTTTGATTCTGATTTTGCCTGTATACACTGAACCCTCCCGTCTTGTCCGACCGCATCTTGGTGCGCGCGATGGTCAGCTCAGAGTTCTCCCTTGAGGCCGATGGCCTCGGCCACCTCTCTCATGCCGGCAATGGTCTCTGTGATGACATAATCCAGGTCCATGTTTAGCATAGCGGCGCCCTGTTCGATGACTTCCCTGTTCACACCGGCAGCAAACCCGTGAGCTTTATACTTTTTCATAACCGATTTCAGTTCGAGATCCATCACGCTTCTCGACGGTCTCATGATCGCACAGGCAGTTATGAGGCCCGTCAGCTCATCTATCGTGAAGAGAACCTTTTCCATAACATGTTCTGGCTTCACGTCGCAGCACAGTCCGTACCCATGGCTCATAATCGCGTGGATGTATTCATCGTCAACGCCATGCTCAGTCAGGATCTCCCTGGCCTTGATGCAGTGCTGATTCGGGAACATCTGATAGTCGATGTCATGCATCAATCCGACAGCTCCCCACTTTTCCTCATCCTCACCCAGCAGGCGCGCGAAATGCCGCATCACGCCTTCAACCGTCAACGCATGGGTAATGAGGGCAGGAGAATCGTTGTACTTGCACAACAGTTGGTACGCTTCATCTCTGGTTGGTTTCAAGTTGCACTACTCCTTATCCAGATTCATTTGCATCTCGTCAAATCATACCAGATGGGTTCCAGGAAATCAACCAGGTCGGCAGGATTGGTCACCAGCTGACTGGCGCCAGCAACTGTGCAAGAGGCGCCTGCACAAATGACTTGGTGTCACAACGTGCGTTTGCGAGTGGAAGAAGCCACTCCATTTTCCCCAAATCGCTTGTCATTTGTTCGCAACACGTCATAGTATCATATTGTAGTCACATGGATATGCGAACAGTGACAGAGGGAGCGGTGTATGGCGCGGACGAAAACGACCAATGGCAGCACGACGGGAGCGAATCTGGGGTTCGAGGCCAAGCTGTGGGCGATGGCCGACGAGCTGCGCGGCAGCATGGATTCCGGCGAGTACAAACACGTCGTCCTGGGCCTCATCTTCCTCAAGTATATCTCGGACCGGTTTGAGCGGCGCCATGTCCAGCTAGTAGAGGGGATGGCCGATCCTGACAATCTGAACTACATTTCCGAGCCGGACGAACGGCGGTATGCGATTGAGGACCGTGACTATTACACTGCGGACAACGTGTTCTGGGTACCCAAGGAGGCGCGCTGGCCACAATTGCAGGCAATGGCCCACCAGCCCGAGATTGGCAAAGCGATTGACGATGCTATGGCTGCGATCGAACATGAGAACCCCAAACTGAAGGGTGTGCTTCCCAAGGACTACGCCCGCACCGGTGTAGACAAGGAGCGTTTGGGTCGCCTTATCGATATTGTTGCAACAGTCAACTTGAGCGAGAAGGACGATAAGTCTAAGGACATAGTCGGCCGAGTCTATGAGTATTTTCTCAAGCAGTTTGCAGCAGCTGAAGGCAAGAAGGGAGGAGAGTTCTACACGCCCCGGTGCGTCGTCCAAACTCTAGTTGAGATGCTGGCTCCATACAAGGGCCGCGTCTACGATCCCTGCTGCGGTTCAGGCGGAATGTTTGTCCAGAGTGAAGAGTTCATCGATGCCCATGGTCGTACGGGAGACATCTCGATCTGGGGACAGGAGCTCAATTACACGACATGGCGGCTCGCCCGCATGAACCTGGCCATCCGTGGCATCGAAGCGGACCTGGGCCCACAGAACGCGGACAGCTTCCTCCACGACCTGCACCCCGACCTCAAGGCAGACTACATCCTGGCTAATCCACCCTTCAACATGAGTCCATGGGGTGGTGACCGCCTCAAAACCGATCCACGGTGGCAGTACGGCATGCCCCCGGAGGGAAACGCCAACTATGCATGGATCCAGCACTTCATCTATCACCTGGCGCCGCACGGCGAAGCAGGGTTTCTGCTCGCCAATGGCAGCATGGCCAGCAACACGTCAGGGGAAGGCGAGATTCGCCGTCACCTCATCGAGGCTGATGTGGTGGACTGCATGGTCGCCATGCCTGGGCAACTGTTCTACTCCACCCAGATCCCCGTCTGCCTGTGGTTCCTGACACGCTTCAAAGGCAGTAACCGTTTTCACGACCGTCGAGGACACATCCTGTTCATCGACGCGCGCAAACTGGGCACCATGGTAGACCGCACGCACAAGGAGCTGAGTCCCGAGGACATTCAGCGCATCGCAGGGACGTATCATGCCTGGCGCGGTGACCCCAATGCAGGTGAGTACGAGGATGCCGCCGGTTTCTGCAAGAGTGCGACGCTGGATGAGGTTGCCGCCAATGGCTACGTGCTGACACCCGGCCGGTACGTCGGAGTCGAGGAAGTCGACGATGAAGGTGAACCGTTCGATGAGAAGATGAAGCGGTTGACGGCTGACCTTGGCCAGCAGATGCAGGAGTCATCTAGACTCGATGACGAGATCAGAAAGAATCTGAAAGGACTCGGGTATGGAACGTAGGTGGCCATCTAGCCGTCTTGGGGAAGCAGCCGTCATCATCGCGGGTCAGTCTCCAACCGGCAACGAGATTCTGACCTGTGGGGATCATCCCTTCTTCCAAGGAGCCAAAGACTTCGGCGACAAGTACCCAACACCGCGGACGTACTGTAGTACGCCGCCGAGATCAGCAAAGACAGGAGACATATTGCTTAGTGTGCGAGCACCTATTGGCCGAGTCAACAGGGCAGCTACTGACTGTGGCATAGGTCGTGGGGTCATGGCCATAGCTGGCAGACGAGGCATAGCAGACACCGATTTCCTGGAATATGCACTCCGGATGAATGAGCCGCGATGGTCAGAACTTGAGTCGTCGGGATCAGTCTTCTCGAATCTCGGTCGAGCTGACCTGGAGCAACTGCAGATTCCATTGCCCTCCCTGCAGGAACAGCATTACCTCGCACATATCCTCGGCACGCTCGACGACAAGATCGAGTTGAATCGGAAGATGAACGAGACATTGGAGGCCATGGCGCGCGCCCTGTTCAAGAGCTGGTTCATCGACTTCGACCCAGTCCGCGCCAAAGCCGAAGGCCACGACCCCGGCCTCCCCGCCGACATCGCTGCCCTCTTCCCCGACTCTTTCCAGGACTCCGACCTGGGCGAGATTCCCAAGGGATGGGATGTCAAGAGACTCGCTGACCTCTGTTCAACGCAATACGGCTATACCGCGAGCGCGGCGAATGAGCCGGTTGGCCCGAGGTACCTCCGTGTGACTGACATAAACAAACGCAACTGGATCGAGTGGAGTGACGTACCTTACTGCGCAATAAATGCCGATGCGAGAGATGTCTATGCACTGCACGTCGGTGACTTGGTCGTAGCACGGATGGCTGATCCTGGGAAGTCAGCAATCATCGAAGAAGACGTCGATGCTGTATTCGCATCGTACCTCGTGCGTCTGAAGACGGCATCTCTCGCACAAAGCTACTACATCTACGGATTCCTCAAGTCAGACTTATATACAGAATATGCCGAAGGTGCCAAGAGTGGGTCGGTTCAGGCAAACATGAATGCGAAGGTTATTGTAGATGCTAGGCTTGTTGTTCCGCCAGCAGGACTCATCAGCCAGTACTTCCAGATAGTGCACGCATCGCGGCGGTGCCTCGTAGCCAACGTGCGCCAATCCCGTTCTGCAGCAGACCTACGAGACACTTTGTTGCCTAGGCTCATGTCGGGTCAGTTGGAGTTGACGTCACTGGGTAGCGTCTGAGTTAGGGCAATGGACAAGGGGCAGGTGACTATGGAGAAAGCAGACAGAAGTCCTAAGTACATCATGCACGCGACGCGCGAATCTATGGAGGATGGGCTCGACCATGTTGACGAACAAGTCGACGCACTTGAACATGCAGTGTATGAGCAGCCCAACTTGGCACTTTCACTGGCGAAGACGCTAGTCGAGAGTGTCTGTAAGAGCATTCTGACTGAACGAGGCATTGCATACGGAAAGAACGATAACCTGCCTAGACTATTCCACACAGTCACAACCGGTGTTCCACTCCTGCCAATGGCTGCAAGCGGCGAAGCCAAAGTCAGGAAAAGCCTTGAACGGACAGTAAATGGTCTCCATACTGCCCTCCAAGGCATTTGTGAGCTGCGCAACTCCTGCGGTTTTGCGGCACACGGTTCCGAAGGCTCTCAGCCATCAATGGAATCCAATCAAGCTTTACTGGCCGCCGAGATAGCAGACACTATCGTTGGTTTCGTCTACCGAGCACACCATGAGTCCTGGACACGTGTAGTGCAACATGAACTCAAGCTCGATGACAATCCAGAATTCAACGACTATGTCGATGAAGCCTTTGGCAGACATCAGATCTTCGAGGTCGAGTATCGGTCAAGTCAATTACTATACAGCGTGGATCCTGGGGCCTACCGTGCCTATCTCGCTGAGGGTGCCTGGCAGCAGCCTCCCGAACAAGAGAGGTCTGACGTACCAGTTGAGGTAACCACAGAGCAGACTCCGGAGGCCGGACCGTGCTAGAGTGGATTCTTGAGAAGGCTGTGTTTGCATGGCTTGAAGCTGCCGGATGGAAAGTACGTATTGGTGGGCCTCTTGCTCCAAACGAGCCAGTGGCCGAACGTAACTCGTACGACCAAACCATACTCTCTGATCGCCTACGTGGTGCCCTGTCCCGCCTGAACCCCGCAATCCCCGTCGACTGTCTGGATGATGTGGTACACCGGCTGGAGCGTCAGGAAGTCCCCTCACTGGTGCAGAGCAACCGGTTGTTCCACCGATGGCTGGTGCGTGGCTTCCCGGTCGAGTACCAGGGGGCAGATGGCAGCATCAAGGGTGATTTGGTACGCCTCGTGGACTTTGACCATCCGGACGCCAACGATTGGCTGGCGGTCAACCAGTTCACGGTCGTCGAGAACAAGGTCAACCGGCGGGCCGACGTGGTCCTGTTTGTCAATGGGCTGCCGCTGGTCGTCATGGAGCTCAAGAACCCGGCCGACGAGAACGCGACCATCTGGACCGCGTTCAACCAACTGCAGACCTACAAGAAGCAGATACCCAGCCTGATGCGCTTCAACGAGGCCCTGGTCATCAGTGACGGGACTGAGGCACGCATCGGCTCGCTGACTGCCGACAAGGAGCGTTTCATGCGCTGGCGCACCATCGAGGGTGAGCAGTTGGCGCCTGAGTCGATGCCACAGCTCGAGGTGCTGATACGAGGAGCCTTCGACAAGCGGCGCTTCTTGGACATCGTGCGGTCGTTTGTCGTCTTCGAAGACGGAGACGGCGAGCCCGTCAAGATCCTGGCGGCATATCACCAGTATCACGCTGTACTGACAGCCGTGGAGCACACCATCGGAGCGACACGCGCCTTGGGTGACAAGCGGTGCGGCGTCGTATGGCACACGCAGGGGTCGGGCAAGAGCCTGACCATGGCCTTCTACGCTGGACGCATCATCGCGCACCCGGCCATGGACAATCCGACCATTGTCGTCCTCACGGACCGTAATGACTTGGATGACCAGCTCTTCGGGACCTTTCACCAGTGTCACGAACTGCTGGGCCAGGAACCCGTACAGGCACAGGACCGCGCGCAGCTGAAGGAGCTGCTTGCCGTGGCCTCGGGCGGTGTCGTCTTCACGACCATCCAGAAGTTTCTGCCCGAGAACGGAGGCGACCAGTACCCACAGCTCTCGGCCCGCCGCAACATTGTTGTCATCGCTGATGAGGCACACCGCAGCCAGTACGATTTTGTTGACGGCTTCGCACGGCACATGCGCGAGGCGCTGCCCAACGCCTCGTTCATCGGGTTCACCGGCACTCCGATCGAGCAGGCAGACAAGAGTACCTACGCCGTTTTTGGCGACTGCATCAGCGTGTATGACATCCAGCGCTCGGTCGACGACCACGCCACTGTGCCCATCTACTACGAGAGCAGACTGGCGATGCTGGAGCTGAACGCCTCCGAGCGCCCGCACCTCGATAGCGATTTCGAAGAAGCGACCGAGGGAGAGGAGCTGGCCCGCAAAGAGAAGCTGAAGACGAGGTGGGGTGATCTCGAAGCGGTAGTCGGCTCCGAGAAGCGTATTCAACTGATTGCACAGGACATCGTCACCCACTGGGAGCAACGTCTGGCAGCCATGGATGGCAAGGCCATGATTGTCTGCATGAGCAGGCGCATCTGCGTCGAACTGTATGACGCCCTTATCAAGCTGCGTCCGGCATGGTCGGATACCGACGACACCAGGGGCGTGCTCAAGATTGTCATGACGGGCGCAGCATTGGACTCTCTGGACTGGCAGCAGCATATCCGCAACAAGAAGGGGCGCGAGGCGCTGGCTAAACGGTTCAAGGACCCGGCGGACCCCTTTAGAGTGGTCATCGTGCGGGACATGTGGCTGACCGGGTTCGACGTCCCCTGCCTGCACACCATGTACCTGGACAAACCGATGCGTGGGCACGGCCTGATGCAGACCATCGCACGGGTCAACCGCGTCTTCAGGGACAAGCCCGGCGGCCTGATCGTCGACTATCTGGGTTTGGCTGATGAACTGCGGATGGCACTCGCGACCTATACCGAAAATGGCGGAACGGGCACGACGGCTGTCGACCAGGAAGTGGCCGTCACGGTGCTCCTGGAGAAGTACGAGATGTGCTGCGGTCTCTTCCACGGTTTTGACTGGGGTGCCTGGATCTCTGGAACCCCTCAACAGCGTGTGACCCTGCTGCCGGCGGCGATGGAGCATATCCTGGCGCAGGAAGATGGCAAGGAACGCACACTGGATGCCGTCACGGCACTGTCCAAGGCATTTGCCCTGGCAGTTCCCAACCCGAAGGCACTTGGTATCCGTGACGACGTGGCGTTCTTTCAGGCAGTCCGGGCAGCTCTGGCCAAGTCGACGGCTGGCGACCCACGGCCTGAAGAGGACCTGGACCACGCGATCCGGCAGATCGTGTCACGCGCTGTCTCTTCGGGAGGTGTCGTCGACATCTTCGCCGCCGCTGGTCTCAAGAAGCCGGACATTTCCATCCTGTCCGACGAGTTCCTTGAAGAAGTGCGCAGCATGCCGTACAAGAACTTGGCGGTGGAAACGCTGCGCAAACTGCTGACGGGGGAGATTCATGGCAGCATGCGCACAAACCTCGTGCGTGCGCGGTCCTTTGCCGAGATGCTGGAGCATTCCATCCGCGCGTACCAGAATCATGCCATCGAGACAGCACAGGTGATCGACCAGCTCATCGAACTGGCACGCCAGATGCGTGCCGCGCAGAAGAAGGGCCAGGACCTGGGGCTGACCGACGATGAGATTGCCTTCTATGATGCCCTGGGTGTCAACGACAGCGCCGTGCAGGTACTGGGCGATGCGATCCTGACCATGATTGCCCGTGAGCTGGTGAAGACGCTGCGCAAGAATGTCACCATCGACTGGACTGCCAAGGACAGCGTCAAGGCCCAACTGCGCATCGACGTCAAGAGGATCCTGCGCAAGTACCACTACCCGCCCGACAAACAGCCCCAGGCCACCCAGACCATTCTCGAGCAGGCAGAGCTGCTGTGTGCCGACTGGGCAGAAACAACTCAGACAGGTGAAGCATTGAATTAGGGCTGTAGTGAACGACAGGTGAAAATAGATTTACAGGCTTTTTATGTTCTCGGTCCCACCCCTTGACTTTTTATTCGTCATTTGTAGAATCAAGGTATAAGTTATTCTACAGTTGTAGAAAGAAGGGAGATATGAGCAGCAGGAAGAAGATAAAGCGTCTGCCGGATTCGGAACTTGAGATCATGATGATCCTCTGGGGGGCGAACGGGCCTGTCACGTCGGCGTACGTG
>Ga0209429_10002156_pt1 | contig 11765 bp, 7 predicted proteins | sample BarGraNGADG00212_3_FD_184493 | JGI IMG/M metagenome (GOLD analysis project Ga0209429, IMG submission 184493) | Arctic peat soil microbial communities from Barrow, Alaska - Barrow Graham LP Ref core NGADG0004-212 (SPAdes) (version 2) | ecosystem: Environmental > Terrestrial > Soil > Wetlands >... | reverse complement strand
TACCATTACCCTGTTGCAACTTGCACTTACCTTGAAAGGCGCATCGATTATTTCGCTGCCGTTAAATTCGCCGAGAAGTTTTTTCGTTTCGGTTTCAACTTTTTCTTCTTCCTGCCCGATGTAAGGTATAACATTGTCAAGTATTGCCATTGAAGGAACGCCATCATACCCTGCGCCTGATATCGCCTGCATTGATGCAAGATATATTTTTTCGATATTGAATTTCGCAAGGGGCCTAAGGGTCACTGCCATCATTATGGTCGTGCAGTTTGGATTTGTGACAACATAACCATCCCATTTGCGCTTATCCTGTTGGACGTCAATAAGACCAAGATGATCTGGATTTACTTCCGGGATAACAAGAGGAATATCCTTTTCCATACGCAGGGCGCTGGCATTGCTTGCCACAATAAAACCCGCTTTTGCAAAATCAGGTTCAACAGTTTTGGCAAGGTCAGTTGGAAGAGCAGAAAAAACAATATCTGCGTCGACTTTATTTGGATCAACAGGATCAACTTTCATATCCCCTACATTTTCAGGGATTTTGCTTTCAAGCCTCCAGCTTACTGCATCACCGTATTTTTTTCCAGCGCTTTTATCCGAAGCTGCAAGTGATGTCAATTCAAACCAAGGGTGTTTACTTAACAGCTCGATAAATCTCTGGCCAACGTTGCCTGTTGCACCAAGAACTCCTGCTTTTATTTTTTCCATAGCTTTCCTTGCTGATCCTATTGTTTATATTCGATATTACTAAATATTATTCGATTATTCCATTGAAATAGCGCTGTTTGGACAGGAATCAACACATGACCCGCAGTCTGTGCACTCTTCCGTATCTATTTTTGCCTTGTCATTTTTCAGTTCTATCGCGGTTGCAGGGCATTCTTCAACGCATATTCCACAGCCGGTACATTCTTCATTGTTTACTTTTGCTGGCATTTGTATCACCTTTTGCCTACCATTGAATAAGTGAAATATAAACATAACGGTTCAAATCTTGTTTCTACTGGAACTTTATGATCCAGACAATATTCTAAGAAATGAAAGCCTAAATAAACCCCAAAGTCATTATGTCAGACCTATGTTAGCAAGTAGAACAAGTCATTTCGTTGAGTCGGTAATTCGCGACATGACGCGCCTTTCACTAAAACATAATGCTATTAATCTTGCTCAGGGATTTCCGGATTTCCCCGCGCCTCTTGAATTAAAGCGTGCAGCAGCATCGGCGATCATGGACGATTATAACCAGTATTCGATCACATGGGGGGCAAAAGACCTGCGGGATGAGATATCACGAAAAGCACGTGAATATAATCACATCGAAGCAGACCCTGATACCCAGATCACGTTGACATGCGGTTCCACCGAAGCAATGATGGCGACAATGCTTGCATTGATAAACGAGGGAGATGAGGCTATAATTTTTGAGCCTTTCTATGAGAATTATGGTCCCGATGCAGCAGTTTCCGGGGCAGTTCCAAGATTTGTTCCACTTAATGACGATTATAGCATTGATGAAGATGCCCTTTATTCTGCATTCAATAATAAAACACGTGTTCTTATCCTCAATACACCCAATAATCCGTGCGGTAAGGTTTTTACAAAAGGTGAGATGAAAATGATCGCTGACCTTTGCGTCGATAATGATGTTATAGCTGTCACTGATGAAATATATGAATACATCCTTTATGATAATAAAAAGCATATCAGCATCGGTTCCCTTGATGATATGAAAGATCGCACGATTACGATAAGTGGTTTTTCAAAGACATACAGTATCACCGGATGGCGGATCGGATATGCCCTGGCAGAAAAGGAGTTGTCATCGGCGATCCGAAAAGTGCATGATTTCCTCACGGTTGGAGCACCAGCACCGCTTCAACATGCATGTGTTACCGCATTGAGATTTCCTGATTCCTATTACAAAGAACTTGCAGCAATGTATGACGGGAAACGAAAATTCCTCTTTGATGCTTTAATAAATGCAGGGTTCAAATGCAAAGAGCCCGATGGCGCTTATTATATTCTGGCAGACTTACCCGACGGGGTAAAAATGGATGACATGGAGTTTGCGAAATATATGGTTCGTGAAGTGGGTGTTGCAGCTGTTCCCGGAAGCAGCTTCTACAAGAGCGAAGCTGGAAAACATAAGCTGCGCTTTACTTTCTCGAAGAAGGATGAAACACTGCAAGAGGCGGCTAGAAGGTTTGAGAATCTCAAATGAAGCATGTAATTATCGACTATGGACTGGGCAACATGCGTAGCATCGAAAAAGCCCTTCAATATGTGGGCGCAGATGTTGAAATCTCAAAAGAGGCGAGTGTAATAGATAACGCTGATGCCCTTGTACTTCCCGGCGTGGGAGCATTTCGTGACGCTATGATGCATTTTTCAACCCTTGAACGGGTGGTTAAGGACGCTGTTGATGAAGGCAAACCCCTTCTTGGTATTTGCCTTGGTATGCAGATGCTAACGTCAGAGAGCGAAGAAGGGGGCCTACATACAGGTATTGATATTATTCCCGGGCGTGTGATACGTTTCCAGACATCTGGATTGAAGGTCCCTCACATGGGCTGGAATTCGCTTTTCATCAAAAAGGACATACCTTTATTAAAAGGGATAGATGATGGCTCGTTTGTTTATTTTGTGCATTCGTTCCATGTGGATACTGGAGAAAAATATAAGGTCGCCCTGTGCGACTATGGACGCCTGTTCCCTGCGATCATCACAAACGAAGCGGGAAATGTGATCGGCACACAATTCCACCCTGAAAAAAGCGGTACAACAGGGCTTTTGATGCTTCGTAATTTTGTGGAGAATTATGGACCTTGAAGGATATGCAAAACGCGGTCTCACTCGTGGGGACGAGTCGCTTAAAAAGAAGCTTGCTGACAGGATCCTTGAGATAAAGAACATATCAAGGTATCATGCAGAGGAAATAGCCAATGCGGTGATAGTAGAGGCAAGGGCCACGCTTGATCCGAAAGGAGACATTCTCAAGCCTATAAATTCAGGGGTGACAATGGGGGATTTCGGCGTAGGTTCTCGCGGAATGGGAGATTTCTATACGCATGAAAAAATTGCGCAGGTTATCGGGAAGACATCTGCGATCGTTGATTCTTCGCATCTTGACGATTCTGGTGTTGTTCGGGCAGAAGGGAATTATCTTGTCGTAACCATCGATGGGATGCATTCGCGTCTATCAGATTTCCCTTTCCTTGCAGGATTTCATGTCGCACGCGCCGCTCTTCGGGATGTATATGTCATGGGCGCGCGACCTGTTGCTATGCTCTCTGATATCCATGTCGCAGATGATGGGGATGTGGCGAAGATATTTGACCATATCGCAGGGATAACCACGGTATCAGAACTAACAGGTATACCTCTTGTTACTGGAAGCACCCTCAGGATAGGCGGAGATATGGTGATCGGAGACCGGATGACAGGCGGCGTTGGCGCTGTAGGCATGGCAGAGAGCCTCACAGCGCGCATCCAGGCGATTCCAGGAGACCTTATAATTATGACCGAAGGAGCAGGCGGAGGAACAGTTTCTACGACCGCTCTTTATTTTGGGATGCACGATCTTGTGGATGAGACTATAAACCTCAAGTTCATCGATGCCTGCGAAGCGCTCTTTAATGCAGGACTGATTGAAAATATACATGCAATGACGGATGTGACAAATGGAGGAGTGCGCGGGGATGCAAAGGAAATAGCAAGGACAGCTAAAGTCAAGCTTATTTTCACGGAGGAAAAGCTGCGCGAACTTGTGAATAAGAAGGTGCTTGCAATGCTTGATATGCTTGAAATAGATTATCTTGGCGTATCACTGGATGCGCTTTTAATTATCGCGCCGCCGGAATATGCAGATCACATCCTTGAGTGCATTCGAAAGAAGGGAGTTGCTATTGATATTGTTGGTAAGGTGGTTGATGGTGAAGGGGCTGAATTGATAGTGAATGGAAAAATCCAGGATTTCACGCCGCGCTTTCGGGAATCAGCATATACTCCTATCAAGAAGCTTGTTGGTGAGAAAACACCCCGGAATTTTGATGCGATGAGGCAAGCCGTGGATAATGCGGCGACAGAGGCTATTGAGAAGAAAAGACGTGTGGTAGAGAGGATAAAAGGGCATTTGGGATTCTAAATTTCCAACCTCGCAACATTCATATTCTTATAAAGCCCCAGCGCTTCAGCTACTGTTTCGCATTTTGTCTTCAAAAGATACGCTATGGGCTTAAAATCATATTCAGTCATCGTCTCATAATTCGCCATGCCCTTGCTGATTATCAGAGATGCACCAATTAACGCCTCCACAAGTTCAGGAGGCGCTTCTTTGAGGCATACCCCGATAGCGTTTGAACCCGTTGTAAGCACTAGGTCAACCTTTTTATCAATACCGAGTTCCTTCAATTCGGTCATTGTTACATCATTAAGAATAGGCGCACCCCTTACTACAAGAGTGATTTTTCCCCCTAGTTTTTTAATTTCCTCAAAAAGCAATGTATCAAATACGATCTCTCCGCAATTATCTGCAAGATAAACAACGTTGTCAATCATGTTTTTAATTTTATCGGAATCATCTACATCAAGTCCATGCTCGAATTGCTTATGCATCATGTCCTTTGCTGTGGCTTTATCCGCATCAAAACCCAGAACTCCGAAATCAAATGAATTTCCAATTATTGAAGCAAGTATTGCGCGCCTGAAAGAATCTTTTTCCTTCACAAAATCCCGCGCAAAAGGCAGAAGTTTCAATGCTGCAACATTGCCCTCCTTTTTCTTCTCAAAATAAGGATCAATATCTCCAAGCACCCTGTAGGCTTCCCGGTGGATTTTCGTAGAAAGATGCGTTGCAGGCGCGCCATCAACCATGTATCGCCTAAGAACTTCTATACCGGCAAGTATTGCTTTTTTCTGCAGTTCAAGGTCTTTTGTGGAAAGTTCTGCCTCAAACTGCACTCTTGATAATAAACATGGGGCGCATCTTGGATGGGTCTTCAAATTTGTTGTCTCCTAAAATTCGAACAATTGCTTTTGTTTAGTTTCAGTATGTACTTTTCTTTCTCCCATACCTCTTAACATTTCCCTTGTTACACCGAAATCGGATAATATTCGTTCAACCGGTGGCAATATCTGTTTATTAATGTAATAATCAACATCGATCGGCAAATTTTTCTTTTTAACATATTCGGGATCTTCAGCACGTTCAACGAACATCGCATTTCCCGCGAGGATCACAAAAGGTATCCTGTCACCTACATTGGATATTATTCCTCTTTTTTGAAGTTTTTCTATGACCGTTATGTGAGGCTGCTTGTTCTTATAGCTTTCAACTTTTTTAGTATATTGGCGTGTCAGTATAAGGCCCTCAAACATCGCGCTGTTCGCATCTATTGTTTTTATGGCATTAATCGTATTCTTTACAAGAAGGACCGCATCATCCACTTTTGCTTCTTTTAACACAAGCTCAAGAACTTTTTCAATGGTCTTTGTGGTAATCTCACACCAGTCGCGGCGCACTGTCTCCATTCCCTTTACTTTTATCTTTTCTTTTAGTCCCTCTGCCGTTTTTTCCTGGACAAGGAGAGCATAGCGTTTCTTTGCCAGGAATATGGCGCGTTTTGCGAATGAGTCAAAAACAAGTTCCATAGGCTTGACAAGTGACTCCGTAACCGTATTTGCTATACTATTCCCTACAAGCTGCGCCTCATCAAAAGTGATCTCTTTATCGAGAAGATGTACAAAAACGCTGTCCGTATCCCCATATACAACCGACAGGCCAATGTGTTTTCCACCAATTCCATCGTCTTTTCCGGTTACTTTTCCACCTTTAAGGATTATTTCCTTGATATCGTTCTCTATCAAATCCTTCGTGTGCAGGATATTTTCCCGACCTAAACTTGTGACTGCGCCAGCAAGAGTCAAACTGTATAGTCGTGCCCTCGTGTATCCGGAATATCCATAGAAACTGTTAAGAAGTATCTTAAGGGCAAGCTGTGTGGCATCAAGTACGCCTTTTTCATCCTCGTCTGCGGTCTTCATTTTTGCACGCGTCTGTTGCCTTCTGTCCAGAAGATCTTCAAGTATGGATGGCACGATACCTTTTACAATATTGCGGGAAACAAAAATACCTCCATTAGGCGCTTTTATAACATCCTCTGGCATTTCCCCTACAACTTCAGTTGTATAGCAAAGGTTATGCGCCATCATTATGGTCGGGTAAAGAGATTTGTAATCAAGTATTACGATATTTTCAAGAAGTCCCTTCTTCGGCGGCAGCACTTCTGCACCTGCCAGTTCCTCGCCTTCATCGTATCGCTCACCGGACACTTCACCTGTGGGTCTTACGGGAAGTACGCGATCATGTTTCATGTATTCGCGAAGGATCAAGTTCTCCACCATCTGTGTCTGCCCTCCGTCCAGGATATCCTGAAGCAACGTCCCGCTTACCCTTGCAAGAGCGATGTATTTGTCAATAAGCCGCAGTTTCAAAAGGAACAGAAGAGCAAGTTCTGAGTCGCGCCTTGCATATTCAATGAACTTTGAAAGTTTCTCCCCATTGTCCTTCCAGTAATCTTCCATCTCAAGGATAGGTATATCAAGCTTCTCTGTGCCCAGTAATTCCTTTGCTGAATTCCTGAGAGTATATTGCTTAAGTGAAAATTCCTTTCGAAGAAGCGGCAGTACATCCACCGCTATGCGTCCCATCACGCTTACTCGTGTGACATTCCCGATCTTCCTGTAATATAATGTCCTCCCATCCCTGCCAGCGATCGAGTCAATCCTTGCTCCTTTCTTATTGAGTATATTTACCCTGTCAACGACATAAGGAATATCAAAACTATTGGAGTTATAGCCCACAAGTATATCAGGGTCAAAATCCTTAATTATTTCAAAAAACCGGCGAAGCATCCCTTCTTCGCTACCGCAGCTTTCAAAATCGCCTTCCAGAGTTGTATTTTTTCCAACAAGCACGATCGTTTTCTTGCCATTGAATTCAGGCGCGAATGCAAGGCTCATCAGGATTATAGGGGATGTTTCGGGTACAGGCATGGCGCCATTTAAAGGAAGGCATTCGATATCAAAAGCAAGATGACGAAGTGAGGCGTTTTTCAGGATGTCCACGGGCACGACGTTTTTAGATATTATTTTGACGGCACTTAAGACTTCATTATCGTTAAGAGTTCCTTCTGACTCAACATTTGCCCAGCCCATACCGCCAAGCCCATTATCTACCATATACCTGTTCCTGAACAGGATATCGGTTTCATAAATCTCCCCCACAATTTTTCTTACTTCATCACGGATGGCTGGCACTCCTTTCGGGTCAAAAAGAGTTATTTTTAGCATACTGATCTTGTTCTTGAAATACCCGATAGGTTCAAAACGCAATACAGGTTCTATCTTTTTTATATGCTCTTTGAACTTTTCCTGGAGTATCCCTGCCATTTCAGGAGGGGCTTTGGCATAAAAATACGGTTCAAAACCATGAACCATGCAGCAGACGCTGTTCCCGGATCCATCCCTGCCGTAGAGTCTGACTACAGGTTTTTTGTCACTGTATGTGTAATCGGCGTCAAGAATCTGGAAAATCATTGGGGTTAGATTTGGTTGAACGTGTTTATAGGTTTCTTAATGTGCAGGTAATGGATGGAAAATGCAAAACACAATATTTATAACCGATAATTCTATTAAAAGAGATTCATGGCAAAAAAGAAGCAAAAAATTCCTGAAAAGAAATCAGGTCTCAATACAATATATATTATATTGGCATTAATCATTATTTCAGGACTTGCAATTTATATATTAAATTCTGGAGAAAAAAGTTTAGAGAAAGTGCCAGCCGGCAATTATACAAAATTAAATAAACCTTCTACTTATGAATCCGGTAAAGTCAAGATAATGGAATTTATGAAATTTGATTGTTCGCACTGTTATGACCTTCATAATAATATGCCGCAGCTTCTAAAAAAATATGGGGATAAACTGGAAATTACATACATCCCCATAATATTCTCGGGTCAATCCACTAAGAGTATCGAAGCTTACATCATCGCAGAACAGATGGGAAAGGGGGAAGAGATGCGTGATGCATTATTTAATGCTAAATTCGAACAAGGAATGGATGTAATGGAAAGTACCATTTCTCTTGAAACCATAGCTGCAAAGATCGGGCTGGGTTCGGATTTTAACCAGAAACTTGAAAGTGGCGCTTTGAAAAATGCTGCCTCTGAAAATCTCAAGTTAATGCGTGATTATAATGTTGATGGTACACCTACCGTTGTTATCAATGGGAACCTGATGGTTGTGCCCACCATAACAAATCTTGATACGGTTATCGGATCGATTCTGGAACAAGGTTAGTGAAATATCAGCTTGTGGATAAGTGAAACTATTCTACTTATCCCTCCCTGAAATCGAGGGTAGCCGAAACCGTTAAATAAACTCTTGAAAACTATGGCCTGATCAAAAAAAAAATCCCCACAACCCGAAATTATCTCCCTATCCCCACCCTCATCTTAACATCCTCGACATCCCAATCTTTCACAAGATCACCTTCTACTTCTACCTCAGGACCTATCATCAAAGATCTTGCCCGTACTTCACCTGCAATGAAATCCTTCATTTCAAGAACAAGGCCAGCCACACGATCGTCCTTTATTTCAACAGTTGCACCTATCTCTTCTTCAACCGCTAAGTCAAGCTCCTTTCGCATATCCTGGATCCTTCGGATCACTTCGCGGGAATAACCTTCGGATTCAATTTCACGCGTAAGTTCAGTGTCAACATACACGTCCCCTGCCGAGAAAGCAGCTGAAGCAATCGAAGGTGGGATCAAGTCCTTGAAGGTCACCATATCTGCTGTTATGACCCCGGCTTTTAATTCGAAACTGCCAGTTTCAAGTATAGATTTCTTTATCGCCCTGCCATCGGCATTCTTTAATTCAGCTATAATTTTACCCGCATCTTTCTTGAATGCAGGCCCAAGAGCTGCATGATTGGGCATGACTTCAACGCCAAGCTGATCCCATGTTTCACCGGTTTTCAATGAAACGATTTCTTTTGCGTTTGTCTGCTCTTTCAATACGGATTCAAGGCTAAAAACCGCAACATTTACGATTTCACTCTTTGGAGCAATAACTATTCTCTTTACAGGCCATCTCAATTTTCGCTTGAGTTTCTGGCGTGCATTTGAACTTGCCTCAACGATCTCCCTTATGATATCCATTTTCTTCTCAAGCTCTACATCAATGAATTTCTCCTTTGGTGACTGCCAGTTGCACATATGAACGCTTTGAGGTGCATCGGGGTGAATATTTCGAACGAGGTTGCCGTACATTTCCTCAGTTATATGAGGGGCAAATGGTGCCATTACTTTCGTCAATGCGACAAGGACTTCATATAAAGTATAATAGGCAGCAAGCTTGTCTGGGTCGTTGGCCTCTCGCCAGGTCCTTGGTCTTATGAGCTGGATATACCAGCGAGAGAGGTCTTCAAGAATGAATTCAGAGATGGGTCGTGTGGCTTTATGGAGGTTGAACTCCAACATTCCAGTCTCTACCTTTTTTATCAGGCTCTGAACTCTTGACAGTATCCATTTATCCTCAAGACGAAGCGGCAGGCTGTCTAACCTTTCTGTAACGTCAACCGGATTGAAATTATCAAGTATCATATAAGGTAGTGGGAAACGATAGACATTCCAGAGGATGTTAAGCATCCTGTGAACTGTACCAACTTCATCCCAGCTGAATTTCAGGTCATCCCATGGCGCATTCTGGGAAAGCACATATAGCCGGAATGATTCTGCCCCCACTTTGGAAATAACATCATCAGGTGAAACCACATTTCCAACACTTTTTGACATTTTCTTTCCTTCAGTATCCAGGGTAAAACCATGCATCAGCACACTCTTATATGGCGCTTTCCCGAACGCTACCATGCTTGCCCCCATCTGTGAATAGAACCAGCCACGGGTCTGGTCGTGACCTTCTGTAATAAAATCGGCCGGCCACCATTCTTTAATGGCTTTTTCATCGCGTGGAAAATTCAATGTCGCCCATGATGCTACGGCTGAATCAAACCATACATCGAAAACATCGGGGACTCGACTCATCCTATTTTCACATTTACTGCATTTGATATGGATGTTATCCACATAGGGGCGGTGAAGGTCTGTGAGATTAGTCACACCTGACCTGTTCTTCAGTTCTTCCATAGTCCCCATAACTTCAACATCCCCACAAAAATCGCATACCCATACAGGGATCGGAATTCCCCAGTATCTCTGGCGTGAGATGCACCAGTCACGTGAACCCTTGACCCAATCGGCAAAGCGAGCTGAACCTGCCCAATCAGGATACCATTTTACTTTCTTTATCTCATCAAGCATTTTCTCTTTGATATCAGTGATCTTCAGGAACCACTGCTCTGTTGCAAGATAAATTATCGGGGTCTTGCACCTCCAGCAGTTACCGTACCTGTGTGTAATCTTTCCGCTTGCAAGCAAAAGACCATTTTCAGTGAGGTCATCGATAATGGTTTTATTAGCTTCCCTGACATTTAGTCCTTTATACTCACCCGCTTCCTCGGTGTACTTGCCATCAGGTCCAACAGGACAAAATATAGGGAGCTTGTGTTTCATGCCAAGTTCAAAATCATCAATTCCATGGCCTGGTGCAATGTGTACACACCCCGTATTCTCGGCAGTTACGAAATCTGCCATGTAAACATTATGGGGGAACTCATTCTGTTTGGGGACTTTATGGCCCAACGGAGCCATATATGCAATGTTCAAATCTTCTCCAAGGATAGTTTCAAGGATTTCGTGTTCCTGGTATCGTCCCTGTTTCAGGACATTTTTCAGGAGCTCCTGGGCCATTATGAGGAACTCTTCCTTCCCGTTCTTTAGAGCCCTGACTTTTACATATTCAAAAGAAGGATTCACTGCAACTGCAATATTTGCTGGAATTGTCCATGGGGTTGTTGTCCAGATTACAATATAGGTATTTTCCTCACCAACGATCGGGAATTTGATATACACCGATGGATCAGATACTTCCGAATACTCGACTTCAGAGTCAGCTATGGCTGTTTCACATCTCGGGCACCAGTTAACGACTCTTAAGCCTTTTTCGAGAAGGTTCTTCTCATGCGCTTTTTTGAGCGTCCACCAGGCTGCTTCGATATACTCATCACGCAGCGTCATATATGGATCTTTCCAGTTGAGCCAGACCCCAAGGTTCTGGAACTGGAGTGTCATTTCATCTCGATGGGAAAGGGCGAATTCTTTGCATTTTGCCACGAAATTCTCAACACCGTATTTCTCAATGTCTTTTTTAGATTTGAAACCCAGCACTCCTTCTACTTTTACTTCTATGGGAAGCCCGTGCATATCCCAGCCTGCGCGGTCAAGAACATGGAATCCATTCATTGATTTGTAGCGAAGTATTGAATCCTTGATTATTTTATTCCATGCAGTGCCAAGGTGTATGCGTCCTGTTGTATAGGGGGGACCGTCAACGAAAAAGAATTTAGGTCCTTCTATCTTCTGCTCCCTTACTTGAGAATAAGCATCAATTTCATCCCAGAATTTTTGTATATTCTGTTCAAGCGATTTTGCATCATATTGCCCTGCTTCTTTTAGCATAAAAATAATCTCCAGATAATGAGATGTTAGTAAGGCGATGATGCAATTAAAACCTTTCTGGTGTTGAAGTATTGTGTTGAAGTATTGAACATAATTATTGGAAACCTGTATCACA
>Ga0209429_10002154_pt1 | contig 11765 bp, 9 predicted proteins | sample BarGraNGADG00212_3_FD_184493 | JGI IMG/M metagenome (GOLD analysis project Ga0209429, IMG submission 184493) | Arctic peat soil microbial communities from Barrow, Alaska - Barrow Graham LP Ref core NGADG0004-212 (SPAdes) (version 2) | ecosystem: Environmental > Terrestrial > Soil > Wetlands >... | reverse complement strand
AAATGAGCGCGAAAAATTTTCTTAAATCATCTTGAATGCACACACAAACATCAGCATTAATCTTGGAGGTTATATCGTTGACAACCTCTGCATCTGAGGAACCACCGAATAAAATAACTTCGGTTTGCGTCTGTCTACGGATTAAAAGAATCAGTTCAGCATAATGCTCCGGCAACCATCGCTGAGTCTCATAATAAGCGCCCGGATGGATGGCGACAATTTTTTTGCCGTGAAATCCATTTTCTTGCAGCCATTGACCTGCCCAAGCCTGTTCGTCCGCCCCAAGATATATGGCCGGGCGCCTGTTTTCGGAAGGAATGCCGATGCGCTTCAACAGATCAAGGGCGCCATCAACGAAGTGCTTCTTTCCCTCAATCTTCGGCGACGGACAGTTAAAAAAAATCTCCCGGCCAAAAGCGGCATAGCCGATTCTATAGGCTGCGCCGCTCACACCCGCCAACCCTGCCGTTTTCAATTCATAATCGGTATAAGGATCGATGGCCAAATCGAAGTGACGGGATCTCAATCCCTTTATAAACTTCATTTTATTGAATAAACTGGCAGACCGGTCATAAACAATGACCTCATCCACAGCCGGATTGTTTTTCAGGATAGGCGCATTGGCCGGCGAAGCCATCACCGTCAGCCGCACATGGGGTAAGGCCGCCTTTATCGCCCTTAAGGCTGGTGTGGAGAGCGCCATATCGCCAACCCTGTCTACGCGAACAAAGAGGATACTTTCGATATTCCGGAGCAAGGGGATGATATCTTTTTGAAAAAGGAGAAGGCCAATCGTTTTTAAAGCAAAGCCCCGCGCATTCAAATAGATTGGCTTGAGAATTGATTTTACTGATATTTCAGATGCGTGTGGCATGTGCCTCAAGGGAGTTGAATATCTTCATGCCCGTCGCATAATACAAGGCCACGGCGATGGCATTGACCACTTTCTTGGAGTATTCAGTAATGCCGTAATCGGGAGAGATCTTAAGACATTCAAATCCGGTCTTCCGTAGATAATTTCTCAAGGTTTCGGCAGAGAAGTGATACAGGTGTATTTCCCGGTCATCTTTAGAAAAAAGTTTCAAGGGCCTTCCCTTCACAAGCCTGTAAGCGACCTGCATGATGTAATCATTCACATTGGGGACGGCAATCACGAGCAGGCCGGATGGTTTCAGGATGCGGTGGATTTCCCGGAGATACCGCTTGGGGTCCGTTACATGTTCGAGAACATGCCACATGGTCACCACATCGAAAGAATGATCCGGATGCCCGGCGGCAAAAAGCTCTCCGCAGAATACGGTGATGCCGAGAGCCTCACCGACGTATTTCGCGGCATAGGTAGAGTGTTCCGTTCCACTTACCTCCCATCCGCTCTCTTGCGCCAGTTTCAGAAAAGCGCCATCACCACAACCCACATCCAGCAAACGACCTCCCTGTCGCTGTTTCTCCAGCTTCTTCAATCTGCATTTCCACATCCTGATCCGCTTGTTTTTCTGCTCAGAAATCCAGTCCCGGTAATAATCCTCGTCATAATGAACTGCCAGTCCGGTACTATCGGGAACAGGATCAACAAACACCAACCCGCAATTACGGCACTCTAATACCCTAAAAGGTGGTTCATCTTCTTCGCGGACTTTGAAACTGTTCTGCCCGCAGAGGTTACATCTGGTTTCGACAGGTTTCATGCAGAATCATCTCCCCAGAAGTTCCCGATATACCCGTTCCGTCTTCTTTACATTTTCTTGAATGCTGAATAACTTTTCCGCTCTTATACGCCCTGCCTCCCCCATCTTAAGTCTCATTTCCCCGTCCCGGGCAAGCGAGAGGACTTTCCTTGCCAAAGCATCGGAATCTCCCGGCGGCACGACGAAGCCGGTAATGCCGTCTTCCACCGCTTCCACCGCCCCTCCGACGTCGGTAGCAATAACCGGTTTCCCGGCAGCCATCCCTTCTATCACGGCCCGGGGAAATGCCTCAAAGAGCGATGGCAACACAACGATATCCGTTGCATTTAAGATAGTGCTTATATCGGTTCTGTATCCTGCGAAAATAATCCGTCCCTTAATATTAAGTGATTCTGCTAAGTCCAGACATTCGCACTGATACTCCTGGTTTATTATCTCCCCTACAAACAGGAGATGAAACTTTGGACATCCACTCAATATTTTCCCGCAGGCTACAATGAGATATTTTTGTCCCTTCAGCGGTTCGATCCTTGCAAATACCGTAATCAGCAAAGTGCTCTCCTCAATTCCCAATAATTTTTTTATCTGGTCTGATGGATCACCTTTTACGAATTCCGCCAGATTCACGCCATTGTAAATCGTAATAAATCTGTCATCGCAAGCGATTCTCGGAAACCTGCCGCGGAGGGAATTTGCCACCAGTATTATCTTTGCGGGGAAAAAGGTCAAAATCCGGTCAAACCTGTCGCGGTCTGAAGCCCGTACATGCCAGACAAGGGGAATGCGTTTTATTCTCGCGGCCAGCCCCGCATAAAAAGTGTTGCGGGGACCGTCGGTATGTATGAGATCTATCCTGTATTTCTTTATCAATTTCAACAAATGGTAAACTGCCTTAAAACTGGAAATAAAATCGATAGAAATAATCTTGGGCAATTTCTGAATGACAACGTCAATGTTTTGCTCCCGTAATTTCTGGGCTAAGTCTTCATCCGTCGGGAGCACAACGCAGGGACGAAAAACCATTTTATCTAAATTGGCCACAAGGTAATAAAGGCTTTTCTGGCCTCCCCATTTAAGGGACCCAAAGCTTGACAGGTATAAAATATTTATACGATGGTCATCGTGCATGTACTTTTTTCTCCAGGAGTTCATCATAGAGGTTTTCAACAAGCCCGATCAGCCTTGGCAAGGTGAACTTTTCCTCATAGATTTCTTTACCTCTCCTCCCCATTCTTTCCCGCATATTTCCGTCCTGCACCAGGGTTTCCATGGCCGTTGCCAATTCCTGGGGATTGCCGGGGGAAACCAACAGACCGTTGACATTGTGTTCTATCACCTCGGGTATGCCTCCAACTTTCGTTCCTATCAGCGGCAATTTCATAGCCATGGCCTCTATCAGGGCAATACCCAAGCCTTCTCTCATAATTGAAGGGAGAAGAGAAATATCTGAAAGTTGCAAAAGAGAGGGCACGTCTCTCCTCTGCCCTGCAAAGATCACACGGGAAGCGATGCCGAGATGGTCAGCGGACGCTCTTAATTTCCCCATGAGCGGACCATCGCCGACTACCAGCAACTTTGTGAGGGGATATTTTTTTACAACCTGCGCGAAGGCATCAAGCAGTACCCGGTGTCCTTTGTTAGGTGTCAGGGACGCGACGATGGTGATTACCACATCCTGCTTATCAATTCCGAGCTGTTCTCTTTCATGGCAGCTTGCTTCAAGGCTAAGGACGGAGGGTGAGATATTTGCCGCATTATAGATCAGGCAAGTCTTGTCTTCCCGGACCCTCTCTGTCTCAATAACAAACCTTTGCACCGCCCTGCTCACGCAGATAATCCTGTCCGAAAAACGGGAAAGAATGTTTTCCATCAATAAATTCCGCAATGCGTATTCGTGGTAAGCACTATGCACATGGGCAATAATGACGGGCACACGGGCGATGATGCCTGCCGTCCGCCCAAAGGTGCTGGCAAAATAACCGTGCGTATGAATGATGTTAAACTTTTCCCTCCTGATAAGCCTTGCCAAGTACAGAATACGCAATGGATTGTGGTAGCCGGGCTCTCCCAGAATCTTTACCACCACCCCCTTGCCGATAAGTTCTGTCGCCACATCCCCACCCCGTGCGAGACACCAGACATGGATTTGATATTTTGTTTTATCCAGTCCCATGACGATGGAGGCAATAACATTTTCAAGACCGCCTACTTTGAGATCTTCAACAATATGCAGGACCTTAGCGCCGTTCACCGGATATTAACCTTTCTTTCAGCAACATGAGAGATCAGTTTCTTTATCCTGTCCACATAGGTGTGATGTTTAAGGACCTCTTCCCTTCCTCGCCCGGCAATCTCTTCCCTTTCTTCATGGTGAGAAAGATAATAATTTATCTTTTCAATCAAATCATTCGGATTATCAAAGCCGACAAGATGCTTCCCGTCCTCAAAAAGTGAAAAGACATCCCTCTGTCTGTCGGAAATGACAAAACAACCGCAGGCCATGGCCTCGAAGATACGGGGGCTCGCCTGATACACGGGAAATGAGTTTTGAGGACTCTGGTAGTGAATAACCAGGGCGATTTTACAGGCGCTGTATATCTTTAACCATTCGGAGGGAGGCGTGTGGGCGCCTCTTATTTTGCTAACGAGAGGAGAACCTTCTGCCAAGGCGCTCCAACCCGGCCCCCACAGGGCAAGATCAAACCCTGCTATCTTCGCAAATAATTCCGCCCTGTTCTGGTAATAAGAACCGACGAAAACGACATCGTGACCATATGCTTCACGCTCCCGCTCCGACAACATAACCGGGCGGTGAATATCGGGATCACAGGCGACAGGAAGCCAGCAAGAACCCTTTATGCCGGCCTTATCAAGGAGTTCCACCGCTTCGGTTCCCTGGCAAAATATATGGTCGTAACAAGGGGCAACGTCAATGATAGGCTGGAAATATAGCGGCGGATCAATCGTCCATAAAACCGTCACAACCCCGTCGCTTTTCATTTTATTTACCGCAGACGATATAATCCTGTGACCACCTGTCACGATAGAAATATCCGGTTTGGTTTCCTCTGCAAGCAAAAGCATCCTTTTATTGATTATCTTTAGATCAAGTTGGTTAAGGAAGGGTAAACGTTTTCTTACTCTCCCCGGTATGATATGTTGCCTGTCCTCAAATACAAACAATTCATGCCCCAGCAACCGAATGGCTTTTTCCAGATACTCGGTAATGGTAAGAAAATGTGGATTATGATGGCCGCTGAATAAAATTTTCATTTATTATTAATCATTCCGGATAAAATACAGCATAACAGCAATGAGAAGACACTTTATTAAGAATCTACCTTCTTTGCTTTAACAATAACATGCAAAGCAATACCTGGAAAAATGGAGCCCAGCCACCCAGGCAGCGGCATGAGTCGGGCTGATAAATCTTTCAAAAGTGAATAAGTCACTGGTGGAACAAAACTTCCCGTTACCGCACATCAACGATATTGGGAAAAGGCGCGTTGCCTGCTTTACTAACACAATTCATGATATAAATCCGAGTAAGCATTCAAAATAGCAGAAGAACGACAATTTGGCTTTTACATTTGAAGAAAAGAGAACCCTCATCTGTGTTTCCATATCGCAATTTTTTTCAGTGCAAGATAAATATTTTTGCCGAGAATAGCCCTGATGAAAAGTCCATATATATTATAGTGAAGTATAACTTTAAAATCTGTTTTTAAGGCTCTAAATATATACATCCTAAGTTTATAGAAATTATATGGAATAAATGATCTTCCTATGTCCAAGTATTTTTGAGCCAAAATAGAATTTGATATTGGATAATTATATTTAACACTATTTTCTTTTATTATTAGCAAAGTCTTCTCAACCGAGACAATTGTCTCATCTGGAGGCATTCGGTACATACCCGTATGTATGCGTCTTAAGCAGGTAAGTTGATTAACGTAACCCACTTCATAGTTCATTGCAATCCTGCTGAAAAATTCCCAATCCTCGGCAAATACTAAATCACTTCTCATCCCCTCAATTTTGTCGACAATTATCTTTCTAAAAAGTGATGCTTGTGAGGACACTAAATGACCCATAATGCAGAGTTCCCTGTAGTATCGCCCAAAACCCGTAGGCGGATTATCAGAACGAACTTTTTCAATTACGCCGTTAAAAGAATAATTGGCTATATTTGAGAAAACTGTGGCAACTTGTAAATTGTTATCCAGAAAATCGACCAATCCTTTAAGATGTTCAGGTAACCATAAATCATCGTCATCAAGAAAGGCAACATATTCACCCCGTGCCAACGCTATGCCGCTGTTCCTTGAAATACTTCTTTCCGTATGCCGCTCATTTTTAAAATATCGTATTGTATCTAATTTAATTTCATCAAAAAAGCTGTTTTCAATCATTCCCTTTGTGTTATCAGATGATGCATCATCAATAATGATTATTTCAAAGTTACGATATGTCTGTGCCAATACACTCCTTACTGCCACTTCTAAGAAGGCAGCCCTGTTATATGTTGGTATTATCACACTTACTTTAATCATTTATGAATTCCTCCCGCAGAATACCCCGCCATGTGGACGGGGTATTTCACTTTGGACGGTAGTGCACGACTGTTATAAGATATTTTGGTTTTTGTTAAAATATATTTCGAAATTTATTCAACAAAGCATAGGTTAATTCTTTGGGGTTGTTTTTTAAAGCCGACTTTAGAATTTTTAAAGCAGGAATGAGTTGTCTTCGGTGAAGCCGATCCATGAAAGACCACGCATACATCTCACCTATTTGTTTGTTGGCTTCAATCGCATCAATAGATTCGATTAATGGCCAGTAATGTTTAGAAACAAGGATCAACTCATACAGCATATGATCACCGATACTACATGTTTTTGATGTTTCATGCAGTCGGAAATAAGCCACGCTGTCTTCTATATAAATTACTTTGCAGTATTGTAGTAACCGACATAATAAATCATGATCCATGAAGAAATGAAGCTTTTCGTCTATACCATCCACTATTTCATAGATAGATCTCGGGAAAAATATGCCAGGCTGGTGCCAGGAATGTTCATGCTTCCAAAATTTTACCATATTCTCCAAAGTAATTTTACGTTGTTTTATAATTGTTTCTTTCTCAGTTTCTTTCTCGAAGTTAATCACATTACCAGCTATTATGTCATTCTGATTTGATTTATATGTAATACCAATTTGTTTGAACGCATTTCTTAAGTATATATCGTCGGAATTCAACCATCCAAGGAGATCCCCAGTTGCTTTAAAAAAACCTTTTTTAATAGCATGACTTTGGCCACGGTCAGGTTCCGATATCCAATAAGTCAACCATTTTTCATATTTCACGATGGTATCTATTGAACCATCAGAGGAACCTCCATCAATGATGATATATTCAAGATTAGGATAACCCTGAAGAAGGACGGAGCGGATCGTTTCTTCGATAAAGCAACCCTGGTTGTATGAAGGCGTTACGATGCTGATTATTGGCCAAGATGCACCACCTGGCAGAGTATCAGGTAATTGGGGGGATTCTTCAGTCCACGGCCAACCCGTTTTGCCGGGCGGTGGCGGTGGAAGGTCATTTAAAGAAGGACATTGCATAGTTGTGTTCATTGATTCAATTCTGTATGACTTTTATTCCCTAACCGTCAAAAAACTAATTTGGACAAGAGTGAAGCATACTGATCATCAATTTTGCACGCATTGATCTGATAATTGTTTCTGGATCGCTTTTATTACTTGAGCTGTTGAGATGCTTTTGATGCAGTGAGCTTTTGCCGACAGACATGAATCCTTGCATGGTCCAACTGCATATTCTGGTTGCAGGATAGTAGATTGAATTTTCCAGGGACCGAACCGCCGTGGAGAATTATGATGTTTAGGGGATCCCGATTTGGGGTGACAACAGATTTCAATGATTGATGTTCCAACGGCAGCAGCGAGATGCATGGGACCGCCATCGTTACCAATAAATAGATGGCTCTCATTTATTATGGCGGCTGTCTGTCTTAATGTAGTCTGTCCGATCAAATTGATCATATGATTTCCTCCAGAAATTGTCCCTGATTGTACGATGGCGTGACTATGCTGATCTTTGGCCATTGCTTGCCGTCTGGCATTATTGGAGGTAATGGCTTTGATTCTTTTGTCCAAGGCCAGTCGGTTTTGCCGGGCGGGGGGTTGGGAGTTGCATAAGTAAAGATTTCTTTTTCATGTTTGACTTAAATGAGTTTACTCGTTCTATATGATAAATTTTGACGATTGTTCGCACATGTAATCAACATGTAATAAAATTAAATGAACTCGTCATAGCCCTTTTATCCGATTCGCGGTCGATTCATCGGCTGGGATCGAAATGTGATCCTTGAAAAAATGGGTGAAAACTCTATCACTCTGAAATTTACCGTTGTTCAAAGCTCTCGGAATATTCAAACGTTTCAACCAGTCTTACCGGGCGGCGAATTTTGCTTAGTCTCTTGTCAGGTTCAGATGCGGCGGGATAGGCCAGTTGAGAGAACTCTATCAGAGTGATCGTTCCGGCAGAGTGTAATGCATCCACGCCGAGCACCTGTTTCGTCGCACGATGGAGTTTTTGGATAAAGCACAGCGAGGCCGTATTGACTTACATGCTCTGCAATATAATCAAAATTCAGAACGGCAGAACCACCATAGTCGTCAAAACTATAGCCAACGTCATCCGGTACCTCGAAGTCATCAATCATAACATAAGCCCGCTGAGCCAAAGAAAATATTATTTCCAGCTCCTCGGCCAGCGGGAGATCATCTTTCCAGTGTGCATCCAAATAGAAAAATAAGGGCGCTGCCAATTGCCGTGCAAGAGGCCCAGTCAACACGCGTCGCAAACCTTCTCTAGAATCAATATGCATTATTTTGACGTTCTTAGATCGATGCAATCTAACTCGCGCAAACCCATAATTGCGACCAAGTGCCTCCATTGAATATACTGGCAAACCGCTTTCCGCAAACAATTCGGTCGTCGCGCCACGGAAGGTTCCCGTCTCGATAATGGCAACAGGTCTCACTGTTTCAAGCAGCGTCCTGTATAGCTTCTGACGCATTATCTGGCCGTTCAGTGGCCCTTCCCAGCTCTCACGCATAGAGGGGAATCTGAAATAGTCGATAGCGCCCTTGGCCGTGTCAGGCAGCGATGCCGCAACAAGGCCGCGAAAAAACCCTCTTAACCGTTCTGACATTCCCCTCCTCTTCAACCCAAATCGCTTTTCGTATATAGCCATCTCGCATTCAGTTTCAATAGAGATTACTTGCGGGTGCTTGAGCGGGAAACGGATCTCTTCAAGTGCTTTTTTTGCCAAGGGCGGGCTCAGCGAATCACCGGACGCGGTAGTGTGCGTTGCATCTTCACGAAAACCTAAATTCGAAATTAGATTTACGACTGGGTATACCACAATACCTCCGCAATTAAAGACCGTAAAGATCCACTGATAATCCCACGTGTTTATTTCACCTTTCTTTGTTTTACGCATTAGGGGGCGCCAATATCCGGCGCAGTCCAATGAGCGAGGCCCACACCGATAAAAGCCACCAGCCTCATCAAATCGATCGAGACTACTCAACTCGCAGTCGTAATGTTGCCACGCTCTACGCCACGTAGCCCATCCCCAAGGGTCGAATACATGGGAAAAAATGTAGGAAGTGTCTTTTGCGGTATACCGGTCAGTATAGCAAGAACCGCAAATAGCCATGATCTGCTCATTCGGACGATACCTGTCGAGCAATTCGGCACAGTAGGAAAAAAAGCCGGGGTGCGGCAAGCAATCGTCTTCCAGGATGATGCCTTCCTCCACATGTTCAAAAAACCAGTCGATGGCCAAGCTGACAGCCTTACCGCAGCCAAGGTTCTTCTCCCGGAACAGGGTTAAAACCTCACAATCCCAGTCAACGGCTTCGATTATCCGACGGGCTTGTTCGCATTTTTCCGCTTCGCCGGGTCTGTCGTCACGCGGACCATCGGCCGCCACAAAGAGCTGCGCGGGTTTTGCCTCGCGAATACATGCAAACACCCGCTGTGCCAGAGTAGGGCGGTTGAAGATGAGGAAAAGGATAGGTGGACAACTGTGACTGAGCATAATGCGTAAGGCCTCCAATTCAGAGTGTGTCTTTCATGAGGATGAAGCTGTAAAGTGTTTGCTATTCATGATAAAATCATGCTTTTCTTTTCAAATAAAACCATTCCATAAGCCCGGCACGCTTTTCCGCAAAAAGCATTATTTGTTCATCACGACTGAAACCCTGTTGAACAAATTGATGATAAATTAGCGGACGTAATGGATCGCCAGTACTAAATATTCGCATTATATCGTATTCTGTTGAAAAAAGATCATATAGATATGCAGAGATATGGGGTCGAAATACATCATGGATTTCTATCAGCAAATCGAAATTCTTGGTTAATAAGTCCCATGTTTTTGGGTCCTTGTAAAAAATATACTCTTCTGCTCCTTCGCAATCACATAAAAGAAAACCGTTTTCCCCAGACAAGTTGGGCAAAGAACGCATCGTAAAAGTTTTATCGATATGCACCCGATCAGCCACACCGTTTAATGCTGCCATTTGTTCACACAGTTTACGGGCATCAGGGTCAATGTCATAGGCCCATACTTCTGCTTTCTGCATACGAAGAGCAAAGCCAATGGCATAATATCCTTCCCCACATCCAATATCAATGATAGTGGAATAATTTTTGGCTATTACTTTCTCCACAACTTCGTGCAATTCTGATTCATATGAACCTAGTATTTTAGGCGCTAATGCACTTCCAAACGACTCCAACCCCGGATATTTTAGTCCTTGGAAAGGACCTCGCAAGACGGAATAATCTGGTGATAATAAAGATATTTTTTGCCGAACTACTTGCTCGTCTTTTACCACAGTGGCCTTATCTTCTCTATACTCCACAGATGGTAACGTTCTGTCCAGTACACTTTTTATTTTTCGGGCCAAGCTATAGATGAACCTAACCCTATAAGTTCTAATAATAAAGTTTCTAATAAATTTGCGGATCTTTTTTTTGAGTTGCAGGTAATCCCTTACGGATTGTAACGGCCAAGGGGTCTTTGCTCTATATTCAAGATATTCCCTCTTAAAAGGATGTTCTACGTCTCTATCCCATGGCTTTATACCTCTCCCAGAAAAGTGAACAATCGCTGGATCTTCAACTATATCCGCATACCTTATTCGGTTCATTTCTGAGTAAAAGAAACCATGCTGCACATTCCATTCAAATGGCATTTGAATCCAGTCGCCATGTAAAACCGCATTTAAACCGTCTTGGTCTGGATACACAGCCTTTTCTGGATATAACTGGATATATTGGATTACTTTTTCATGGATACGATCATCGCGCCATTTTTTTAAATTAATAACAAGCACGCCTGAATTAAAGTACTTGTCCATAGCTGGAATATCCAATCTTTCGAATGCACCAATACCCCACCCGCTATCTTCAACCGCTGCCAGTGAATGACTTTTCAGGTCAGTTGAATAAAGATGTTCGATGTCCATTCTCACTATAATATCTGAGTCAAGATAAATAATTTTTTCTATTTGAATTGGCACAACATCTTGTAGTAACAGACGAAAATAAATGGCATCGTTCCAAAACGCATTAGCCTTAATCCCGTGGGGGATATTCGTCACTTTGATTGTTTGAAGTGAGCTTCCATAGGACTCTATAAATTCCGCCAGTTTAACTAAATCATTCGGGTCGATGTCGTTATGCAACAAGAAAATCTTGACTGTCTTATCCGTATTTTCCAATACGGAACATAGCATTGTTGCAGTATGCGGTAAAAACGCCTGATTCGACGCACAGGCAATAAAGATTTGTTGATTAAATGCATCAGTCATTATGTAACTCCCATGACAATGCAGGAAATAGAAATGTTGGTCTTTGCGTACTTGACAAGGCTATGCTACCGACAGTACCACCCTTAACCGAAAATTCGATTGCCACTTCACCTTTGCCCGGTTCAAGTATCCATTTTTGATTATGGATACCTGCTAATAACTCGATTC
>Ga0209429_10002153_pt1 | contig 11771 bp, 12 predicted proteins | sample BarGraNGADG00212_3_FD_184493 | JGI IMG/M metagenome (GOLD analysis project Ga0209429, IMG submission 184493) | Arctic peat soil microbial communities from Barrow, Alaska - Barrow Graham LP Ref core NGADG0004-212 (SPAdes) (version 2) | ecosystem: Environmental > Terrestrial > Soil > Wetlands >... | reverse complement strand
TGACCTGCTGACCAGAAATGGCTACCGTGAAGCAAAGGTTGTGGCTTGGCTTGGAAAAAGAGAAATTCCTGTTGAAACTGCGAGACAGCTTATAGAGAATGTAAAATGAAGGAGAAGACACTACATCGAGACGACAAGCTAAAAGGTGGAAACGAATCAGCCACGCTGGTTCTTTATAATGATGATATCAACACATTTGATCATGTTATAAAATCATTGGTTGAAGTTTGCGGTCACGATCCGGTTCAGGCTGAACAATGTGCAATGATTGTTCATTTTAAAGGCAGTTGCGATGTAAAAATAGGTATGGTAGAAGTACTTAACGCGATGAGCAGATCACTGAATCTGAAAGGACTGAATTCAAAAGTGGAAAATCTATAATCTTTTAGTACTCAGCAGGCAACGATAGTATCTGTTCGTAACTGAACACAGGTCCGTCTTTACATACAAAGACCTTTCCTACATTACAGCGGCCGCACTTTCCAAACCCGCATTTCATCCTGTTTTCAAGGGTTGTGTAAATATCTTTATCCTGAAATCCAAGTTTTTTCAGTACCGGCATTGTGAATTTTATCATAACAGGAGGCCCACACAGAATAGCGATTGTGTTTTCAGAGGATGGGGCAACTTTCTCAAGAACCATAGGTACAAATCCTACCTCTCCTTTCCAGTCGGGTGTCTGACCACCAGGATCCACAGTTGTTATCAGCTTTATATCCGGTCTCTCTTCCCACTCTTTTAGTTCTTGTTTATAGACTAAATCTGCAGCAGAACGAGCGCCATAAACTATGGTAATATCTTTATATTTCTCCCTCAGGTCAATTGTATTCCAAATCACGCAACGCATTGGAGGTAAGGCAATTCCGCCGGCGATGTATAATAGGCTTTTTCCTTCCCATTCTTCAATTGGAAAAGTGTTGCCGTATGGTCCCCTGAAACCCACTGTATCACCAATTTCAAGATTTGCAAGGCCATTTGTTACACGGCCTGCTTTTCGGAATGTACATTCAATATATTCTCGGCGGGTGGGAGCGGAGGCTATGCAGAATGTTGATTCCCCTTCACCGAAAACAGAATATTCGCCAAACTGGCCTGCTTTAAAGGAGAATTTTTCTGCATCTTCTGCATTTTTAAACTTCAAGCGGAAAGTCCTGACATCAGATGTTTCTTCGATAATGTTCTCGATCTTCATCAGATAAGGCTTGTATATATTTTCGCTCATTTTCAGGTCTGATTAAATATTTTGTAATACTTCTAATTGTTCTGCTATGTTCATATCTACCGGGCAGCCACTTGAACATCGGCCGCATCCAACACAACCAAGAGATTCATTACGCTCAGGCATATATGAAAATTTATGCATTATACGCTGTCTCCATCTCTGGCTCTGAACCTCACGGGGATTATGGCCCGATGTATGTAGTGTGAACAATCCGAATCCGCAGGAATCCCAGCTTCTGTATCGTTTTCCGTTTTTACCTCTCGTCTCGTCCTGGATATCAAAACAGGCACATGTAGGACATACGTAAGCGCATGCCCCACAACCAAGACAACGGAGTGAATTTTCTACCCAGAAAGGGTGCTCAAATGCTGTGGCTAACTTTGTGGTGACCTTATCGTGACTGAATTTCTGTTTTACTTCTGTCAAAGCACTTTTCTCATCGCCAACTGTTTCAAAAAGTTCCGGCGACAACTCGACTATGTTGTTTCCTTTTTCTGTAAGAATATCGGCACGATAATCACCGTTTTGTAACGGTATTAATAAAATATCACTTCCTTTTGAAGAGTCCGGAGCCAGACCAACCGATGTACAGAAACAGTATTCATCACTTTTATGACACCCAAGTCCGATCACAACAAGTTTTTCAAGTCGTTTTGAAAAGAATTCATCTGTGATATCCCAACAGAATATTGAACTAAGGATATCAAAAGCAGCATTGTCGCAAGGATGTGCCCCCCATAAAACAACTTCAGGTATCTTATTGATATCTACATCAGTTATAGTGCTTTCAGTTTTTGCATTTGAATAGAAAAACAAATTTTCCACCTTTGGAAAGACTACATTTTTAACCGATAGGGTAGACCTTATATGATCAAAAGTAACATCAGCAAACGCCGGATTGTATTTATACTCTGTCTGCTTATCAGTTGCAATTACCGGTGCATATACTTTCCGGCTTGCCGAAAGTTGATTATATAGCTTTTCTAACGATTGCTTCCTGATTAATTTCCTGATTGTTTCCATCTTAAATTATAAAGCTTTCTTTATCACTAGGATCAAAAGTTGATAATACCGAACTCATTTTTTCAGAAGTACCGGCATATACTTTAAAATAATTGTAAACCTGATCTGTCAGGTGCATCGTGAGGAGGTGGCAGGGAATCCCAACCGGACAAGCCCTTCCGCATTCACCACAACTTATACAACGGCCGGCAAGATGCATTGCTCTTAAAATGTGCCAGTCCATATTCCCATGTGTATTGGATTGAACCGGAATCCATTGAGGCTGATTGACTTCCACGCTACAGCGGGTACAGTAGCACATCGGGCAAGCCTGACGACATGCATAACATTTGATACATTTCGAAAGTTCCTTCTGCCAGTAAGCGAATTTTTCTTCAGGGGTAAGTTTATTCAGCTCAGCTAAAAGTTCCTTGTATTTTGGAGGATTACTAAGATCAGATTTTTCAATATATGCCTGCATGATCTTCATATCAGCAATATCAAGAAAGGTTCCTTCAGCAGAAACTCCTATTACAACAATGTCTTCGGAGGTAATTTGTTGTTCGGATATTAGCATCATGATGCTCCTCATTACGGGAAGTGTAGCAACTATGCCCATTTTCCCAAGGTGTTTTACCTCGTGCTTGGTAAGGTAAACAGCCAGATTCTGCACACAACGATCATCATAAATAAGTTTGTCGGCCTTAAGCGGATCAGTTATAAATACCGGACGAACTATGCCAGTCGGTCCAGCTTCGTAGCCAATCACAACCTGAACGGATTTGCTTTCAAGAAGTTCTTTTGCTTTATTGATCAGATTATTCATTTTTAACCTCCTCCTCAACTGATTTATTCACCAGTGCTTTATATGAAACGTAAGGCCCCAGTTCCCTGAGACGGGTAACAGTCGTATTAACTACCTCGGCCCATCTTGCACCCTCGGCAGCCGATACCCACGAAAAGGTAATCCTGTTCATATCAACTCCCATAAAATCCATAAGTTCTTTAAACATTATCCATCGCCGCTTGGCATGAAAGTTACCCGATGTATAGTGACAATCATTTGGATGGCATCCTGATACGATAATCCCATCAGCCCCGTTGGCAAATGCTTTCAGAAGGAGCATAAAGTCGATTCGTCCCGTGCACGGAAACCTGATAATTTTTACGTTAGATGCATACTTGATACGGCTTGTTCCTGTCAAATCGGCGCCGGCATAAGTACACCAGTTACATACGAAGGCGACAACTTTTGGTTCAAAATCTGACATATTATTTTCTTTATAAAAATTGACCTTTCAAATAGCTAATATTCATTTAATAATGCCATTACCTCGGCATGTACCTGATTGTTGGAATAACCAAGTAAATCAATCGATTTTGAACGGCATAACGCAACGCACGTACCACATCCCTGGCAAAGACCCTCGTTTATTTTAGCAACTGTTTTAATAATTTTGCCATCGCGGGTTTTATAATCCTCCCTTTCAATTGCCTGATAGGGGCAAACCGACTGGCACATAAAGCAGCCGACACATGTAGAATACATTGGAGGGCCAAATCTATTTACAACAGCTACCAGAGGCTCACGTGTAAGCATATCCTGTGAAAAGAGAGCAGCAACTTTTACAGCAGAGCCTGATGCCTGTGATACTGCGTCGGGAATATCTTTTGGGTTCTGACAAGCTCCGGCAAGGAATATCCCGGCTGTATTGGTCTCCACCGGTTTTAATTTAGGATGAGCCTCAGCAAAAAACTTATGAGAATCGTATGATACATGAAGTTTCTGAGCCAGCTCTTCTGCTCCTGCATTAGCCACTCCGGCAGTTGCCAGAACTACCATATCGGCAACTACTTCAACCGGTTGTCCGCCAAGCAGGGTATCAACACCTTTAACTATCAGTTTCCCGTCTCTTTCATAAACTGTGGAAACTCTACCCCGGATATAGTTTACATGATCTTCTTCTATAGCACGACGCACAAACTCATCATAGTTTTTTCCGCCTGACCTGATGTCCATATAGAAAACATGTGCCCTTCCCTCATGAACTTTATGTTTATACAGCATAGCATGCTTTGCAGTATACATGCAGCATATTTTCGAACAATAGGATATTCCCTTAGCCGGATCGCGTGAACCGGCGCAGGCAATAAATACAATATTCTTTGGAACAGCTCCATCAGATGGTCTCCTGATTTCTCCGGCTGTCGGACCTGAAGCAGATGCTAAACGCTCAAACTGCAGACCGTCAATAATATCCTTGTATTTCCCATAACCATATTCTGGAAAGAAGTCAGCATGCTTTATGTCGAAACCGGTAGCTACAACTATAGCACCAATTTCCAGCTCAAGTATTTCGTCGGGCTGATCGAAGCGAATTGCTTTTGTAGGGCATACAACTTCACAAATTTTACACTTACCTTTTATATAATAGGTACAATGTTCTTTGTCGATAACCGGTCTGTTAGGTACTGCCTGAGGAAACGGTACGTAAATGGCAGGCCGCATACCCATTCCCTGTTCAAATTCGTTTGGAATTTTCTTCTGTGGGCATTTTGTAGTACATAAACCGCAACCAGTACAGATCTTCTCATCGAGACTCTTTGCTTTCTTACGGATTTTAACCTTGAAATTGCCAATGAATCCCTCAACACTTTCAACCTCAGCATAAGTATAAAGTGTAATATTGGGGTGCTGGGCAACCTCAACCATGCGGGGAGTAAGGATACACTGGGAGCAGTCGAGAGTAGGAAACGTTTCGGATAACTGCGACATATGCCCACCAATTGATGGCGACCGTTCGATCATTATAACTTTATGTCCGGTATTGGCTATGTCGAGGGCCGATTGAATTCCGGCAATACCACCACCTATAACCATTGCTGTTTTCGTAACAGGCACTTTAATAGGTTGCAATGCAGAATTAAGTTTTACCTTTTCAACCTGGGTTCTTACAATGTCAATGGCTTTTTCTGTTGTAAGGTCATTTTTTTCATGAACCCATGAACAATGCTCGCGAAGATTTGCCATCTCGCAGAGAAATGGATTCAACCCTCCTTCTGCACATGCCTTTCTGAAGGTTGGTTCATGCATTCGTGGAGAACATGCAGATACCACAACTCCGGTAAGATTATGCTCTTTAATGGCATCCTTTATGAGAGTCTGCCCCGGATCGGAGCACATATATTTATACTCAGTGCTTAATACGACATGCTTTAACTTACCGATAGTTTCAGCAACTTTTCCGCAATCGACGGTTGCACTTATATTTTCACCACAATGACAAATAAAAACACCTATTCTGGCCATGCTATATAATATTTTCCACTTTAACTTATTGTAACATCTACAAAATGTCGTTTTAATCCAACCTTTTCGGGAGATAACCCTATGGCTAACCCGATAGCCTGTGTCACAAAAATGACAGGGATCTTATATTCTGTTTTCCAGTACTTATTAATATCCGGACGCCGCATGTCGAGATTTGAATGGCACATCGGGCAGGCAACAATTATTGCATCGGCACCACGATGTTCAGCATCTTCAATAATTTTCCCTGATAGTTTTGATACGATATCGGTTCTTGAGATAGATAATCCGGCACCGCAACATTCTGTTTTATACGGATAATCTATCGGAGTAGCACCGATCTTATTCATTACAATATCCAGGGTCTGGGGATCTTCCACGCGATCGTAGTTAAGTACCTTATTTGGTCTGACAAGCAGACAACCATAATAACAAGCAACTTTATAATTAAACGGTTTTACAGTTTTTTCTTCGAGCCTGGGAATTATATATTTATCTAACCACTCAATTACATTCAGAATCTTAGACGTGCCCCGGTAGTCCATTTCAATAACTTCGCAGATACGATTTTTTAGTTCCGGATTTTTTTTGAGTTCGTGTTGAGTAACCACAAGACGACTATAGCAGGCGGCGCATGGTATAATTATTTCATCGAGACCGTTTTTTTCTGCGATAGCAAGAATTCTTGCAGGCAATGCCAGTGATAACTCTTTGTTCAGATTATGAGCAGCAGTAGCTCCGCAACAGTTCCAGTCGGGAACCTGAGTAAACTCAAGACCGAAAGCTTCTGCCAGTGCAAATACAGATTCATTATAGTCACGTGCAGATCCGGTTAGTGAGCATCCGGGATAAATGCCAAATTTCATTGTGTTCCTCCTTAATTGCTTGTTTTTTTAAATATTTTTGCGATCTGGGCTGTACCTTTAATCATAGTAGGGAAGAGATGCAGCTTGCCTCTCGATATCATTTTCGGTGCAAGTGAGATATCCTGTGTCAGATTCAGAGATTGCCTTTTATAGTCAAGAATCAGTCCGAGTTCGTACAATCTTCCAGTAAATCGTATTGAGTGTAGAAATGCTTTATGGAAAGCAATAATGTTCTTTGCTTTCTTATTGACCTTCTTCTCGCTGCGTGATTTTTGTCTCAGGAAATCCATCACCGAGGGTATATCAATCTCCATCGGGCAACGACTGAGGCACATTTCGCAGGTAACACATAACCATATTGAATGTGATCTAAGGATCTTTTCGTCATTTGCCGGATCTTCAGTCTGGAGTAATCGCATAACCATGCTGGGTGGAAAGTCCATCTCATCTGCAACAGGACAGCCAGCAGAACACTTGCCGCACTGATAACATTTCTGTGCAAGAACCTCAACATCTTTTTCGACGCTGTATGCCAAAGAATTTCTTTCGGTATGATGTTCGGAATGTGACATTTTACTTCATTAAATATTATTATGAAATACTTGAAAAGAGACGTAAGAACTGAACGCGCTCATATACAGCAGGATTAAGAACATTTTTTTTGCATCAGAAATCAATGCCAGATACTGGTTGAGAGTATGTTCTTTAGCATAACTTGTGAGGTATTCAAAAGCTTCATCATAATAAAATTCGGTTTTGCTTACAATACCCTGAAAAGCTTCCTGCCACGATTTCAGTTCCTTATCATCGGATTTAAGGAATTTGTCAGCCTCGAATTTAATCTGCTCTTCAAAAATAGATTTAAGGACAACTGCTCCTGCTCCCATATGAGCTATAGTCTTCAGATTATCTAAAGACGAAGTCAATCCGGAGCTCCCCACAATTATTGGATTCCTTAATTCCAATCCAAGATATTTACACGATAGATCAGTCATTGTGTTAATTTTTTAACAGGGGCAAAATTAACAACATAAATTAGATTATTTCTAATGATTATTATCATGTTTGATTTACATAATGTTAAAATTATTTAAAACTGGTAATAATTGCAACCCAATAGCATTATTTCTCTGTGATTCTCTGTGTCTTCTCTGTGTCACTCTTGGTCATTAAAAAAACTAACACGAGGCATCACAGAGTTACTCAGAGTTCTGTTTCTGTTATATCTTAAGGAGTATCATAATTGTAACGATTATGATATTTTTTTTGCCCCTGATGCAAACCATGAAATTTTAAGTCAGACCGATTGATAATTTCTTTACTTTTGCAGAAAATTATTAAAGTCATCTGATATGCCACTAATGATCGATCCATCGATTTGGTTTAAGGAGATGTTTCTTGACGCAGGGTTGAGTGTTAGTGTTTCTTCTTTTCTAAGTACAATTTCCCTGGTGCTGATTGTTATAGTATTGGGCTGGTTGTCGAACTTTATTGCAAAATTCTTCATTCTTAAAGTTGTTACCACAATTGTTAAGAAAACCGAGACAACATGGGATGATGTTTTTCTGGAACAGAAAGTCTTCACACGATTGTCGCATCTTGCTCCGGCTCTGGTAATTTGGTTTATGGCAGGATGGGCTCTTAAAGCTTATCCAATGTGGATGGTAGCGGTACATAGAATGGCGTACATCTACATGGTAGTTGTTGGAACTATTGTCATGAACTCTTTTATTGAAGCCTGGCATATAATTTATAATTCTTTACCGCTGTCCCAGCACAGACATATTAAAGGGTATGTACAGCTTTTGAAGATCTTCATTATTCTTATTGCAGTGCTGGTAGTAGTCTCAGTGGTATTCAAGCTGGATATATCAAGAATCCTGGCAGGAATGGGAGCCATGGCCGCAGTGTTAATACTTGTTTTTAAAGATACTCTTCTGGGGCTGGTTGCAAGTATTCAGCTTTCTGCCGACAAGATGTTGAAGGTTGGCGACTGGATTACTATTCAAAAACGCGATATTGACGGAGTTGTATCAGATATCACTCTTAATACGGTAAAGATTCAGAACTTCGATAAAACGATAGTTACCATTCCAACTTATTCTCTTGTTAATGAGTCTTTTCAGAACTGGAAAGGGATGGAAGAAGCAGGAGCAAGACAAATCAAGAGATCAATATTTATCGATATGAAGAGTATCAGGTTTCTTGATAAAGAGATGAAAGACAAACTTAGCAGGGTCACTGTCTTAAAAGATTATATAGAATCATTTGATAAACAGCCAAATAAGTCAGATTCAGTATTTGATAATACCAAATCTGCTTTCTTCAGCAAATCGCATATAACAAATTTGGGAATTTTCAGATTTTATGTCGAAGCTTATCTGAGGCAGCATCCTATGGTAGATACAGGTCAGACTGTTATTATAAGACACCGGGCACCAGAAGGAAATGGGTTGCCTTTACAGGTGTATCTGTTTACCAAAAACTTTCAATTTACACCATATGAGAATCTTCAATCAGAAATATTTGAACATCTGTTGGCAATTATGAATGAGTTCGGGCTTAAAGTATTTCAGCAGCCAACCGGCGATGATCTGCTTACTTTATCGAAAATGAAATAGTTAATACAATTAATAAATAAGAATATGGCTGACATTAATACCAGAATTAGCGACTTCGTTTGGAAGAATCTTGGCGAAAAGCATGTCACAGGAAAGAAGGATCCTTTTTGGGAATCACTCAGTAATACGGGAACTGAACTTTGGCTGGACACAGGTGATATGGAAGAAGCTGAAGCTAACTGGTCGGCAGAGATGAGCGCTTTGACTACTAATAATACTTTGCTTAACAATGAGATACAGAAAGGAATATACGATGTTTTTATCTCTGAGTCGAAAAGTATTGTAAGGGATCTTCCTCAGGAGGAGAGGGTTAAAGAGATTGCTTTTATCTTAAATGCGCGACATGGATTAAGGCTTGCTCAGAAGTTCGGAGGATTAGTTAGCGTTGAACTGCATACGGATACCGCTCATGATATAAAAGCTATCTTAGCTTATGGAAAAAGATATCACGAAATATGCCCTGAACAGTTTATAGTTAAAGTTCCATTTACAGCAGAAGGGCTGATAGGGGCAAGACTTCTTAAGGATTCCGGAGTAAAAATAAATTTCACTCTGGAATTCAGCGCTCGTGAGAACGTACTTGTAACAAGAGTAGCACGTCCGGATTATGTTAATGTGTTTTTGGGAAGGATTGGCGCTTATATGATAAACAATAAACTTGGAGACGGATCGGGAGCAGGGGAGAGGGCTGTTATATCATCTCAGAACTGGGTAACAGCACAGTCGGCTGAAAATCCATGGCAGACAAAACTTATTGCCGCCAGTCTCAGAAATCAAAGTCAGCTCGAACTTCTCGCAGGTACAGATGTATTTACCATGCCTCCGAAAGTAGCAGCTGCCGGACACAAAGAGTTAAGCGGGAAATTTATCTCACGTCTTCATGAAAACTATGATGTAAGTCTTTATGACTCAGCAAAAGATGCACATATTGAAAAATTCTGGGAGGTAGATAACAAAGTTATTAAACTTGCTGAAAGGCTCTCAAAAAAGTTACCTTCCAGTGGTTCCGAATTGGTACATATAGCTCATGATGAGGGTTGCGAAGATATGTTTCCATTCCTGACAAAAGAAGAGAAGGCCTTTATATCTTCGGACGGCAAGATACCTTTACATTCAAGATGGGCAGCTAAGATAATCGAAGGAAAAATTGCACCCGATACACTCCTTACTTTAGCAGGACTGGCCTCCTTTACTGCTGATCAGCAAGCTCTTGACCAAAGAATTAAGGGCATTATTGAATAATTAGAAGACAAAAGACAAAAGTAAAAAGATAAAAGTATAAGAAAGGTATATATTCAACTTTTGTCTTGTGCCTTTTGTCTTTTGTCTTTAGCTCAGAATCAGTCTAAACTGTTCCCCGCTGCCTGACCATTTCATATAGTAGAATTCCTGCTGCTACTGAAACATTCAGTGATCCGATCTTTCCAATCATCGGGATACTTACCTGAAGATCGGAAAGCGTAATCAGTTCGCGACTTACACCTTTATCTTCCGAACCCAATATCAAAACTGCCGGACCAGTTATTTTAGTTTCTGAAACTAAGTCCCCTGATTTCTCTCCTGCACATATTACCTTTAGTCCGGATTCTTTCAGATACTCAATAGACCTAACGATGCTTTTTTCTCTGCATACAGGAAACGTATGCAACGCTCCTGCAGAAGTCTTAACCGCATCGGCAGTTACTCTTGCAGATCCTTTTTCCGGTATTATTATAGCGTGGGCTCCAAGACAATCTGCAGTACGTACTATAGCGCCAAAATTTCTTACGTCTGAAACACCATCCAAAGCGATGATCAATGGATCTTCACCTTTTTCGAAAATCATAGGTAGAAGGTTTGTAATATGTTGATATTCAATTACTGACAGCCATGCCAGAACACCCTGATGATTTTTCCGGGTTACGAGTTCTATCCTCTCAACAGGAACAATCTGGTAGACAATATTATTGGCTTTAACTTCGGTCATAAGCTCGTGATAAAGTTCACCCTGAAGACCCTGTTTTATGAGGAGGCGGTCGATCTGTTTTCCGGCTTTAATGGCCTCTATTACAGCTCTTAATCCAAATATGCAATCTGTTTCTTTCTGCATGAATTCCAAATTTTACAATTTAATAAATCTTCTTAAAAGTTTAGAGTGACTAAAGTGACTAAAGTGCCTAGAGTACTTGTAGTTAATATTAAGCTTATTTTAAAATTCATATTCTTAAACTTTAGGCACTTCAAACTTTAGTTCACTCCAAACTTCTTTAGGTTAAATATCCTCCGGATTATCCAATCGGAATACAACCCCTCTTCTCCAGTTGGAAATTGCCTGGTCCCAGAAAGTAACTAGCGTTTCGCTGCGGCTCAGGTAAAAGTCATTATCAGAAAATCGGTTTTCTCTTTTTTTGAAGTTAAAGTAAAGATAATCCTCAGTTACTGAGTATTTTCCGCCCCATGAGGATTTTATTACCGGCTTTCTGTAACCCCAGCTTTCTTCCTCAGATGTTTTATAAACTTTATCAGGAGGTCCGTAAATAATGTAGATCATTCCCCGCTCAGTCATCCATCCTTCTTTATAAGAGGTAAAATAATAGTTACTGTAATAGACCCTGGTATAATAGATCCTAATTAGTTCCCGAGCTTTATCGACATTCCCTCCGCATTTAATCCAGAAATCATCAAGCGCAACTTTAGGCTTTAAAGAACTCTTTAAACCATCGATTTCGTCCCGGGTTGCAAGGTAAGCAAGCGGTTCAATCATAATTTCG
>Ga0209429_10002151_pt1 | contig 11774 bp, 6 predicted proteins | sample BarGraNGADG00212_3_FD_184493 | JGI IMG/M metagenome (GOLD analysis project Ga0209429, IMG submission 184493) | Arctic peat soil microbial communities from Barrow, Alaska - Barrow Graham LP Ref core NGADG0004-212 (SPAdes) (version 2) | ecosystem: Environmental > Terrestrial > Soil > Wetlands >... | reverse complement strand
GGCAGCAGGATTAGTCATGGTACCGAAAATTTAATAAGTTGGATTAAACCTGATCGCATAGACTTATGGAGCTGATTACTAAGCTGTCCGGGCTGCTGAAGGCAATTACCCATACCATCCGTGTTAGCTTGCGTATTTTATTTTTTTCTCATCGTCTACAGAGGAATTGTCCCGGGTCACCAGCCTTGCCTATAATTTTTGAAAAATTCTCATTCATTCCTGCTATTTTAAAATTAACTTAACTAGAATTGGATTGTCACCTTCCTTAACAGTCTTCATTTGATTAAGCCAGAGTTGAGATCGGGCTTGTTTTGCGTTTGCTTTGTTTTCTTCCAGATCTTTTTCGGAGGGGGGATACCCGAATGCTACCAAACAGTCCTTTGAGTACGCGAAATTAATTGGACTTATTCTATCTCCGCTTACAATATCATCAGATATCCAAAACTTATTAAATTTTTTGGTTTCCATGGTTTTTGTATTGAATAGATAAATAGCGTCGTACCAAGCTCCACGCCAATGTTTTTGAAAAATAAATGTATAAGAAGGTAAGGGGAAGATGTGTACTTGTTGATAAGATGTTACCATTTTATTCCATCCTTGTAAATCACCATTACAAAACTCAATTTGCTTGTCAAATGGAAGTTTATTCTTGAGATCGACAATGAAAGCAAGTTCTTTTTTATTCTCGGTTATATTCCATACTGTATCGCTCTTATAGTCGTAGAATAGTAATCCCTTTGAATACTTTTGAAGAAATGTCATATGAGTGTCACGGAGAGACCATTTGTATCTTCCCTTAGTCACCCCGTATTCTACAACGATGGTATTAGGTGGATTATGTAGATTATTATAAACATAGATTTTACCTTCTTCTATACAATAACATGCTAGTTTCTGATCAACAGTAGTGCTGAAAAAGACAGGCTGGTAATTAAGTTTAATTTCATCACAAAAATTACCATCAAATGTATATCTGAGAAATCCCCTTCTGCTTGTTGAAGAAATATAAATGGTATCAAGTATTACATCAAAATGAAGTATAGTTCCATACTCGCCTGGTCCACGTCCTTGTTTCCCTATTTTCTTTAAGAACTTGCCATCTTGTCGAAACAATAATAAACCAGTATTTTTGCAATTAATAAGAATATAATAATTATCCAACCATATTTGTCTTATATCTTGATCCATTAGTGATTCTTTTGTTGTTTCAAGAGGTATGTATATTAGAGTATCGGCAATATAAGATGCCTTAAGAGTTTCTTCTCCTGATTCAGGAAGTTTAAGTATTTTGATATCCGTATTTGCATTTTTATCAGATGAGCAATTAACTGACAATATCGTAATTATCAATATTACAAAAGGAAGGATTATTTTCTTCATAAAAACTCTTTTAGTATATAGTTTACATTCCAAGTCATACCAAATATACAACGAATATATTAGTTGTGCAACTAGGAATTTAAGAGTTACGATTTGTTAGTTTTGATGCTGGCTAACAATCTGGTTGTTTGATTCGTAGTGAGTGTGTCAGTTACTTATGTGGTTTCTTTTCAAGTTCAGGTAGACAAGTAGGAACTTTCCTGTCATGATATAATTGTCTCGGTGGCACAATCCCGGTAAATGTGCAGGAGTTGTCTCGTCACCAGATAGTTTTCTAGGTGGAATAGTCCCGGTAAGTGGGCAGAAACTTTCCTGTCATGATATAATTGTCTCGGTGTCACAATCCCGGTAAGTGGGTATGAGTTGTCATATCATAACATAATTGTCTCGGTATGAAATTTCGGTGCATATGCAAGCTAACGGCCCGGTGGTATGGGAAGTTGCCGTCTGTGTCGGGGTTGGCATGTGTTTTTGCAAAGTCCCGGTAAGTGGGCAGGATTTACGTGTCACGATAAAGTTGTCCAGATGACTGAGTCCCGATAAATGAGCAGGGTTTGTCACGTCATGATAAAATTGTCCAAGTGGCGATGCAAAAACCATGACAACAGCGCGAAGGCCAGCAGCCCTATTGACTTTGTCACGGCAGCAGGATTTGTCATGGTACCATAAGTTTAATAAGTTGTATTAAACCTGATCGCATAGACTTATGGAGCTGATTACTAAGCTGTCAGGGCTGCTGAAGGCAATTACCTATACCATCCGTGTTAGCTTGCGTTTTATTTTTTAATTCTCAAAAATCCGGGAAAGCATTTTGTCCAGCGATTCTTCACTTTCTTTTGAGTATCCTACATTTCGATAAATAATCCTTCCAGTTTTATCTATGAGTAGCGTAAAAGGGATTGCTGGCACAGAAAAATTGTCTGATATATCCTTATTATTTATCTCCCCATTACGAAACATGGTTGTTGCATTATACCACATATCAACTTTTTCCTGATTTATAGCTTCTGTCCATGTTTTTTTGTTTAGATCTAACCAAGCAACCGCAATTATTTCAAGTCCCTTTGGATGATATTTACTATAAATTTCTTTCAAATGAGGAAAACTTTCACGGCAGGGGACACACCAGCTAGCCCAAAAATCTATCAATACATCATTTTTGTCACGAAATTGGGAAAAAGTAATTGTCTGATTATCTATGTCTATTATTTTAATGTCAGGAATTACTGCACCAATTTGAACATTTTCCTTTTTTCTGATTTCCTCAAGAATACTTTTGCCATAAGTACTTTCCTTGAGTGAATTGTCTAGTCCATCAAAGATAGATTTTACTGAGTCAACTGATATTACTTCTTCATCTAGCCTCAGTATATAAAAAAGGGTTAGAAACGATTTTGGGTGTTCTAGTACGAATTTAAGTTCTAGCGGACCAAGTTCCTTGCGAGTCATTGACCATAAACTATCTATTACTTCTGCCTTTTTCTCCAACAATAGTATAGTAGGACCAGCTTCTGAAATTTTGATGCTATCATTGATTTTTATCCCTTGTTCTTTTAGTATTAAAAGCCTTTCATAAATTGGTTCTTCCATTTTCTTTAATAAGTCAGATTCATTTTGTGTTTGTGAACCAGTCATTGTGCATTTTTCAAATTCGCCTTTTGAAAGGGAGATTTTCATTTTCCTCGGCTCAATATAGATAAAGACTCTGTCCGAATCGTTTCTGCTACTTAATACAGCTGAAGTTGGCTCAGAAATTTTTCCTGAAAAAATAAATCTGCCATCTTTTATTTTGGTGGTATCATAAATTCTGGATTTATCTGACCAATATGTTAAGAATATTAAGCCGGTATCATTCCCATTAATTTGCCCCTGAAGAGTAAATTTTCTGAATTTATTGTCCGCGTGAGAAGTACAGGAACTAATCAAGATGAGAATACCAAGGAAAGTGGGAAGAGACAATTTCATAGACATTTTAATTAAGTGATGATACAATAATAATGTAAGCTATATAATAATTTTGATTTTTCGATATTTTGAAACTGTAATCTGTTATTGTCTCTGAGTCTGAATCTGTTTAGGTTTTTGCCAGTCCCGGTAAGATGGCAAGAAATGTCACGTTATGATGAAATTTTCAAGAGGATAATAGTCCTGATAGAGGGCTGGAATTATCTCGTCATGATATAATTGTCTTGAGAAACAGCAAAAACCTAGCACGCATTTGTCTCGATAGGATTTTGGAAATATGCAAGCTAACGGCCCGGTGGCATGGGGAGTTGCCGTCTGTGTCGGGGTTGGCATGAGTTTTTGCAAAGTCCCGGTAAGTGAGCAGGATTTCCGTGTCACGATAAAGTTGTCCAAATGACTGAGTCCCGATAAATGAGCAGGGTTTGTCACGTCAAGATAAAATGATCAAGATGGCGATGCAAAAACCATGACAACAGCGCGAAGGCCAGCAGCCCTATTGACTTTGTCACGGTAGCAGGATTGGTCAAGTTACCGAAAGTTTGATAAGTGGGAATGATTTTGATCGCATAGACTTATGGAGCTGATTACTAAGCTGTCCGGGCTGCTGAAGGCAATTACCTATACCATCCGTGTTAGGTTTAGGATTAATTTTAAAGTTGTAAAGATGTGTGAGAATTGTATCATCAAGTCCTTAAATACATTAACGATCTTGGACAAGGTTGACAACCTCTTTTGCTACCTTTGGATTATGGAAAGAAAGTGCGGGTAGCAAATGTGGTTGGCAACCGTAATCAATCAGATGAGGACACATATTAATGTTTTAAAATTTCCAGCGCTTTTTCAAGATACTCATTCCTATTTTCTTTTATTGCTTCTATTGTTCTTTTTACGGGATAATCAGGTCTAAATCCAATCAAATGGTGCTGAGAGCCATCTTGTCTTAGAACCTTCATTCCAGTCCACATTATAGAATAACCTCCCATAAGTGGAATGAAATTCACATTCCCATTTGTACCAGCAGTAGTATCACCTACTAATTTTCCAAGCTTGTAATGCTCAATAAAACTTAAATATGTTTCTCCTGAGCTTACATTAAACGGTTCCTCAATAAAAACTAATTTCGCATTTATAAATGGCTTTTGAGGGTCAATTTTCCAACGAGCAGAATCAAACACAACTTTTTCTCTGTCAGGATGTGTTGTAATAGGTATGTTCCAAATTGGACTCCATACCGGCTCTTTAATGATATGCGGAATCAACTTGGAAGTATATGATAAAGAAGCAACAATAATCCCTCTAGCCATTAATAGATCTGTTAATTCTTTATCAAAATCCGCATCCTTTGAATTTACGTAATATATTCCATCACTATATTTTCCACTTTTTAAACTTGACGAGCCATAAGGATTAAAGAACAGATTAGATTGTAATTCACGCTTGGCTATCAACTGTAGTGTCTTATTATCTCTAATTAAAGTAATATTAGCTACAGTCTTTGAAAAATCTGTCCCGAACATGTTCAAAGCCCTATATCGCTTCAATTGAGGAGAACCGGAAACTAAGCTTTCCTGTCTGATCAATTCTTCCAGGGCGCTTATTCCGTCTATACTTTTAATAATATCACCTCGTTTGAAGAGTTCCGTTTTTGATCCTGTTATAACAATCTGATTCTCTATCCATGCGTATGAGACAGGAAGTCCCCATTGGGGCAAATTAGTGGCATAAACCACTCCATGACCATCTTCGAGCTTTGCTGTCATTCTGCATAGGGTATTATAGTATTCTGGTTCTGTTTTCCCTCTATAAACGTCATTGAGTGCTTGTGGTAATTCTTTTTTCCAGTCCACTTTTACAACATCGAAGTAAGGGTAAAAATGTTGAAGTACATTCCAGGCAATAACCACATTGCCTAATCTTACTCTCAAAATTTTTGTACTTAAATCCGAATTCGGAATAGCACTAAGTTGTTGATTCAATTTTCTAAGTTCAATAGTATCCGGAATCGGGTATGTATATCTATCTGTTCCATATAGAACCAAGGGCATAGTAAAAACCAAATTATTTCCAATATTTTTTAATACTAAATCACCTATTTTAGGGTCCTGAGCTAATGTGGTTATTTCTATAACATCTTTCCCATTTTTTTTCTGAGAACTATCTATATTATAATTGAATAGGAAGTTATTTTTTTGCCAACCAGAACTATTTAAATCAGAGTTGAAGATTTTAATTGGTTTCCAGGTTTTATTTTCTAGTTCCATTAATTTTATATCAGCTATGGAAAGCTGTTCAAGACCATCAATGTCCAATCCTAACAAAATGAAAGAATCCTTCTGATTTATTTTTACACTCATCTCAAAATCAGTCCATTGATCAGTAGGTTTAATAGTATTGTTGCTTTTTCGAAATGTATTATAAATATCGAGTCCTAGATTTTCTATTGAGGTTAAACACAACGACACTTTCCCTCCAGCATTACTATTGGTCTTCATCGACACGATCATTTTAACCTCTTTCCCCCTATAATTTGAAATATCTGGAAGGTATTTCATGAGACAAAAATTTCTGTCATTAGCTGTGCTTCGATTTATTCTAATGCTTTGATAGATGTTACTTCTATCACTTAAATATACTCCATAGTGTTTCCAGAATACAGGTTTGAAATCCGTTAGGTCACTCGGAATAATAGATTGCAAATTATAATTTCCAGAATCAGATGAATCCTCAATCTGGATAGCAGGAGCTATTGGCTTAAATAATTCAATTAGTGAACTTTTTAACTCTCTTTGATTCCGAGCATTGGTAACTTTACTGATCCCATATATGGCAAATCTATTCCAGTCAACTTGCGATGCTTCGTCACCAGGATAAAACCATCGTACATATCCATATACTTTAGAAAAAGTTTGAATATTTTCAACCTCCCTAGATTTATTGTTACAACCAGACTGTAGAATCAATAGAAGCATTAATCCAAAAAAAATAAACATGTTTTTCATCGATTTGGAATTTTAGGTAAACAAATTATGGGTATAGTTTATTGTATTAATATATGCTTTGAGTTATTATATTGTTGCACGGGAGTAGTCAGTGTCAGGCAAAAAAGCATGTGTTTGGCAGCAGCGTCAGCTGTCGCGGTGGCGAGCTGCCAAACTCTTGCTTGTGGGGTGGATATCACGGTATTGCACCGAAATCTTAAACCTAACGGCCCGGTGGTGAGGATTAGTTGCCGTCCGTGTCGGGGTTGGCATGTGTTTTTGCAAAGACCCGGTAAGTGGGCAGGATTTCAGTGTCACGATAAAGTTGTCCAGATGACTGAGTCCCGATAAACGGTACGGATTTGTCGCGTCATGATAAAATTGTCAAGATGGCGATGCAAAAACCATGACAACTAGAGCGTCGGCCGGCAGCCCTATTGGCTTTGTCACGGTAGCAGGATTTGTCACGATATACAAATTCTGATAAGTGGGTTTAATTAAATCGCATAGACTTATGGAGCTGATTACGAAACTATCAGGGCTGCCGAAGGCAATTAAGCCTACCATCCGTGTTATGGTTAGTTCTGTTTTAAAACTGTCACACGGCAACGAATTTGTCTCGTTTAATGAAATTTGGCCAGGTTCTCAGTCTAGGTAGAAGAGTTGTAATTGTCTCATCATGTGAAATCAGTCTACTAAATTGGTCCTGGTAAAAGGGCAGAAGTTGTCTCGGTTAAGTGCAAATACTGTATACTGGACATTTTTACATCATCGATTCAAAATAATCGATTAATGAAGAATAGATAGAAGTCCCTGAATTATAGGACTTCTATCTAATGTCCTGCGTCAATTAATTAAAGGTAATAGTGATTTCATCAGCTTCGATGACGTCATTTTGAGTAGAACTTATTTTAGCGTTACCCTTTAAAAGAATTTTATCTTCCGATTTGTCTACCTTATCGGCAGTATACTTAACACTACTATCATTAAGCAAATCCTTTGGACATGCAAGCTCAACTTTGTTCTGTAAAAGCTTTCCTTTGATAAAACCAGCAGTGAATTCACGAGTTTTTTTGTTAAGCTTTATCAAGCCCATATTTATAGTTACACCATTGCATTTGAACTTTACATCACGGCCAATCATCTCACCATTATCATCAAAACAATTTTCACAGGAAAAATTGGAAAAATTCATTCCATCGTTTGCTTTTTGTTTTGAAGAATTTTTGTCGATGACTTGACTGTCAGGATTCTTTTTCTCTTGGGCTTGACTTTCTGTACATAATATAAACAATCCAATAGTTATTGCAGAAAACATAATAGATAAAATTGTAATCTTTTTCATTTTGTTTGTTTTTAAGTTAAATAAATCAAGTACATATCTATAAAATTGCTCGAGCCAAGGGGGTATTGAAAAACCACTTTTACTTATCTCAAATAAATCAGTAGAATTGTAATCTAAAGCAGCAAAAATCATTTTCAAAGTGTAAATTCTTGGTGTGACTTCACCAGATTCAATACGTTGAAGAGTCCTAACGTTTAAATTACATTTTTCTACGAGCTCTTCTTGAGTGAAACATTTAGACTTTCTAAGATCTGCAATTTTTTTACCTAATTCTGGTTGATTCATAATTCATTGAGATTTAGAGCAAGATTATATATTAACTTAAAAACTGTACACGGTTTTTTGGTGATTTATGCACGGCATCAGGGCGGATTTATCCCGACAATTTCGGAATCACTTGATATTATTACTATTTGTTATATCTACAAGGTAAAAAATTCTGGTAGATGGTCATAGTTGTCTCTCAATATTTACCATGTTTTTTCTGTTATGCGTAGTTACTTATTATCTAAGGGTTTAAATCTGAAACTTAGACACTGATTTTATTTTTTTGCAATCTCAATAGCCTTTTCTAAGAATTCATCCCGGCCATCTTTAATCCCTTGGATAGTCTTTGAGACATAAATGTCAGGGAGAATACCAATCCCATGATGTTGTGAACCGTTATGTTTTAAAACCTTCATCCCTGTCCAGGGAATTGTATAACCGCCTGGCAAATCAAATGGATTTATGTTTCCGTTGGTTCCAGCTGTTGGTTGACCAACTATAGTTGCTAACTTATAACCTTCAATGTATCCCAAACAACTTTCGGCGTAACTAATGGCTGTCCCATCAATGATATAAACCACTTTCTTATCTCCCAGGTATGGTTTCTTTGCCTTCATCATCTGCATCCAATTGTGTTTTGAATATCCTGTTATATTTTCCTGATCTGGATAGATTATTTGTGGGATTTGCATCCATGAGCTGGTTGTGTCATCAGATTTCATAAGATGTGTAATGAATTCATGATTGTCCTTTGGATACCCTCTGGCATCACAAATGATAGCCTTGCATTTCTCGAGGGCAGGCAAGAGTTTGTTGATAGTGTCCATCTCAATCCTGTCAATATTTAAATACCAGATACTATCTCCTATCTGTCTGTAACGAGGCTTTTCTTTTGAAAGTGGATAATTAGTCTCAGTTCTTATCAAGTCAATGGTTTTATGGTTTACGGTAATTTTTAGAATTGAGCCCCTGTCTCCTGCTAGACTAACTCTATTGGCTCTGTAGTCCAAACTACTTTTAGTTCCTGCTGATATTAGGGAATATGCCTCTTCAAAATATTTTTTAGGATCTATCCCATTTATTTGTGTGACTACATCGCCCTTTCTAAGATTAGGATTAGCTATATTCAAATTTGTAATTACCAGCTGATTTTCAATCCATTCCCACGCTATGGGAGGGGTATAAGATATTATTGTACTACAATAAACAAAACAATGGCCATCTTTTAACGGAGCTGTGAATTTTTGCAAAGTCACCCATTCATCTTTAGGTGTCTTATCTCTATAACTTTTAGAAAGTGCCTTTTCAAATTCGTCGTCCCAGTTGATTTTTGCGACATCAAAGTATGGATAGAAATGTTGAAACACATTATAAGCATTAATTACATTTCCCAACCTGTATGATAATTTTTCGCGGGTAAAATCAAATTTATTTAAATCTTCTTTCAGCTTGTTCAGTTTACTTGTATCTGCGTTTGGATAAGTACTTTTATCATTACAGTAGAGCACCAATGGTACCTGACAATAAATATGGTCAGAGATTTTTTTTGTTATTATTTCTCCGAACTCTGGTTGGTAAGAGAAAATCTTTTCGCCTTCCTTTCCAGCAACCCGGTTAACTCTTAGACTTTTATAGGTTTGTTTCAATTTCATTCCAATACTCACTCCGTTATGCTGCCAGTAAGTCTGTTGGAATTCTGATGGATTATCTGGGGTTAAAGACTTTATATCATAGTTAGGATTTTCATTGGACTTTGTGAACTTAACAGTTGGTGCAATCGGATTGAAGAGTTTGTTAAGTGTCTTAACAACTTGTTCTTCAGATCTGCATTTGTCAATTTCATTTGCTCCAAATGCTGAGAACTTTGCCCAATCTATGTTTGAAGCTTCATCGGAGGGATGAAAATACTTTACATACCCATACACCTTTGCAAAGGTCTTTTGGTTTTTTACTCTCTGATCTGTCCCTATACATGCAGTAAGGAAAGATAGGGCAACAATACTGCTTAGAACTAAAGTTTTTCTCATTTGTTGTTAGTCTTTTTAAGTAGAAATTATGACTTTATTAAGTTATGCGTAGTTCTTTTTCTGAAGATAGTCAATATATGATTCTTTATATATGGCAGACAGTCATGTAATTACGCATAACGGGAGTCTGTCTAATAACCATTCCATTGAAGCCTGAATTTAGTTTATACAAACCGGTATCAGCGAGCCTCGGAATTTGAATATCATAACTGGCATCTGGTGAAAAGGTGTCTTAGAATAATCGATATCTAGTCTGACGAGGTGTTTTATGCTTAAAAATAGAGAGATAAGTATCCTAAGATACTCTTTCAACCGATCTTTGGTCAAAATATTACCAATTCGTCTGAGATTATAAGCGATAAACATAAATCCGACATCTGAGCTAGCCCTGCTCATTCCCTTTTTAGTAATAATATAGCTGAATCCCCATTGTCGCTTTATTGTTCCATAAGGATGTTCAACAATCGCCTGGCGGCGTTTATACAGATGCTCTTTCTCAAGGGTGTTTATAAGGTTTCTTTCATAGTATTCTGCAAATTCGCTCCGCTGAATGAGCCTTTCCTTTTCTGATCTTGTACACTGCGATCGCACGGGACATTTTCTGCACGCCTTAGTTTTGTACTGCTTAAACCAGCTTATGCTTCCAGTGCTTGACCGCTGCTTGTACCACGATCCATTAGTGCGGAGAACCTGTCCCTGCGGACAAGTGTATGTGTCGGTTTCTTTGTCGTAAATAAAATGCTCATAGTTGTAATCATGATCAGGTGCCTGACTTGTGGATGGCAGTTTGGGTATCGCAACAATAGTTTCAACACCTAAATCCTGAGCGGTCTTTAGCTCTGATCCTGTATGAAAACCTTTATCATAAAGGACTGTGAATTCATTGGTTCCGAGTATGCTTTTTGTTCTTCGAACCATATCACCCATTGCTTTACTGTCGTTCTGGTTTGTAACCTTGTAATCGATAGGAATGTTATTCTTTGAGTCAACGGTTGTTTGCACGTTATATGCTACCTCAGTGATATTGTTTCGAAGCATAATCTGCCTGCTCTCGGGATCAGAAATTGAGATCTGAGGTTCACCGGATTCTTTCAGCTGCTTTTCAATATTTCTGTAATTTTCTTTTCTCTGCTGTTGTTTTTCAATCTCATCTTGTATTACCTTCTGATTATCTCCGTCGTTTTCACTCAATGCTTTGGTATACTCATCCAGCTTGTTATCAATATAGGCTATGTGCCGGTCTATCTTGGCCTGGTTGTAATTGTTTTTCTTGCTGTTTTGGGCACGTAATTTAGTACTGTCCCCGGCAATAAGCTTTCCCCCGATCAGATCAAAATGTTTTGCTATCTGAACAGTTGCCCTGAATACTTTCCTTATTGCTTTCTCATTGTCTTTTCTGAAATTGGCAATAGTGTTATGGTCAGGTCTGAGGCATTTTAAAAGCCACATTACTTCAATGTTTCTTTTGCATTCTTTTTCCAGATCCCTTGTTGACCGAACTTTATTCATGTACCCGTAAATGAATAGTTTAAGTAAATCGGCGGGGTGATAAGCCGGACGACCGTTTTCGATATAGTCCATTCTAAATCCATAATTTTTAATAGAAAGGCTCTCCACAAAAAGGTCGATTATCCGGACTTCATTATCGGGGTCAATGGATTGGTCCAGAGAAACAGGAAAAAGATTGATTTGGTTTCTGTTATGTCCTTGTATGAATTTCATGTAGTTAAGATACAAAACACATAGTTTTTTGAAGAATCACCAGCCTCATAGTTATGAACAATCAGGGTAGGTTTTTAGACAGTCTGACGG
>Ga0209429_10002150_pt1 | contig 11775 bp, 19 predicted proteins | sample BarGraNGADG00212_3_FD_184493 | JGI IMG/M metagenome (GOLD analysis project Ga0209429, IMG submission 184493) | Arctic peat soil microbial communities from Barrow, Alaska - Barrow Graham LP Ref core NGADG0004-212 (SPAdes) (version 2) | ecosystem: Environmental > Terrestrial > Soil > Wetlands >... | reverse complement strand
CCCCTTTGCTTTCTCTTTTAAAACCAATTCTTCAAGCGGTTTTTTTACACATTCGGCACATACGGAAGGTCTGTGCTTGTGTCCGACAAATAATTCACCGCAATACATGCAATCGTGAAAATAATTGCCATTCTCATGCTTGAAATCACCTTTATAATCCCTGTTTGAAAGAATATATCTTTTGGATAAATTAATTTTTCCCATTTTGCTCACCTGCTTTCTCCGCCTTGAGGTAGCGGATGAGTTGATTATATCTGCCTCTGAACAACATGGTATTCTGCCAGTCGTATTGTTCAAGTCCTCCTATCTCCTCCGGCAACTCAACGGCGAGCTTCTCTGTGGATGGTTTTAGTTTCTCTACGAATAAATTACCATAGAAACATTTCGGGCATACACATGTATTCCCAACACTATAATGCAGGCAGTCAACGCAATATGGAATAGGTCTACTTTTCCATTCACTTTCAAAAATAATACCGGTGCAATTATATCTTCCACAGAATTCCGTACCGTCAATATCGCAATTTTCACACCTGTGCTTTTCATCTCGCTTGACCTTGATATACTTATGTCCGTCAATGGTAATTATATTGCTGTTATCTATTACAGGCTTCACCGCTTCGGGAACGTAGGGGATGCAATCAGGGGAAATACTGCACCCTGCATCTCTTTTATGTGGCTCGTTATGTCTTTCGACCGAACATTTTTTTGGGCAAATCATCATCTCCGGCTCCGGCTTGCCATTGATAACATCAGCCAACATTTTAGGAGCAGACAAATTATTCCACAGGCTTAAATCTCCTTTGTCTCTCATGTGTTGCCTGCAAAGCTCCAACGCACTGGAAGCTACTCTGCAAGCCTCTTCAAGATCGTTCATTTTTTTATTTTCTTTGTCCGTCATCATTTCCCACCCCTTTCAGTTTTGGCTGTCTTTTTCAATTTTGATATTCGTTTACGCTCTATGGCTTCGAATTGACTTTTTGTATATCCGCTATTAACAAGAATATTACCCTTACAGCTCATGTTTAATCCGGTTGACCCAAGCGAAGAAAGGATAACTGCCATAGCAAGTTCTTTATTCATCCCCGCCCTCCCTCCTGTTTTTCCTCTTTTAATTGTATCGTGTAATCGCTTTCACTTGCAACCATGTCAATCAATTCTTGCGCCATGATGGCCTTGTAAATGGCATTTGCCGGATGCCTGCAATCATCCATCCAACAGCGCATGGCATGGGCAAGATTATCTTTCAGTTGCTCGTTGCCCGGCTCATTATCATTGTCCCAGTTCATATTCCTTACCGACTCCGGTTTATTGGCGTTCATCCCTTCGCCTCGTGTATTGTGCCGATGATTTCACTTCTTTCCGCCATCTTGTTATCCAACCTGTAGTGACACTTTGAAACTGGAGCATTGGTGCCAACGTAATAAGCACCATCCCTGTAATTGACCGTGCCGACAACACCACTTGTCATCTTCATTGTGTCATTCTCAAAAATCTCAACGCCGTTTTTGTCAAGCAAGCCGGTGGACTGCTCAAGGATATACATGTCTTGCTTTGGTTTATCGCCAAACAATAAAACATCTCCACTTAAAGACAGCGTGATAGCGTGACCGCTTTGATAACATTTTTCCTCAACATCCCACACCCTGAACTTTCTCATCTGCAATCCCCTTTTATTTAAACTTCAATGACCTTTTCGCCCTTATCGTTGCCTTCCCAGTACCGACGCCAAAATCTATCCTTTGCGCATCGCCCCCTAAGTATCGCCCTGTACGCCAGTTTAGGTTCATAGGCCTGTATCCTGCCAGTAAAAGGGCCATCGGTTTCAACATCCAAATCCCCATGCTCGCCTTTCAACACCTCTAATTTTGCAATGTACTCTGATAATTTCATCTGCAATCCCTCCCCGTAAAAACCTTCATTTTATTTCCATCATGTCCGGAGTCAATCTTGTGGTTGTTTTTTTCAACGAATCGTATTCTTCTTCCAAAGATTCGGACTTATTTATTTTACTTATCGCCAATTCGAGTATTTTTCTATTTTCGGGAGTGTCAATAATCAAATCCTTGCAGGCGTTTTTACTTCTATCACCTTCAAAAGTCGCCCAACATTCATCAATATTCGCGATGGATGTGGCTTCTCCTGCGACAATGCGCCTGTTTTGACTTCTTTTTGCTCCTGAATAATCAGATCCAACCTTAATCAGCAATACGCGCTTGAATTTTCTTTTTAATTGCTTGTCAATCCACTCTTTGCATAAGGCTGTAGATTTCATTTCGTCTTTTACTTCTACAGAATTTTGCAGGATTGAAAAAGATATTTTATCGTTCCATCCCTCATTCAATTCAATCTCATATCCTTTATATTCCTCTTTCATCTTTCATCTCCCTTTTTTATTATTTCGCATCCTTTGCCGTAAATCCCTTCACATCCCTTAAATCCGCACCCTTGTACGCTTTTTTGAAAAAAGCCCCGATTTTCGCTGTTTCCATTGAGTTTTTCACCGTTTGAACTCCACGCCTTCAAATACCTCGGCAACCGTGATTTCCTTTTCGGTCAGTAAGCTCAAGGCATCACACAGTTTCCTTGCCGTAGCCTTAACACACGACTGCTGACGTTCAATCAGTGACAATGAGGAAACACTGATTCCTGCCGTAATTGCCAGTTTAGTCATGGTTATACCTTTTTCTTCTCTTATCATGCGGATTCGGTTATACATCATACCGCCTCCTTTCCGCACGGCTTCCATGTTTTCAGGTCGGTGGAGTATTCATTAAGATCAACAAGTTCCGTGTAGAACCAGTGATGATATTGTGTTTCAACGCGGTTATCCCAAACATTAATTATTAGAGCATAATTCCGATGTTCTTTTTTATTCCTCAACCAGCACACAGGAGGCACATCCTCGCGAGTCCATGGCACAAGTTTATCCTCAACGAACTGGCAGAGGGCGGGGTTGTAGTAGAGGTAGTCTGACCGTTTAAACGAGTCAGTGCATAACGCTAATCCGTTTTGGGTATTTTTTAATTTCAATTCACTAGGGTAACTCATACATTCCCTGCTGCTGGCAAACCAACCATACCCATTTTCAAAGAGCCATTTCTGTATTTCTTTTAATTCATCCGCTGATTTCCCAAACCTTATCCCCTCCTTCCCCTTAAAATCCCCCTTCTTGATGAAGTCAATGAGGTTCTGCCAACGGTGAATAGTGGGAATGGGTTTGCCAAAATAAGCATTTACAAAATCTTGGCTCAATGGCATAATATCCACTTCATTTATATTCAAGGTGATTTTATTAAGATTACCATCGGAAGTTCCATTTGGACGATACCGAACCAAAACTGCAAATGGCGTGTTGATGGCTTTGATTTCCAATACATCCCCGACATAACTCCTGTCACTAGTCTTTAGCCATCTCTCAACCGTTACAAACTGTCCTACTTTTAAATTTACCATATCACTTCTCCTTTTTGTTATTTGTTTATTTTATATTAGTTTTTGTAGTAGTCAAGACCTCTTTACAAAAATCTTTCATTTTTCTATGTAGCTTGCAAGTCAGACAATAACGCCACTTTGCAGGGGCATATCTGTTTAAATTGCTCTAAGGTACAGCCTCGGGCAGTAAAGGAGCCAATTACCAATAAAATATCATGTATAGAAATAGGAAGACGCTTTAACGCTCTTATCACTACCGGGTAATCATCAGAAAGAGTTGGTTTTAATTCAATAAAAAATGAATCTGAATAGCGTTTATCTAGATTATTTCCCAAATTATAATATAAATCAAAGCAAATACAAACATCAGTTCCTCGTTTTGGTTCCATTTCACGATGAATTTTATAAGTGCTGTATCGTATGGGCATTGTTAATGCTTGCAAATAATCTATCTGCAATTGCATTTTAATTAATTCTTCTGCGGAATAAGGAATAGGAGTTTTATATTCATCAAAAACATCTAACTGCCCAGTAACCATTTCTTCTTGCATTTCCTTAACGTAATTTTTAATAAATCGTTCCGGTAAATACTTATTTTGATATTTGCAAAAAACCGCTCCTAAACATATTTCGTCTTCTAAAAATTTTATCTGCATTGCATTATGTTCGGGCGTATCATCGGACGATTGACTATTATTAATAATAATCTGATACAAATTATTAAAATTTTCCCGTACAAAACTCTGCCCTTTTAACCATTCTAAATATTTAGGGTCAATCTCCTGTATAACTTCAACTGGCATACCTTTGTGTTTTCCAAATGGGATGATTTCGGTTTTCTGATTCATTGCTGTCTCCTAAAATTATAAAAGCCCCAATAGGGTGACGTAAGAGTTCTCATTGCGAGAAGACTATCCCTATTGAGGCTGAATTTTTGTAATTTCATATTTTCTCTCTTACGTCTGATATAAACAATATCTTGTTTTTTAATTAATTCAAGTTATTTTTGCAAAGATGTAGGCGTAAAATATCATTGCATTCTAAAAACCCAGCTTTGCGATACTGTGCGGTCAACCAATCACTTGTTAATTCCTGATTACCTTTAATATTGCAAGGTAAGTTATCAAAAAACATTCTAGGTTTGGGGACAGTGGGGATAGGGGGGATAGGGTTATTCCTATTACCCCCCGTGTGCGAAGGGAAAACTGTTTTTATCTCTAAATTAGTTTTGTCTGTTATACCCTGTCCCCATTGTCCCCTGTTTTTTTCACCCCCCTTTAAAGAGGTAATAAGAGCAACCCTGTCCCCATTATCCCCATTATCCCCAGATATAGGGATAAAATCATCAGAAGTACTTACTTCTGTATCGGTTACAATATTATCGTTTGGTAGGTAGAAATCTTGTCCAAAAATGGTCACTTTCATAGTTTTGTCCTTTTTTGTTAAATGTCGGGGATAGGCTTATTAAGATTCCTGTTGCTTATTTTTTTCTCGGTTAGCTTTATCTTGGACATCTCTTTGAACATTTGCCCATAATTTGCCAATAACTGTAGCATATGTTTTTCCATCAGGAGTCCGTTCGGAACCGATGCTTAAAATTATTACTTTCCCTGCAAAATCATCTTGCCCTTTTTCAGTCATTTTACTGCTTTCGAGTAAAAAATCTCGGCCTCTCCACATCATTCCCCGTTTCTGCCCTGTTACGTTCTTACCAGCAGGCCATTTTTCAATAGCACCGCAAAGGATGAACTTAGGGTTAGAATTAGACATTTGACGTAAGACGTGCATAACATTACCCCCTCCCTTGCCTCCCATATTAGGTATTGCTTCTAATGCCCATTTCATTAAAACATAAGATTCAATAAAAATATAATTTTTATCTGGGTCAATATTTTCCGCAGTAATTGGATGATAAAATGGTAAATCACGCAGTTTATTATATATAAAATCATTCAAAATTTCAGCCCGTTCGAGTTCACCGTCAGACATTGCCCCACGTTCTTTGACTGTCTTGATAACAGCATTGAAATCTGCCTGATTGCCCACAATAGGCATTACCACTGCTTGTTCCCACACTTTAAACCTAGTTTGAGGTTTACACCTGAATGTATTAGTTTTTAAGATATGAATCGCTTCACTGGCTATTTGAAACCTATGTGCCTTGATATAATTTTTAATATTTATTATCCAATTATCATCACGTTTAGTTCGATAATTGAAATATATAATAAATGAACGGATAATAATATCAGTGTCAAAACTACCTTTATTGGACGTGATAAAGAAGTTCAAATCATTGATACGGCTTGTTTCCCCTTTACCATAAGGAGCCATACCGGAAAATGAACCCTGTGTGATATAGGATGCAAGTTCAGGTGACTTGAAGAACGTTTCAACATTGTCTATTAAAAATATTCGCTTACGTCTTCCATCCATAGATAACATTCTGCGATTTAACTGTGTTGTTATATCATTGACTTTAAAAAGGCTAGGACTTATCCAAAAAGGCTCGCTATTCATTAGATATGCCATTAATTCAACGGCTTTTGTCTTGCCAACACCTTGTCCAGCTCCAGGTGCAACGTCCATAATCCACATAGGCTTATCAACTTTATATTCATAGTAAAACATAGATGCTATACAAATTTTTATCAATAGTGCATCTTCATAGGTTTCACCATGAAAAAACTTGCAGAATTCATTGAAAAAATGATAATCCTTTGTTGGTTCCGGCATTTCCCTTTGAAGATAATATACATTTTCGATTGGCGGGTAATGTGGCATATCGGAAATAAGTTCAAATTCTTCTGCTTCGCGATGAAGTATGCTAAACAGCATCTTACTTGTAATAAACCCGTTCAACTCCTTAAAGATAGGATTATGCCCTGTTTTCAAAGCAATCCATCCTAGTAAATCATTGCTGTCGTTTATTTCCTTATGTTTTCCAGTTTTTTTATCCACGTCAAATAATTTACCGCCGCATTTCTTAGGAAACTGTAACAAACGTATTGATAATTCATTGACTAATTCTTTTGCTGTACGTGAAAAATACTGTTTTTCAACTTTACCGTTCTTTTGTATCTTGCCCGTATCCTCTGCTGTATAATTTTTAAATGCAGTCTTATTTAATATTTTTGCACTGCTTTCCGCTTGGTCGTCCTTTGATTCTTTCGGCTCGTGTATTTCCCTAACATCGAGCGCAGGCGTTTCCGCAACGAGCTTTGCAAATGATTCTTTTGTTCCGCCTTCTTCGTTAAAGTATTCATAAGCGTCACCTTTGGTTATTTTTGACAGCGTAATAAGTTTGATTGATTTGGCTACCGTTTTCAACTCCCAAGCCAGCCTAGCGCCGTGTGCGTATCCTGCATCGTCGTTGTCACGGATGATAACTATGGATTTGCCAGCGCAGTATGGTAGCCAATTTGCCTTCCAACAGCCACTACCCATCGGAAATGAGGTTGAGTCAAGAATACCGTTGGCAATAGCGCAATCGCAAGCCTTTTCGCCTTCATGGATAGTCAGGCTTGTTAATTTCGTGATGTCAGGCAAATGGTAGGGTAGAGTCTCACACTCGCCAAGACCGGAAATCCACTCGCCTTTTTCCCAACGATACTGGCTGAATTCCTTCTCCCCGTCAGGCAGGTTGTACCGTACCGACTTATGTACGGGTTCGCCTTTTTCGTTGGTATAAATGTACTCTCCTGCCTTTCGTTTTCCAGCCTTGATTTCCACGTCCTTCTTTAGATTGTAAAATTCACCGAGTATATCCACCGCCGTAGGAAAGTCGCAGTTTTTAGCCTCTCGGATAAGCTCAAAGATGCCACCGCCTCTTTTAACATCGCCTTTATGGTCAAACCATTTTTCCTTATCAATAGCCACATTCATTGATTTACCGGCTCTCCATGCCGCATTACAGCGTCCATCTTTTAAAGTTGCGCCGAACATGCGTACCGCTATATCCTCGCACGTCGCTACTGCTCTAATCGCATCGGTTGAATAAAACTCCATTTTTTATTTCCTTTTATCGTTAAAATAATTCAGGTTTATTGTGTTTGATTTTATTAATGACAAACCGATTCAGTATCTTGAAATCTATTCTTGGATTCTTATGCTTTTTTAAGGCATCCCATATTGTTTCAGTTATGAAGTCATGCCATACAATTCCAAGCAGTTGCGGTATCTTCTTGCTGTTCCATCCTTCAATGGCGATCTTGGCGTGCACCTTATCAATCATTGCATTAGAAAGAAAATCCTCAACAATTTTTTCTTCTACATAATCCGTGCCATTGCTGACAGGTGCGCCCATTTCCTTATTATGCTTCTCCTTAAACTCGGATGTAACAACCTTTGCCCACGTCTGCCGACCGTACTTGTTCACGAAGTCATAGTTTTTTAGTACTACGCCTTCGCCTATTCCTTCACCGTCTTTTATAAGGAAAGTGTTTTCGTTAAGGATAGGCATGATATTGTCAAGTTGGGGATTATTGATAATGCGGATTGGTGGAATGTAATCTACCCCGACTTTTTCAAGCAATGGCTGATAGTCAGGATATTTCATGTGTCTGCCGTCAATAACTATATCGAAGATGTAAAAACGCCTCCACGTATCATCCCTGTAGGTTTTCAGGCTGTGGCTTATTAACCATTCTCCGAATATATGTGCATTGGGAGGTAAAATATAAAGTAAATCGTGCCACTTGTACGCCAACTGACTTGCGTAAGCCATAAACCCGTTATTATCTTCTTCAAGCGTCAATTCCCTTTTGCGGCTTCCATAGCATAATTTTGTTCCGTCATGCCATATATGCGAATTGCTCCCGTCTATTTTTGGGAACACATACACGCTCCCGAACATAATGCCATCCGTTTCATCACTCCCCAATTTCTCCACATGCTGATAAGAATAATAGTCCATATCTATTTCCCCTTCCTTTGTATTTCCTTCATTAAGTCAATCAGGTTGTCAAATTCCACTACCTGCTCGATAGTCATAAGCTGGTACGGGATTGCTATTAGTTCGTTGTAGCGTTTGATTATGTGTGCTTTTTCATCATTTGACATTTTTATCGTCCTCCCATTCCTTAATTTCCTTTTTCAACTTCCCGTTTTCGTCCTCAAGCGTGATGATGCGGTCTATGAGGTTGTTGATTTTTACCTGTTGTTCATCAAACCATGCACCTATACGCTGTATGAAGTCCATTGACCAATCAAAATGAACGCCCTGCTCATCTTCAACTAAAAACTTTTCTGAAAATTCCTGTTTCAAATTCATAATATTTCCCCTTTTTATTTATGATTTAAAATTTTATTTAAGTCATGGGTGTCCTCTACGGTTTCTTTATTGATATAATATCTCTGCGTTTCTTCAGAATATATCAACATGTTTTTTAATAACATTAACGCCCTGTTTTCATTTCTTAATTTGTCACGCTCTGTAATAATGTTGTTAATTTTTAACTGTGTCTCGGTGAGCCATTTAGAAATAGATGTTGCATCTATGTCGTAATAGTCCTCGTCGTCATCCCATCGGTGGTTTTTAAACCGCTCCTCAAATTCCTGCTTCAAATTCATAGCCGTACCCCTTTATGTTTGTTAAATATCAAATAATCTGACGTAATCCCTGCAATGTTCATAGTATCTATTCAATGCCCTGAATATATATCGTGCGCTTGCTTCCCTGCTTCCTGTAAAGATAAACGGTACATCATACTTAATTTGCAATGAATGTATTGTTTTCAATACCTGTTCGGGTGTCGCCTGTGACCGCCATTTTTTACCGTTATCGTCAAGCCCTTTTTCCAAGTCGCTGTAGTTTGCTTCAATAACAACCGCCTTGCACTTAAAGCCTCGCAAGGTAATTATCTCCCTGCGAAAGCGTTCATGCTCTTTACTGCAACAGCACATCACGACATCGGCAATACTTTTTCTCTCCATCCCGCAACTATTCTGCAAGCCCGAAATACTGTAATCTGAAACATCTAGCGACTGCACTTTAAAATCCCATCCCTGCTCTTTGATAAAATCAAAATTTAGGGGTCGCTGTTCAGCGTTATCTTGCAATAAACATGGCTTTTGTTTCTCAATCATATTTCCCTTTTCCGGTAAGATTGTTGGTTACGGGGTTCTTTATACAGTTGTACCCGTGTACTGTGGGGGTGGCTTAGAACGGTACGAGAGCATCAGGGTCGTCTTCGTCTACGACATCCGGCTCTATGGATATATCCTCTGCGGATTGTGGTGCTGTAGCAACTACGGGAAGCGGTTTATTCCCTACCTGATTAGGCATGAGCGCATCCCAGTCAATATCCTTGATATTTTTCTCATTACGTGGGGCATTGAGGTACTTCGCCTCGCAAATGCGCCCCTGTGTGCCGTCTGCATTATTATACGATCTCCATTGCATTTTGACGGAACACTCAATCGTCTTGCCCTCCACAAGCATCTTCTTGAGGTTGCCAAGGTAGCCGTCAGGGATACCCAACTCCTCCAATTTGTCCGTGCTGGCTTCCGCATCCGTCTTGCCAGTGCTTTTACCTTTTTGTATTACCTTCTTCGTGTACTCCATCTGGTGAAAGGCGGTGAGCCCGTCAGCCGTTTCCAGTTTCAGCACAAGCGCAAAAGCGTTCGGGTCGTTTTTCTTGTTTTCCTCGTTGTTATGGTAGCCGAAACCCGGCTCCTTGATCCACGCATCTACCACCCTGCAACCATAGGAACCTTCCGACTCTAATTTAGGCATAAATCCTCCATTATAATAAATTTTGTTGAATTAAATCTGATAATTTAGCATGTTTTATTAAATTGCATATTAAATGCGATAGTTGGTTATTTTGGGTTGTATGCTCTCCACCTTTACTGACAGGTACAATATGGTCGTATGAAAACCTCATCATATCTGGCTTACGTAAAGTCATATCAACTTTTTTAAAACACAACTGACACTTAAACCCATCACGTTCGTTTATCCACGCATAATCTACTTTTCCTTTCTTTGTATTTTTTAATCTCAACCGATATGCTTGCGTACCTGCTATTTTAGCAATACGCCCCTTTGTAGTTTTGCGATATGATTTTAACCACTCTTTATTTTTTATTTTATTTTCTGGCTTTGCATACCATAATTTTACTCGTAGTTTTATTGTTTCTGCATTATTTGTATAATGCAATTTAGCAATATTCTGTAAATTTATCTTAGAACATTTTATAGAACAACTCTCCTGATTATGGGTAGTCGCAACAAAATTAACCCCACATATTTTACATATCCTATGTTTAAAAACCTTCCATACTTTTGTTTTATAATACTTTTCCATGACTTTTTTATTTGCTCTTATTCGTTTACATTCATCTGAACATAAAAATGAGTTCCATGTTCCTGACATAAAATTTTTGCCACAAACGGTACACTTACTTGCAAATGTTTTATTCTTATGCCATCCCTTAGTATGTTTGCTATTCATATTGCTCCAATAAAAAAAGCACCGTCAAGGTCGCATAGAAGGTATCCATTGCGGATAGATTCATCCCTGACGGTGCTAAATTTTGATTATTCATATTATCCTTCTATGCTGGCAATAAAATAGCATATAAAATTAAAAAATCAATCATTTTATTTATTTGTTATCTGGTCGTCAATATACTTTGCAATGGTAAGCATCTTGCCTTTTACACTTTCTATAACTTCTTCGTATTCCTCGGAAGCCATTTCCGGCAACTTAGGATTGCGAAGATGGTCGGCAAGGATTTTTAGTTTGTCCTTGTCGGGTGCTGACTTCGCCTTCTTTTCCGCCTCCTGTTTCGCTTTGAGTTCCTTTGCCTCCTTTTCCTGTTTGGCTTTAAGTTCAGCCTGTAAGCGGTCATTCTCGGCACGTTGCTTACGCAGTAGTTCATCCGCATCGGCTTTGGCTTTACGGGCTATGGCATCCTTCTTATCCTGCTCAATGCGGTTCTTATCGGCAATGGATTTCGCTTCGGCATCGGCTTTAGCTTTTGCTTCCGCAAGAATTTTGTCGGATTTCTCCTTTTCGGCTTTTTCTTTTTCAGCCCATTTAACAGCTTCAATTTTCGCAAGACGCTGTTGTTCCATTTCCCTAGCTTTTGCATCTGCAAGTATCTTGTCAGCCTTTGCCTTTTCAACCTTTGCAATCCTGTCCTTCTCCTCTGCTTCTTTGCGAAGCCGTTCATTTTCAAGCTGAATGTGCTGACGTTCCTTTGCATCAGCTTCCTCTTTTGCAATCCTGTCGGCTTCTACCTTGCGAACCGCTTCCATTTTAGCCTCGTACATACCCTTGGAAGTCTGCAATAGGCTTGCATAAGTTTCGTCTGCCATTGCAGACTTCCAAG
>Ga0209429_10002147_pt1 | contig 11779 bp, 6 predicted proteins | sample BarGraNGADG00212_3_FD_184493 | JGI IMG/M metagenome (GOLD analysis project Ga0209429, IMG submission 184493) | Arctic peat soil microbial communities from Barrow, Alaska - Barrow Graham LP Ref core NGADG0004-212 (SPAdes) (version 2) | ecosystem: Environmental > Terrestrial > Soil > Wetlands >... | reverse complement strand
TCCGGGCTGAACGCACACCAGTCGGCCACACCGGTGCGGCCGGTCAGGGTGTGCAGGACGGCGCCGCTGTCCGTGTCCCACACCTTCAGCGTGTCGTCGTAGCTGGCGGAGACGACCTGGTGCCCGTCCGGGCTGAACGCACACCCGTTGACCTCCCTGGTGTGGCCGGTCAGGGTGTGCAGGACGGTGCCGCTGTCCGCGTCCCACACCTTCAGCGTGTGGTCGTAGCTGGCGGAGACGACCTGGTGCCCGTCCGGGCTGAACGCACACCCGTTGACCTGATTGGTGTGGCCGGTGAGGGTGTGCAGGACGGCGCCGGTTGCGGCGTCCCAGATCTTCAGGGTGTCGTCGTCGCTGGCGGAGACGATCCGGCGCCCGTCCGGGCTGAACGCACACCCCTTGACCTGATTGGTGTGGCCGGTGAGGGTGTGCAGGACGGCGCCGCTGTTCGCGTCCCACACCTTCAGCGTGTGGTCCTCGCTGGCGGAGACGATCCGGTGCCCGTCCGGGCTGAACGCACACCCGTAGACCCGGTCGGTGTGGCCGGTCAGGGGGTGCAGGACGGCGCCGCTGTCCGCGTCCCACACCTTCAGCGTGTGGTCCGAACTGGCGGAGACGATCCGGTGCCCGTCCGGGCTGAACGCACACCCCTCGACCCAGTTGGTGTGGCCGGTCAGGGTGTGCAGGACGGCGCCGCCGTCCGCGTCCCACACCTTCAGCGTGTGGTCCCAGCTGGCGGAGACGATCCGGTGCCCGTCCGGGCTGAACGCACACCCCTTGACGCTGCCGGTGTGGCCGGTCAGGGTGCGAACAAGTGCATCCGACTCCCGAAACGGGGTGGCCACTCGCAGCCACGGCGTCGCTTCCGGGCGGCTTCGCCGCAGCCTCTGCGGGGCAAGCCTCGCCTCGACCTCGTCGCCCTCCCACTGCAGACGGTTGTGCAACTGCTGCCACAACAGGTCCGGAGAACGGGTCAGGATGTGGGCCTCCCGGCTGAGGGCCCGCGCATACGCGGTGAGAATCTCCTGCTGCACGTCAGCTCCCCCACCCAGCGCCACCAGCCGTGCCCGCCAAGCTCGGCGCACGGAGACCATCTCGGGGTGGCCGGGTGACAGCATGAGCGGGCGAGACATCCTCAGGCGCCTGTTCTCGGGTGATTGCCGAATTGTTTCGCAAGATCCCGAGCACGACGTGGACGAGCCCGGCAATACGGGCCTCCAAGGGCGGGATTGCGGTCTCCGCCTCCGCTGGAGTGCGGGCCACAAGGATGACCCGGTGCCCCAAGACGGCCAGCTTCTCGGCGGTAGCTCGCCCAAGACCCCGACCGCCCACGGTGACCAGCACTGTCCTCATCACACTGCAACGGCAGATGGAAGTAGGAAGGCGAGCCCAGCCCAGAACCGTTCCGACCTCGCCGCCGAAGCGGACGGCACCGGACGGCCGTGTGTCACTTCTCGGCGTGCTGGGGGCCATGGACGTAAAGGTACAGCGAGACACGGCCGCGAAGATTCGCACTACCAGCAGAACCGCAAGATGCCTTCTCGTTTCTGGCCCCCATTCAACTTGGACCCTTGTGCTGCGAAGAGTCGGCAACGCCACTTGGTTCGGTGCTCCTCATCCTGTTTCCACCGCCGGCGGACGCGTCAGGGTCGAAGGTCCTCTCCCACGGGCCGGACGCTCCCAAGCTGCGTCGATCGACATGACCTTCGCCCCTGCTGATGGCCGGGGAGCGGTGCTATGCCTGAAAGTGACCACGCTGCTCAGAGTGGCGATCAGGACGGGAGTTCGGAGATGTTCGGCAAGGCGGTCTACAACATGTTGAAGAAGCGGATCGACCCGTACTTGGAGCGGCACTGTTGCATTGAGCGTCGACATCATCACGGTCAGGGAGATCTTCCGGTTGGCTGTCGCACCGAGCGCTCACACGGCCGTCCTGTCCGACTGAAGACGGGGTCGTGTTGGCGCAGTGGGTCCGGCGGCCATCGCCCGGCCGGACGATTTGCGGCGTCGCGCGCTTGCGATCGCTCAACGCAACAGTGCCCTTCGATTACCTCTTGCCGGCGAACGAGCCGGTGCCGACCCATTGGTTGACGTGCACCTCGAGCTGGGCGAAGACGGCCTCGCCCTCGGGCATCACGACGACGTCGGCTGGCGATCGCGACAGAACGAGGTCGTGGCTCACGACGCCCCGACCCGGTGCCCGATCTGCAGCACCTGCGAGATGTGGCCGATGAGGGACGGGTTCCGCAGGACCGCCGAGTAGTGCTCTAGGTAGCGGCGCAGGAGGAGGTACTGCTTGCGCCCGATTGACTCGCAGCCGGGACGGTCCATGGTCTTGGCGTCCTCCGAGAAGGCGTGCATCGCCATGTTGTTCGAGCCGTTGGCGTCGCCGCCGTCGGCGAGGACGATGGCCTGGCACCAGCGTGCGTAGGACTCCTCGACGGGACTGTGACGCCCGTTGACCACGAGAGCCAGGATCTGGGAGCGATGGCGTTCGGCGTCGACACGCTGCGGGTCGTCGTCGCGGAGGCGGAGAAGAAGCAGGAGCGTGAGGTGGGTGGCGGCGAGACGGCCGATCTCGAAGCCCTCGGCCGCCGCGTCAAGACGCTGCCCGCGTTCGATGGCCTCCTCGGAGTAGTGGATGGCCGCCGTCAGATCGGCCTGGTCGTGGCTTAGCTGCCAGCGCCAGCGGTACAACCCGGCTATCTTGTAGGAGAAGGCGAAGGCTGCGCGCAGGACGTCCGGCGGAGATTCCTCGTCGAGTCGCGGCGCCAGGAGGCCGCCTGCCCGCTGCATGTACGCGAGGCCCTCGTCGACGGCCGCCAGGTCGGCGCGCAGTTCGGAAACGACCGACCCGTACGCCAGGAGATCGTCGACCTCGAGGCGCCCGGTGGCGTCGAGCTTGGCGTACAGCCGGCTCGCGAGGTCGTACTGGGCGAGGTCGTGAAGGCGCTTGGCGATCGCGGCGACGTCCTCGGCGTGCGCGTCCTGTCCGAGCGCGAGCAGCGCGAGCGCCCGGCAGCCGAAGATCGAGCTGCCGCACTCGGCGAGCAGCTCGCCGGCCGGTCTTCCCTCCCGCGCCCAGTGGTCGGCCACGACCTGCTGGAAGCGGTGGAGCGCCTCGCCTTGACGCGCCGTCACGTCGTCCTGAGCGGCGGCGCTCCTCGCAGCCGCCGGCGCGTCGGGCAGGACCCGTTCGAGCAGGGCGTGCACCGGGCTGTCCGGCGTCCCCCGCTTGGCCTCCTCGAGGGCCAGCTGCAATTCGCGGACGACGCGCTCGACCTCCTCCCAGTCGAGGTGCTGCCCGTCGTAGTCGTAGAAGATGACGCGCGAGAGTTTCACGTCGAAGGGCAGCTCTGACCCAGCACGGCACATGAGCACGGTGCCCCTCGCCGACATCACGTGTCGAACGCCGAGCTCGTAAAAGACGTTCGGGTTCTCCAGCGAAAGGTCGGCGAGCACCACGCCGCGGTCGCGCAGCTGCTTGAACATGTCGGCGTGGACGATGTCGGAGACCTTGCGCTCGTCGGCGCGCACCGGCTCCAGCCCCGCCTCCTTGATGGCGCGCTGGATGATGACGCGATAGACCTTGTTGAAGTCGTAGAGGCGGCCAGAACCGTCGTTCATCGGCTTGATGCCGAACGGCATGACGACGAAACACTGCTCGGGCTGCTCGTGCGTCATGACTACCCCCTCGTCGGCCACCAGCGGCTCAAATCTCGGAGGACCTCGGTGCGATCGTACTCCCGAGATGTCCCGCGCGGTGCCCGCGCCGTGGTGTCCACCTCGAAGCGGCTCCGGCCGCTAGATGTTCTGCACTCATGAGGTCGTTGACGCTGTGGGCCTACCCAGCGGTGTGCCGGAGCGACCGTGCCTGGCCCAGATGCAGATCGAGCATGTAGAGCGCGCCTCCCTCGTCGCCGCAGGTCGACGCCTCCGGCGTGGCCGGCCAGGGTGCGTCGCGGCCGGCCGTCGGCAGTCGTTCACACCTCACGTTCGCGTCGTCACTGGCGGAGCCGAGCCACCTCGGGTTCTTCAGAGGACGGGCGTGGGTGCCCCTTTCTGGGTGGTAAGCAGCGGGTCCGAGGATGCGGCGTAGGTTGACTGGCACTGGCGTGGATGGCGCGGGCGAGTCAGTGACCTGCGAACGCGGGTCGGCTCGAAAGGGCCGTGGGTTTGCACGCTCCCTATCGCATGTTGTCCGGTGAGAACTGATATGGAGTGACCTCTTGTCAAGTGGGCAGGGTGAGGCGCCGCCCGGATCTCGTCCGGACGGCGCCTCTTTTGGTTCCTCGACGCGTGTGTTGGCGAGCGTGTCGTAGCGACGCGCGGTCAGACTGATATACGCGGGTTGGTTACCGCAGGACGGGCTTTCGGCAGGAGCGGACCGCGTGTCTAGGAGCGAGCGTGACGAGCCAGGGGCTCGTTGCTCATAGTTCGGTCGCGGGTCGCTCCAAGCGCTGCTGCCATCGTCTGCGTCGAGGAGCCAGCTCGGGGACTCAGTGGTTCATGAGGTTGCCTCATCGAGGACGGCCAGTGACCAGCACCAGCCGGCGAGTTCGCGGGCGACAGCAACGTTGGCGATCACCGGCTTCTTGCGGCGCGCGGTGAAGGTGTCCCAACGCTTGTTGAGCCGACGGTTCCCGGCATCGCCACGCACACGTGCTGCGGGCGAGGCGAGTTCCCACCGCTCGCGCATGGTCTTGCCTGGTCGGTAGCGGGAGCGGTGGTGCCAGGCGGCTTCGACCAGGAGCCGGCGGGCGTGGGTGTTGCCCGCTTTGGTGATCGGACCCTGCACCCGGGAGGCACCCGAGGAGTACTCGGAGGGCACCAGTCCCACGAAGGACCCAATGCTGTTGCCGGTGAACCGGTGGAAGTCGCCGATCTCGACCGCGAGTGCGAACCCGGTCAACGTCGAGACCCCTTTGAGGCAACCCAGCCTGCGTACCAGTGGGGTGAACTCGCTGTCAGCGGCCATGGCCGCGATCGCGACATCCAGCCGATCACGCCGTGCCCTGACCGTCAGGACAGCGTCGTAGTCGGACTCGAACGTCATCGCGGTGGCAGCGTTGTCGAACCCCGCGTGTCCTATCCGACGTAGCCACGCGTCGTGCTTGCCGGTCCAGGCGTTACCGCCGTAGTAGACGATGCCCTGGCGCAGCAAGAGCTTCGAAAGCCGGTGCCGGGCCCGCATCAGATCACCACGGCAGTCCTCACGGGCGCGGACCAGGTCGCGGGCAGCTTCCTGATCGACCGACGGAACGACCACAGCGGTGACCTCGTCAAGGCGAAGCAACTTCGCCAAGTGGATCGCGTCCTTGGCATCTGTCTTGACCCGATCCCCCGAGGGACGCTGAAGTTTCGAGGGCGCCGCGACCACGCACCTGATCCCGTCGGTGTTCAGGAACCGGGACAACCCGAACCCCGTCGGGCCGGCCTCATAGACCGCTGCGGCTGGACCGGGTAGATCCCTGATCCAGGACCGGATGTGGTCATGGGACGGGGTCAGTTTGGCTTGGAACAACTCGCCCGTGACGCCATCGATCGCCGCTGCTGCAACAGATCGTGCGTGCACGTCGAGCCCAACACTCGTACGCTCGGTAAACACCGGGGCCTCCCACACATGTCGGATAGGCCGAGCAGGTGGCCCCTGCTCGGTAACCCACGAATCTGCGTGAGTGAGGCCCCGGCCCGCAACCCCTCAGCCATTCCGAGCGGTCACTCCATACCGTCTAGCCCGTCCGTAAGTGCATTCCTTGAGCGTAAATCTGCACATTGCCCATGTTGGTCGTCATGGTCTGCTTACTACCTCATGTTCCGACGGTGCGACGCCTCGCTCAGCACGCCGACGGCCTGACGCGACATGCCTCGACAGGGCGAACGTCACAACTTGCCGTGGGCATCAGAATGGGCGAACAAGGGCGAGGTCGATTGGCGTCCGGCGCCCCGGGTAGGAGTCCCATTGCAGCCACGGAGAGGTCTAGGCTCGGCTGTGGAGGGGCCAGCATGAGCGCACAAGCGGCAGCGTCGAGCCGGACCTTTCGGGTCTTCGTCAGCTCCACCTTCAACGACTTCGTCGAGGAGCGGAACGCGCTGCAGCGCTATGTGTTCCCACGGTTGGCGGAGCTGTGCGCGGGCCGCCAGGCCCGCTTCCAGGCGATCGACCTGCGCTGGGGTGTCAGCGAGGAGGCCGGCCTGGACCAGCGCGCGGTCGCCATCTGCCTCGACGAGATCGCCCGCTGCCAACGGCTGACACCCCCTAACTTCATCGTCCTGCTCGGTGACCGCTATGGCTGGCGGCCGCTGCCGTCCCAGATCGAGAGGACGGAGTTCGAGACGCTCCTGGCGAAGGTGCCCGAAACCGACGGGCCCGAGTCCGAGCGGGCCCTCCTGGGCAGCTGGTTCCGGCTCGACGAGAACGCCGATCCCGCCGAGTACGTCCTGCGGCCCCGCGACGTCGACGTCCCTGAGGGTGCGACGGCCGAAGTGCGCAAGGCCGCTCAGGATGCGGAGGCGAGCGAGTGGTCGGTGACCGAGACGCGTCTGCGGACGATCCTGCTCGCCGCGGTCGACGAGCTCGCCTGGGCGGACGGTGACCCGAGGCGGAACAAGTACGTCGGCTCCGCCACGGAGCAGGAGATCGTGCGCGGGGCGCTTGAGGCGAAGGACGCGGCCAAGCATGTCTTCGGCTTCAAGCGCACGATCCTGGCCCAGGACGGAAGACCGCTCGCCGACGCCGTACCTGCCGATGGCAGCGCGAGGGACTTCCTCGACGAGACCGAGGTCGACGGCTCGTGGGTCCCGGACACGGCGGCCCACGACCGGCTCGTCGACCTCAAAGACAGACTCTCCGCGTTGCTCGGGGAGAACATCTCGGACTACTCGGCGACGTGGGTCGGCACCGGCATCACCCCCGACCACATCGGGGCGCTGCCGCGCCAGGCCGGTCCCGGCGCCCCGCCTCACCCCCTCGACTCCGACCACCCCCTCGACGACTGCCTGAAGCTGCTCGGGAGGACCGACCTGGAACCCACGTTCTGCAACGACGTCTGGCGCAACCTCGCGAGCGTGATCCTGGACCAGCTGGAGACGCTCGAATCGGTGGAGGCTCTCGAGGCGGAGATCAACGCGCACACCCTCTTCGGTGAGGACCGCTGTCGCGTCTTCGTGGGCCGCGACAAGCCGTTGGCCGCGCTCGCCGGGTACCTCTCGAAGGGCAAGCCGCAGCCGTTCGCCGTCATCGGCGAGCCCGGCTCCGGCAAGTCGGCGCTGATGGCCAAGGCGGTCGAGCAGGCAGGAGCCGCTCATCCAGGCGCCTGCCTGCTCGTTCGCTTCGTCGGCGCGACGCCCGGCTCCTCGGATGGCCGGACCCTGCTCGGCAATCTGTGCCGGCAGATCGCGCGGGAGTACGGCGCCGACGAGTCGACCGTCCCGACGGAGTTCGAAGACCTGTCCATCGACTTCGGCAGGCGGCTTGAGCTGGCGACAGCCACACGTCCCTTGGTCGTCTTCCTCGACGCGCTCGACCAGCTCGGCGACACCGACCCGGCTCGCACCCTGGGGTGGTTGCCGGCCACCCTGCCCGACCACGTGCGGATCGTCGTCTCGACCTTGCCGGGCGACTGCGAGGGCGCCCTCCGGTCGAAGACTCCCGCACTTCGGTTCCTGAGCCTCGACAAGATGTCGCGGGCCGAGGGCGAGACGACGCTCGGGATCTGGCTGAAGGCGGCCGGACGGACTCTGCGCGAGCACCAGCTGAAGGAGGTCCTGGACCGGTTCGAGCCCGACGGCCGGCCGTTGTACCTCAAGCTCGCCTTCGAGGAGGCCCGGCTGTGGCACTCCTACAGCGAGAGCGCCGAGACCGTCCTGAAGGACGGGGTCCCCGACCTCATCAGCAAGGTTCTGTTCGCCCGGCTCGCCGAACCCCGGAGCCACGGCGAGCTGCTCGTCGCGCACGCCCTCGGCTATCTGGCGGCCTCGCGGTACGGCCTGTCGGAGGACGAGCTGATCGACGTGCTCTCGGCCGATGAGGCGGTGAGGGCCGACTTCCATGCCCGGTCGCCCAAGTCCCCTGACGTGGACCGGCTGCCGGTGGTCGTCTGGTCACGGCTCTACTTCGACCTGGAGCCGTATCTCGCAGAGCACGCCGGCGAGGGGACGACGCTGCTGACCTTCTACCACCGCCAGCTCGGCGAAGCCGCGACCCACGCGTACCTCGCGGGCGAGGAGGGGACGGCACGTCACGCCGCGCTGGCCGACTACTTCCGGGCCAAGGCCGATCCTGGCGCCGATCAGACGTGGTCCGGCAGCTCCGTGCGCGGCTTGGGCGAGCTGCCGTACCACCTCGCCGGAGCGGACAAGCTCGACGAGCTGTACGAGACCCTGACCAGCTACCGCTTCCTGCAGCACAAGGTCACCGAGGTGGGCGTTGCCGAGCATGCCGGCCTCGACGGTACGCCGGGGAAGACCTACAGCGGTGTCTATCTCTTGGAGAACGACTTCGAGCTCGCCCTGACCAAGCTGGGCGGCGCGGTGGACCGCAGACCGCTCATCGTGACGGCGGTCGACTTCGGCGACGGGCTGGTGGTCGGCTGCCCGTGGTGCGCCCGGAAGTCGCCGCTCGACGATGACTGGCGTGGCGCGGAGATCGAGTGTCCGAGCTGCAGCGGGCCGCTCAAGGTGAACCAGTTCGTGGCAAGGAGCAAGGCATGAGCACCGTGGGCGAGAAGGCGAGTGCCCTCCAGGGTCTGGTCGGGTCGTTGAAGCTCTCGGCCCCGCTCCTGTCCACCGACCCCGCCCAGCTGCCAAGGCAGCTCACCGGCCGGCTGTCGGACTCCTCCGAGCCGGAGATCGACCGCGTGCTGACAGAGGTCGACCAGTGCGCGTCCCGACCGTGGCTCCGCCCGCTCACGCCCGCCCTGACCCAAGTGGGCGGTCCGCTCGAACGCGTCATGGTCGGTCATGTCAGCCCCGTGAACGCGGTGGCGCTCACCCCGGACGGTTCCCGGATCGTCTCGGGCGACGACAACCAGCGCCTGCTCATCTGGAACCTCGAGACCGGCCGCCTGGAACGCACGATCAAGGGGCACACCGACGCGGTGTTCTCGGTCGCGGTCACCCCGGACGGCAGCCGTCTCGTGTCGTCAGGCCTCGGCGGCACAGTGCTCATCTGGGAGTTCGCCAGCGGACGCTTGGAGCACACCCTCACCGGCCATGCACACCAGGTGGACGCGGTGGCGGTCACCCCGGACGGCACTCGCGTCCTGTCGGGCGAGTTCGACGGCTCCGTACGGATCTGGGACCTCGAGACCGGCGACCTGGAACGCACGCTCACCATCAGCGGGCGCTGGTCTTTCGTCTCCGCGCTGGCGCTGACGCCGACCGGCTCCCAGCTCGTCTCGGGCGGCTCCGACCTCCGGGTGTGGAACCTCGCCAGCGGCCGCTCCCGCACGCTCGACGGCCACACCGAGGGGGTGAACGCCGTGGCGGTCACCCCGGACGGCGCCCGGGTCGTGTCGGGCGGCCAGGACGGCACGGTGCGGGTCTGGGACCTGGCGACCGGCCGCCTGGAACGCACGTTCCAGGGTCACACCATGGGGGTGCAGTCCGTGGCGGTCACCCCGGACGGAGCCCGCATTGTGTCGGGCGGCTACGACGATGCCGTGCGCGTCTGGGACCTGGCGAGCGGCGGGCGGGAAAGTACGCTCCGAGGCCACACCGACACCGTGCAGGCCGTGGCCGTCACCCCGGACGGCACCCGAGTCGTCTCGGTGGGCCGGGACCTCACCGTGCGCCTCTGGAACCTCGGCCGCCTGAAGCCGGAGACCGAGGGCAGACACGAGCCGGTGAGCGCAGTGACCGTCACCCCGGACGGTTCCCGGATCGTCGCCGCCGACGGAAACTCGGCGCGGGTACGGGACCTCGCCGGTGGCCGCGAGGACCGCGGGCTCTTCCGGCCGAACGTCAGCGTCTTCGCGACCGCGGTGTCACCGGACGGCGCCCGGGTCGCCTCATGCGGAGCGGACAACCTCGTGCACGTTTGGGATCTCGCAAGCAACCGGGTGGAACGCACGCTGAAGGGTCCGAAGGGGCAGGTGCTCACGGTGGCGTTCACCCCGGACGGCGCCCGGATCGTCACGGGCCACGGCGGCCCGGACTACCAGAACAACGGGGTCGAGACCTCCACGATCTGTGTGTGGGATGCGGCGAACGGGCGCCTCAAGCGCACCCTCCAGGGTCACTCCCGGCGCGTCTGGTCACTGGCGGTCACCCCGGACGGCACCCGCGTCGTCTCGGGCGGCGGCGACGGGACGTTGCGCATCTGGGACCTGGCACACGGCCGGCTCGAACGAACCCTCGACGTGCAGGTGCGCACGGTGGCGGTCACCCCGGACGGCAGCCGCATCGTGTCGGGCGGCGATGACCGGCTCGTGCGGGTCTGGGACCTGGCCAGCGGCCAGCTCGAACAGACGCTCCAGGGTCACACCGACAAAGTGCATTCCGTGGCGGTCACCGCGGACGGCGCCCGGATCGTCTCGTGCGCGTACGACATCCAGGGGCATTCACGCCACCCCGACCGGCTGCGGGTCTGGGACCTCACGACCGGGCAAGAGATCGCTGCCTGGACCCCCGATCCAAGCGTCAGTGTCAAAGCGTGCTGCACGGTTCCGACCGACGCTTCCCTGGTCGTGTACGGCGATTCGGCTGGCGGCATCCACGTCCTGCGGCTGCTCGAGAATCGGCCACCGGACCCGATCGTTCGGGTGGCGGTCGCGCCGGCTCACCACAGAAGGTTCGGCTTCCTCAGGCGATGACAGGGTCTGGGCTGATAGCTCAGCCGCTGGCCGCCAGCAGCTTCGCGAGCCGCTCGGCCGCCTGGTTCAGCGTCTCCGTGGACCAAGAGACGTGCGTCATTGTGGGTGCAATGACGCTCGCTGTACCGGGTGCCACGGGATTCGTCGCACTCGTGCAACGCGCTGTCATCGGCATGAGCGCGCACACGCGGCCCCTGCGCGCATCCTCGATCAGCGACCACACGTAGAGCTCAAGGCGGGGCTTCGCGTGGGGAAGTGGGCTGAGCGAGACAGTCAAGCCCGACATCGCTGCCCATGGTCCTTCTCCTCTCCCGTAGATGGCCTCGCTGCAAACAGTTCACGGGCCGCTCTTGGACCCGCATCGTGTAGACGCGCTGGCGAATGAGCAGGAATCGGGGCGAGCCGAGCCTTTGTCATTGGCGGTGCAGGAGCGGGCGCGCTGCTCTTGCAGGGCGGCGACAGTGGCGCGTTAAGACGCGTCAGACCTCCCGGCTCGCCAGTCCATCGCCGCGCTCGCTCAGCAGATGGGAATCACAGTGACGGAGCCTGTTTCGCCCGAGGAGAGTCTGTTGCTCGCGGCGCGTGTACTTCAGTCGGCCGCCGATCAAGCGGAGGCCGACACCCGCAGTGGCCGGACAAGTTACGTCACAGAAGCCGCCGTCAAGGTGTTGCTGTGGCTCTGCGGATCGCTACTACCGGAGGATCGCGACCTGGCCAGCAGCACTCAGCATGGGCGGTCATTGCGTGTGCTGCTTCGCGAGGGTGAGGCCGAGTTGCGGCGATTCCCGATTGATGCCTATCCAGCAGGCACCGTGGATGTCGTCGTCGGTCTGTGCGACCTCATCCGCAGTACCCCAGGCGACCCGACATGATCGACACACCCGACGACCTGCTGCTGCTCGAAGCGGAACATCTCGCCAGAGACCTGCTTCTCGACGCAGACAACAACCAACGCGCCGTCGCCA
>Ga0209429_10002146_pt1 | contig 11782 bp, 10 predicted proteins | sample BarGraNGADG00212_3_FD_184493 | JGI IMG/M metagenome (GOLD analysis project Ga0209429, IMG submission 184493) | Arctic peat soil microbial communities from Barrow, Alaska - Barrow Graham LP Ref core NGADG0004-212 (SPAdes) (version 2) | ecosystem: Environmental > Terrestrial > Soil > Wetlands >... | reverse complement strand
GAAGGACGACCGCCGGGCCCGGGTCGGGAACCGGCTCGTCCGCGTCGGCAGAGATGCGGAGGAGCGGACGACCATGGACCGCACACAGGTCGTGATCATGGGCGCCGCCGGGCGCGACTTCCACGATTTCAACGTCGTCTATCGCGACGACCCCAGCGTCGAGGTTGTCGCCTTCACGGCGACCCAGATTCCGGGGATCGATCAGCGTCGGTATCCGCCGGAGCTCGCCGGGCCGCTCTACCCGGACGGCATCGACATCGTCCCCGAGACCGAGCTCGAGAGGATCTTCGCCCGCCAGAAGATCGACCGGGTCGTCTTCGCCTACAGCGACGTGGCCCACGAGTTCGTGATGCACCAGGCCAGCCGGGTGCTGGCGGGCGGCGCGAACTTCGTGCTACTCGGTCCCGTCCGCACCATGATCAGGAGCACGAAGCCGGTCATCGCCACCGGGGCTACGCGCACCGGCGCCGGCAAGAGCCAGACCACCCGCTACCTGGCCGGCCTGATCGAGGCGCAGGGGTTGAAGGTCGTGGTCATCCGCCACCCGATGCCGTATGGCGACCTCGTGAAGCAGCGAGTCCAGCGTTTCGCGACCTACGCGGACCTCGACCGCCACGAGACCACCATCGAGGAGCGCGAGGAGTACGAGCCGCATCTCGACGCCGGGCGGGTCCTCTACGCCGGCGTGGACTACGAGGCGATCCTCCGCGAGGCGGAGAAGGAAGCCGACGTGATCCTGTGGGACGGTGGCAACAACGACTTCCCGTTCTACAGGCCGGACCTTTTCGTGGTGGTCGCGGATCCGCTGCGGCCGGGTCACGCTGTCCACTACCACCCGGGCGAGGCCAACCTCCGGATGGCCGACGTCGTGGTCATCAACAAGGTCGACTCGGCCGAGCCGGGCGCCGTGGATCTTGTCCGCGCCGACATCGCCAGCCTCAACCCGCGGGCCGAAGTGATCCTCGCCCGCTCGTCCCTCACCCTCGAGGGCGGCGAGATCGAGGGAAAGCGGGTCGCCGTCGTCGAGGACGGCCCGACGCTGACCCACGGCGGCATGACGTTCGGGGCGGGCATCGTGGCCGCCCGGCGCTTCGGCGCCGCGGAGGTCGTGGACCCGGTCCCGTACGCCATGGGCAGCCTTGCCCTGACGCTCGCCAGGTACCCCGCCCTCCAGCACCTCCTGCCGGCGATGGGCTACGGGCCCGAGCAGATGCACGAGCTCGAGGACACGCTCAACGCGATGCCCGCCGACCTGGTCCTCGCGGCAACGCCGATCGACCTCACCCGGGTGCTCCACCTCGAGAAGCCCGTGGTGCGCGTCCGCTACGAGCTCGAAGAGGTCCCCGGCGATCCGGACATGCCGACCCTCACCGACCTCGTCGCGCCGATCGTCGCCCGCGCCCGCGCGGCCGCGGCGGCCGGCGCTCGCTGACCGGAGGCGAGCCCGATGGCGGAGCACCTGCTCACCCTCGATTCCCTCGGTCGCGAGGGAGTCCGCGAGATCCTCGACCTCTCGCACCGGTTCAAGCGCGAGCCCGGTCAGCACCGGGGCGCGCTCGCGGGCGGCCGCGTCGGGATGATCTTCGACAAGCCGTCGACCCGGACCCGGGTGAGCCTAGAGGCCGCCGCCTGGGCGCTCGGGATGCTCCCGATCGTCCTCCGGCCCGACGAGCTCCAGCTGGGCCATGGCGAGACGGTCGCCGACACCGCGCGGGTCCTGTCGCGCTATCTCTCCGCGATCACGATCCGGACCTTCGCGCATGCCCGAGTGGAGGAGCTGGCGGCCCACTCGAGCATCCCGATCATCAACGCCCTCACGGACGACCATCACCCGTGCCAGGCACTTGCCGACGTGATGACGCTCGAGGAGGCCCTGGGTGTCCTTCGGGGCCGGCGGGTGGCGTTCGTCGGGGACGGCAACAACGTCGCCCACTCGTTGATCCAGGCCGCCGGGTACGTCGGGTTCAACCTCGTGATCGCGACGCCGGAGGGCTACCGGCCCGACCCGGCGATCGTGGTGGCCGGTCGGACCCACGGCGGAGCGAGCGGCGGCGGGATCGAGCTCGTCACAGACCCCGCCGATGCCGTTCGGGGTGCCGATGCCGTGTACACGGACGTCTGGGCGTCGATGGGCAAGGAGGCCGAACGCGAAGAGCGCCGGCGGATCTTCGCCGGGTACACGGTCGATGCTTCGATGATGGCCAGCGCCGCACCCCGCGCGATCTTCCTTCACTGCCTGCCCGCCCACCGCGGCGACGAGGTCACCGACGCGGTGATGGACGGACCGCAGAGCCGGGTCTGGGACCAGGCCGAGAACCGCGTCTACACCGAGCAGGCGCTCCTGTACGCGCTCATCAGCGGCGACCGCCTCGGCGAGCGCCTGGGATGACCAGGATCGCGGTCGCCCTGGGCGGGAACGCCATGATCCGGAGGGGCGAGCCGGGATCGATCGACGTCCAGCGCCGCAACCTCGAGGTCGCGGCGCGGTCGCTGGTCGACCTCGCGGAGCGGAGCGGCGCCGAGATCGTGCTGACGCACGGGAACGGCCCGCAGGTTGGCTTCCTTGCCATCGAGGCGGAGATGGCGGCGGCCGTCGTGCCCCCGCCGCCGCTCGACGTCCTCGGCGCCGAGTCGCAGGGCCAGATCGGCTATCTCATGACGCAGGCGCTCCGCGATGCGTTCATCCTGCGCGGGATCCGGCGCGAGATCGCGGTGATCCTCACGCAGACCGTGGTCCGGGCCGACGACCCGGCGTTCGCGGCGCCCAGCAAGCCGGTCGGACCGGTCTACACGGAGGCCGTCGCACGCAGGCACGCGGCCGACCAGGGCTGGACGATCGCGCGGGATGGAAGGCACTGGCGCCGGGTGGTCGCCTCGCCGGCGCCGCTCCGGATCGTGGAGGCCCAGGCAATCCGCTCGCTCGTCGAGACCGGGGCGCTCGTCGTGGCGTCCGGCGGCGGCGGCATCCCGGTCGTCGAGCTGCCGGACGGGCGCTACGAGGGCCGCGAGGCGGTCATCGACAAGGATCTCGCCGCGGTCGTGCTCGCCCGCGCGGTCGGCGCGGACGGCCTGGTCCTGCTCACCGACGTGGTCGGCGTGGTCCGCGGCTGGGGAACGCCGGAGGCGGAGACCATCCGGCGCCTCTCGGTGGAGGAGGCGTTCGAGGGCCTCGCCGCCGGTGCCTGGCCGGCCGGCTCGATGGGGCCGAAGGTCCGCGCGTGCGCCGACTTCGTCCGGGGCGGCGGCCGATTTGCGGCGATCGGAGCGCTCGACGACGCCGCCGCGGTGGTCTGGGGGCGGGCCGGCACCCGCTTCGGGACCGGCCGGCTGGGCCTGCCCCGGGAGGGTGCGCGGCTCAGCGTCCCCGCGGGATAGTCCGCGCCGCGGCCCCGGAATCGAACGGGCCGCGCCTCGCGGCGCGGCCCGTTTCGGGTGCTGGTTCGGAGGGCGATCAGGCGACCGAGCGGGCCGCCTTCACCACCATGGTGTTCGCGAACGTGTCGTGGAAGCCCTGCTTGGTGGGGCTCACGGCCGTCGTGTAGAGCAGGTAGATGAACCACCCGAAGGACGCGAGGCCGATCAGGAGACCCAGGATTGACCAGCCGGCGAGCGCCTCCGCAACCGCGCCGGGGCCGAACAGGATGAGTGACCGCCGGAGGGCCTGGTCCATCGTGATCGTCGCGCCGTCCTGGGCGTTTCCGATCTGCATCCCGAGCACCTTCATCCCGACCGTGCCCCGCATCGCGGTCCACGTGTAGACGAAGTAGGCGACGCTGATCGCAAGGTTGATGGCGGCGAGGATCAGACCCGCGATCGGGTTGAAGGAGACGAGGGTCGGGGAGGTCAGGTCCAGGCTCGTCGTCTTGACGCCGACGGCGTCGACCACCCCGGCGACGATCACGAATCCCACGAAGAGGATGATCGCGTCGATGATGTAGGCGATCGCCCGATTCGGGATGTCCGCGTAGAAGAACCCGGCGGGACCCGCGACCGGGGCCGTGGAGGTCATGGAGGCCATCCAGGCCGGCTGCGTGGACACCTGCTGGGCCTGCGGCGGCGGGGCCGGGGCCTGCGGCGGCGGTGCCGGGGCCTGCGGCGGCGGGGCTGGGGCCTGCGGCGGCGGGGCTGGGGCCTGCGGAGGCTGGGCCTGCGGCGGCTGGGCCTGCGGCGGGGGCGGGACCTCCGGGCTCGCGGACGGCATCTCGGACGGGGTCGGCTCCATCGCATCTCCCTCTCTCGTGTGTCCCCGGCGCCACGCCGAGCGCGAGTTCGCGCGCCGACCAGCTGCCACGCAGGATCCTTCCCTGCAATGTACGAGAGCATAGCCACGCGTCGGCGATGTGACCAGCCAGTTCCGGTGCCTTTTCGAGAAGCACGGCGCGATCCCGTGCCTCCGCGCACCACCGCGGTAAACTCGCCGCTGAGTGGAAGGCACGATCGCGCTCGTCGGCTCGGGCGAGTTCACCCCCTCGATGGAGGCGGTGGACCGGGCATTGCTGCTCGCGACGGGCCGCAACCGACCCCGGGTCGTCGTCCTCCCGACCGCCTCATGGCCGGACGGCGAGGAGATCTTCCAGCGCTGGGCCGCTCAGGGAGAGGCGCACTTCGCGGCGCTCGGCGCGGAGGTGGAGCCCGTCTTGTTCCGCGGTGCGGAGGACGCGAACGATCCGGCAGCCGCCGCGGCGATCGGCGAGGCGGACCTGGTCTACCTGTCCGGCGGAAGGCCCGGCCATCTGCTTGATGCGCTCGGTAACGGCGGCGTGGGTGCGGCACTCCGGGCCGCCCATGCCCGCGGTGCCGTCATCGCCGGCTGCTCCGCGGGCGCGATGGTGCTCGCCGGCCACCAGCTCCGCACGGCCGGGCGTGGCCTCCTGCGGTTCCCGATCGGCTGGCGCGATGCGCTGGGGTTCGTGCCCGGGACCATCGTGATCCCGCACTACGATGCGTTCCCGGAGCCGCTCTCGGCCGCCATGGCGCTCGCTGCGCCGGCCGGCACGCTCGCGCTCGGGATCGACGAGGAGACGGTGCTTGTCGGGCGGGACACCGCCTGGCAGGTCCAGGGCCGCGGGCGCGTGACGGTCTGGCACGGTCGCCACCGCGAGCGCCTCCGCGCCGGCGACTCCCTGCGCCTGCCGGGCGCGGCGGTCCTCGCTGAGGGCGTCCGGGACGACCCCGAACCTAGCCGGCCTTGACCTCGCGGAAGCAATCCGAGCAGTAGACCGGCTTGTCCATCCGCGGCTTGAACGGGACCTGGGCGTTGTTGCCGCACCTCGAGCAGGTCACCGCGAAGAACTCGCGGTCCGACGAGCCACCGCGCTCGTAGCCGCGCGGCCCGCCGATGCTGCGCGCGTCGTAGCCGTCGCCGCGGGCGGCGCGCCGGCTCGAGCGGCAGCTGGGGCACCGCTTCGGGTCCGACGTGAAGCCCTTTTCGGCGTAGTACTCCTGGTCCGCCGCGCTGTGGACGAACGAGATCCCGCAGTCGACGCAGGGGATGGAGCGATCGGTGTACGTCATCGAGTGTGTGCCTCCAGGTCCGGGCGCTCGCGATCGGTCCGTGCCCGGGGCCCTGGCCCGCCCGGTCACCGGTGGCGGAGGAGGCAGAGAACGCCTGGTGCCGCGTGACCCGGGTGACGAGCTGGTGTGGGACCCATTGGGGCGCGCACCGGTTGCGTGGCCGGAACGATAGCATCCCGGCCGGCGAACGGCCGCCGGCGCCGCCCGGTCGCACGTGGGGCGTTCGGCGTGCGCCAGCGCCCGGGCAACGCTTGCCGGATGCGCCACAATGCCGGGGATGCTGCGCGTGCTTCACACGGCCGACGTCCACCTCGGAGCCCGGCACGCCGACCTGGGAAACCAGGCCGCGGCCCAGCGCGAGCGCCAATTCGCCGCGTTCCGCGCCACCGTCGACCTCGGCCTCGCGGAGCAGGTCGATGCGCTGCTGATCGCCGGCGACCTCTTCGACTCGAACACGCAGCCGCGGCGCTCCGTGGAGCGCACGGTGGCCGAGCTGAAGCGGCTGACCGATGCCGCCATCCGCGTGGTGATCATCCCCGGCACCCACGACGTCTACGACCGCGCCTCGGTCTACCGCGCCTACGACCTCGCCGCGATGGCCGGCCTGCCGCCCGATTCGGATCGCCTGGTGGTCCTCACCCCGGACCGCCCCGACGTGGTCTACGGCATCCTGGACCTGGCCGTCCACGGGTTCGTCTTCCCGACCAGGCGGGCGCCGCGAAGCCCGCTTGCCGGGTTCAGCGCCGCTGCCGACGGGCGCGCCCGCTGGCACGTCGGGCTGATCCACGGGTCACTCGCGATCCCCGGCAAGACGGACGCGGACGAGGTGGTCTTCACCGCCAGCGAGATCGCGGCCTCGCATCTCGACTACCTTGCCCTCGGCCACTGGCATTCCGCGCAGCGCGGCCAGGCGGGCGGGACCACGTGGTCCTACAGCGGCGCGCCCGAACCGGTCGCCGTCGACCAGGATCGCGCCGGCGGTGTCCTGCTCGTGACGCTCGACGAGCGCGCCGGCGTGCGGCACGTCACGGTGGAAGAGCGGCGGGTGGGACGGACACGGTTCGATCGCCTGGAAGTGGATGCCGGAACGCTTGCGGGCCAGCCCGCCCTGGTCGAGCGGCTCGCCAGCCTCGGCGATCCGGACCTCGTCCTCGAGGTCCGGATCATGGGCGTCCGCCGCGACGACCTGGACGTCGCGGCGGACGAGGTGGAGCGGGAGCTCGCCGACCGCTTCTTCCGGCTTCGAGTCCGGGATGTCGCCGCCGCGGCGCTTCCGGACGGGCCGTTGCCGCCGCCCGATACGATCGCCGGCGCCCTTGTCCGCGACCTCCAGGCGTCCATCGCGGAGGCCGAGGCGAGCGAGCGGCTCGACGAGTCGCTCGAGCTGCGCGACGCGCTCCGGCTGGCCCGTCTCCTGCTCGACGGGCGCGAGCTGGCACTGTGAGGATCACGCGCGTCCGGGTCCGCGATTTCCGGGTCCACCGGGATCTGGACCTGGAGCTCGCGCCGGGCTTGACCGTCATCCGGGGTCCGAACGAGGCCGGGAAGACCACCCTTCAGCGGGCGCTCGAGGTGGGACTCTTCCGGCGGGTCACCGCGGGCGGCTCGGAGATCGACAACCTCCGCAGCTGGGATGCCGGCGCGGAAGGGCGGCCCGCCGTGCAGCTCGACTTCATCCAGGAGGACCTCGAGGGGACGCGCGTTGGGAGCGTCCTCAAGGACTTCCGCGGCAGCAAGGGCACCGTGCGGCTGGACCTCGACGGGCAGATCACCACGGATCCCGCCCGCGCCGACGAGCTGCTGGCGGAGCTGACCGGGATCCCGTCCGAGAAGTTCTTCCGCTCCACCGCGTCGGTCCGTCACCACGAGGTCGACGATCTCGCACGTGACGAGGGCGCGCTGCGCGATCGACTCCAGGCCTCCATCAGCGGCGCCGATCGGGGCACGAGCGCCGTCAAGCGCCGCCTCGACAGGACGCTCCGCGACCTCCACGCCAAGGGTGACAAGAACCCCGGTCGGCTCCGCATCGCGGAGCAGGCGGTCGTGCGCGCGGAGGCGGTCGTCAGCGACGGCGAGGCGCGACTCGCGGGACTCGAACGCGACCGCGATGCCCTCGTGCTCGCCCGCGACCATCGTTCCCAGGTGGACGCCTCGCTCGCGGAACGCAAGTCGCTCCTGGAGAAAGCCCGCCAGGCGGAGCGGGTCACCGCCGAGCGCGAGGTCGCCCGGGAGCGCTTCGAGCGCTATCGGCAGGCGGTGGCCGTCTCCGACGAGATCGTCGGCCTCGAAGGCAGCCACCCGTCCGGGCACGCGCTGCCGGTGCTCCGCCAGGTTGTCGAGCGGCTCCGGGTCCTGGACCGCGAGATCACCGCGCTCCGTGCTCAGCTGGGCGACGGGCCGTCCGTGGTGGACTACGAGGTTGCGATCCCGGAGCCCCGCTGGCGCGTGTTCGCGACCGCCGCCGGGGTGCTCGCGGTCGCCGGGCTGGCCGCCGCGCTGATCGGCTTCCTGACCGGCCAGTTCCCGGCCCTGGTCGGGGGACTTGCCGCCGCCGTCCTTGCCCTGGTCCTGGCGGCGTACGCCCGGGGCAAGCGGCACACGGCATTCGACTTCCGGCGCCAGAAGCAGCTTCGCGACGATGAGATTGCGCGGCGCCTCCGCGGACGCAGCCAGCTCGAGGAAGACCTGAAGCGACGGAGCACGGATCGCGACACCCAGCTGGCATCGCTCGGGCTGGCCGATCTGCCGGCCGCGGAGGACCTCCTGACACGCGAGGACGCCCACGTCCAGGCGATCGGACGCGCGCGCGCGCAACTGGAAGGGCTTGTCGGGAAGGCCCCGGCGGAGACGCTCCCGACCCTCCGCGACGCCGCCGCGCTGGAGATCGAGCAGAAGACGGGCGCGCTCGAGGCCCTCGGGCCGATCGCGAAGGAGCCGCGCGCCCGCGAGCGGCTGGAAGTGGAGGTTCGCGACCAGGAGGGCGCCCTGGAGCGGGCGCGCGATGACGAAGCCGCGGCGCGCGCGCGCGTGGAGCAGAACCCGGTCGACGCGGAGCAGGTCGCCGGCGAGGTGGAGGGGCTGGCCGGCTGGCGCGAAGAGATGGCCGCCCTTCGGCGCCGCTCCCGTGTCTACCAGCTCGCGCTCGATGCGATCGTGCGGGCGGAGCGCTCGACGATGCGGAAGGCGACGCGCTACCTCGAGAAGCGCATGCGCGGCGACCTGGAGCGGCTGACCGGGGGGCGCTACCGGCGCGTCCAGGTGGACGATGCCACGCTGGACATCCGGGTCTTCGCGCCGGAGCGCGGCGATTGGGTTGGCGTCGAGGAGCTGTCCCAGGGAACGCTCGACCAGGTCTACCTCGCCGCGCGACTCGGGCTCGTTCGTCTCGTGACCCAGGATTGCCGGCCGCCGCTCGTGTTCGACGACCCGTTCGTGACCTTCGACGATGACCGGGCTACCCGTGCCGTGGCCATCCTGCGGCAGCTGGCCGCAGATTTCCAGGTGATCTACCTGACAACCTCGTCGCGCTACGACGCGCTGGCCGATCGGGTCGTGGTCCTGCCAGGCCCCACGGCGATCGATGCCGCGGCTGACGACGCCGAGGAGGCCGGTGCCCCGGCCATCGCCTGAGAGCCGCCCGATCGACCCGGCGATCCTTTCCGTCGTCCTCGGCGTGGCGTCGGTGGCAGCATGGGGCGCGGCCGACTTCGACGGCGGGCTGACCGGGCCGCGACCGCACGGAGGCGGGAACGGCGCTACAGTCGCGGAGGCACGATCGGGCCCACCGGAGGAGGCACCCGAGCACATGGCGACCGAGCTGCCCGAGGGAATGGCCGTCGAATCGATCTGGGTGATCGAGGCCACCTACGCGCCGGACGCCGCGGAGACGAGGCCGGCGCACCGCGCCGAGCACCTCGCGCGCATCGCCGCGCTGCGGGACGCGGGCGTGATCATCGAGGCGGGCGCCTTCGCGGACCTGTCGACCTCGCTGCTGCTCGTGCGTGCGGACGCTGAAGGCTCCGCCCGGGAGCTCGTGGCGTCGGATGTCTACATGCGCGCCGGAGTGTGGGTCGAGGTCCGTATTCGTCGCTTCGGTCGCGTCTGCCGAGTCGAGGAGGTCGGCGGCCGATGAGATGCCCCGGGCGCTCGCGGGCGGGCTGGCGCCGACCATTGCCCTGATGCCGTGACGATGCCGCCGACCGCGGGTACGAAGCGCTGCCCAAAGGTGATCCTGGAAGGGACGCGGCTCACCCACAAGACGGACCTGGCGTTCGCCCTCAACGAGCACCCTCGGATCGTGGGTCCGCGCCGGTACCGCTACCCGTCGCCGCTCGTCTCGGCCGAGTGGTGCGGCTTCTCCAACCACCCGTGGGGCCACGGCCTGATCAACTACGGGCCGGAGGACGAGGCGCGGGCGATGGAGACCTATGCGACCTGGGCTCGCCTGTTCGAGCTCCTGCCGTACTGCAGCTGGATCGTGGACCGCTTCCACCTCTCGACGCGGGCGGAGCAGCTCCGGCTTCACGGCGCCGACCCGGACTTCGGCTGGCTGGAGGATCGGCTGCTGCCGCTCGGCTTCCGGGTCGTCCTCTGTTCGCGACGGGATGAGACGTTTACGGCCGCCCGGGCGGAACGCCTCGTGGTGTCCGGCAAGCCCGACCAGTACGACGATCTCGGCATCTTCGTCCAGGAGCAGGCGCTCCTCCGTGAGCTGGCCGCGGGCTCATCGCTCCCCGTCCTGGAGCTCGACGTGTCGGACGAGGACGTGGCCGGTGCCGCGGATCGCGTAGCCGACTGGCTTCAGGCGACCGGGGGCATCTTCCTGCCCGACGGGCTCTGACGCTCAGTCGAGGTCGAGCTTCCGCCAGTTCCCGGGGTCCGTGAACCCCAGCGCCGCGTACAGGTGGTTTCCCTCGACGCTCGTGCGGAGCAGGAGGCGACGGCAGCCCAGCCCGCGGCCATCGGCGATCACCGCCTCCATCAGCGCCCGGCCGACGCCGCGCCGACGCCACGCTGCGGTCGTCATGACGTTGAAGACCATCGCCTCCGGCGCTCGCCGCGACCGCGGGTTCGGCGGCCGGTCGATCACCACCAGGCCGGCCATCCCGACGACCTCGCCGGCAGCGTCCGCCACCCACACGCGAAAGCGCCCATCCGGCACGTGCGATCGCAGGTACGCGTCGATCGAGGCGCGATGCTCGCCCGCCCGATCGGCCGGGAGCTCGCCGTGCAGCTCGCGGTCGAACGCGATTCGCAGCTCAACGAGCGCCGGGATATCCGCTGCAATCGCGCGGCGAACCATCAAGTCGGACGGCTGGATCACCGGGGCATGGTGTCATGTCGCCGCGCGCTCTGTCGCCGCGCGCCCTGACCCGCCGGCCGCCGCTACACTCCCGCGGTGACACCCCGGACCACCCCGCCGGCGGCGACGCCGGGCGACGCTGCGCCCGCCGGCCACGAGGCCAGCCGCGCGGGCGGCGAACCCGCCACGTCCCGCGGCGAGCCCGGTCCCGCCCGAGCTCCGGTGCAGGGCTGGCGGAGCCTGCTCCTCGTCTACGCGATCACCTCGACCGTGGAAGCGATGGGCGTCGCCCAGGTCTTCTCGTTCCTCCCTACCCGGCTTCGCGAGGTTGGCCTCCCCGTGGACCAGATCCCAACGTTCACGGGCCTGTTCAGCAGCCTGATCTTCGTCTTCGGCATCGTCCTCGTCCCGTTCTGGGGCGTCTGGGCCGACAAGTACAGCCGCCGGGCGGTCATCGTCCGGAGCGCGATCGTGGAGGCGCTGGTCTTCGCCGGGGTGGCGCTGGCGCGGGAGCCCTGGCAGCTCGCGGCGAGCCTCCTGCTGGTGGGATTCCAGCTGGGCAACACGGGGGTGATGCTGGCCGCGCTCCGGGACGTGACGCCGCGCGAACGGGTGGGCACCGTGACCGGCCTCTTCGGCGCCACGGGGCCGCTGGGCTTCGCGCTCGGCCCGGTGCTGGGCGCTGTCATGATCGATGGGCTGCACCTCCCGCTGACCGACGTCTTCTGGTTCGGGTCCTTCCTCTCGATTGCCGTCGTGGCGCTGCTGCTCCTGGGATCCCGGGACATCCGGCCCGCCGTGGCCCCGGTCGGGAGCGCCCTCGCACTCGCCCGGCGAGCCGTCAGCGGCGTCCTCGCCGATCCGGCGGTGCGCCGGATCTTCCTGATCTTCGGCGTCTCTGTCCTCGCCAACCAGATGAGCCGGCCGTACCTGCCGCTGCTCGTGGAGCGCCTCCACGGTGGGCAG
>Ga0209429_10002145_pt1 | contig 11782 bp, 7 predicted proteins | sample BarGraNGADG00212_3_FD_184493 | JGI IMG/M metagenome (GOLD analysis project Ga0209429, IMG submission 184493) | Arctic peat soil microbial communities from Barrow, Alaska - Barrow Graham LP Ref core NGADG0004-212 (SPAdes) (version 2) | ecosystem: Environmental > Terrestrial > Soil > Wetlands >... | reverse complement strand
GCCCCCGTGGCGGGTTATAATTCTTTTTACCGTCGCTAGACCAATCCCCGTTCCCGGAAATTCCGCTATCTTATGCAGGCGCTGGAAGGCGCCGAATAATTTATCCACATAAGCCATATCAAAACCGACGCCGTTGTCCCGAATGAATATAACCGGCTTGCCGTCCTTGAGCAGTGTGCCGAATTCGATGCGGGCATTTTTCGTCTTGCCCGTAAACTTCCAGGCATTGTCAATCAGGTTCGTCAGGGCGATCTCCAGCAGGTGCCTATCGCCATCAATGATAATGTCTTTCTGAATACTCACCTTAACATCTCTTGCCGGATTATTCTGCCTGACCGTAAGGAGGATGGCCTGAACCATTTCGCTTAAATCAATGGATTCGCGTTTTAATTCAGCCCGGCTCACCCGCGAAAGTTTCAGCATATCGTCGATCAGCGATCCCATGCGCTGCGTTCCCGCGCGGATGCGCTCCAGGTAATTTTTCCCCGTGGCATCCAGTTTATCCCGATAATCATCCAGGAGCGCCTCGCTGAATCCGTCTATCCCCCGCAGCGGTGCTCGTAAATCATGGGAAACAGAATAGCTGAATGCCTCCAGTTCCTTGTTGGACGCTTCAGCAACATCCCTTGCCTTCACCACATCTCTTTCCAGCTTCTTTTTCTCGGTGATGTCATCGATGGCCAGGAGGATGATCCGCTCTTTCCCCGACGCGCGTTCAATTTGCCGGGCATTCAGAAGCATTATGCGCCTGCCAATGTCGGTAAAATCGTGCTCAACTTCATAGTTATCAAAGGTTGTCTTTTCGGGAAGGATGGTTTCCAGCAGTTCCCGCAGCTTGGGGATATCCCACTGTTTATTGCCCAGGTCATAAATAAGCTGTCCCATGGTCTCTTCAGGGTTTACCTTAAAGACTTCATAGAAGGAGCGGCTGGCGGTGACTACCCTTAGATCTTGATCCAGAACGATTAAGGGTTCACGCACGGTGTTGATGACGCTCTCGGCGTATTCACTGACTTCATCCGCGGCTATTTTAATAACCGCCAGTTCTTTTCGGGTCTTTTCCAGCCCATCTTCTATCTCCTTACGCTCGGTGATGTCCTCGATGGCCAGGAGGATGATCCGCTCTTTTCCCGACGCGCGTTCAATTTGCCGGGCATTCAAAAGCATTATGCGCCTGCCGATGGTCGCAAAATCGTGTTCAACCTCATAGTTATCAAAGGTTGTCTTTTCGGGAAGGATGGTTTCCAGCAGTTCCCGCAGCTTGGGGATATCCCACTGTTTATTGCCCAGGTCATAAATAAGCTGTCCCATGGTCTCTTCAGGGTTTACCTTAAAGACTTCATAGAAGGAGCGGCTGGCGGTGACTACCCTTAGATCTTGATCCAGAACGATTAAGGGTTCACGCACGGTGTTGATGACGCTCTCGGCGTATTCACTGACTTCATCTTCGGATTGTTTAATCACTTCCAGTTCTTTCCGGGCTTTTTCCAGCCCATTTTCTATCTCCCTGCCATTGCACCACAACAGAGAAACAAGATTCCCCATGCCCCTAACTTTTCAGGATTGTAAGTTGGGCCAAACTTCTTGGCCACGCTGTGAATTGGTTCCAAGTGTTTTCCTTCAATTCCAAACATACATATACTCCCAAGGCTATCTTTACCGTGCTGGATGAAAGAGGGCAACCGTAGATGGCGCAGAAACGTGTACTGCCATTCACAGAGTTCCGACATCCAAGGTAAAGTGCCATTAGGATACCTGTCCTATTCATTTTTATCACCTTCCAGTCCTCATATTTTCCATGACAATACAGCTTATAATAAATAAAAACAACGAATATTAGTTATTATAGGCTGTAGATCATATCCTCCTTTTTGATTATAAGCAAAAAGGAGCGAATGGCGTTTGTATCATGAATAAAGTTCAAATGTTTGATAGTGAATTGTCATCGCCAATGGTTACAAGAAAACCCTTTATTTACGACAGCATAGAACCGCGATGGCCTGATTTAGGTATGAAAACAAGTGATCAAGGGGGATAATGTGGAAAACGTAAAAAGGCTGATCGGTGATCGGATTCGTCGGTTGAGAAAAGAGAAGGGATTATCTCAGGAAAAACTTGGGTACAAAGCGGAACTGCATTACACCCACATAGGCTCAATCGAAAGAGGAGAGAAGAACTGGTCTATCGACACACTGATCAAGTTAACAAAAGGGCTGAATGTTGAAATAGTTGATCTATTCAACTTTCCCATGCCTTTAGCAGACGCGGAAAAAATGAAACATTCTCTCATTAAAAACATCAACTTATCTTCCCCTGAAACCATCAAGATGTTGTTGGATTTATTAAACGGATTGAAATCATTAAAAAGACCGTCACCGTAGTTGTTGCCCCTGGCGATGTCGTCGTGCGGATAATCGTCATGAGGGTAGGCGGTCGGGATCCGGGTATCATACCATTTCGCTTTCAAAGGATAACGCGGCGGCAAGGAGGAGGCTCCGCAAGTCCGCCGCGGCGGATTGAGGAAGCCGACGACGCCCCAGGCATGCGAGACTGTGTCGCAATGTCTTTGCGAGTGAATGTAATGAGCGAAGCAATCTCATAACTATCAGAATATATTTAGATTGCCACGCCGACCAAGGGCCGGCTCGCAATGACAAATGGGAATTATAACACAGTCCCATGCCCAGGCATTCGCCGGGGTTCCCTGCCGGGCTGCGTTGCCAACAAAGATAGCGCTTTAATTTAGAATTGGAATCACATACAAGCGAATAGCATTGGCCTATGTGCACGACAATAGAACGATTGTACTTATTTAATCTTCGGCCGGGTATCCGGTAATCTTGGCGATCCTGCGGTACATCGGTTCCATGGTGCGAAATGACTTCTTGTACACGTCATTAAAAAGCTGTGTATAGATGCGATGGCTTTGCGGATTGGGCACGAAGGTATTGCCCTTCCTGACCATGGCTGCCACCGCTTCTTCAAAGGTAGCATACATGCCCGTACCCACGGCCGCGTCCATGGCTGCGCCCAGGGCAGAGATCTCGGAGGTCGCCATGCGCGCGGTGGGCAGATTGAACATGTCGGCCGCGATCTGCACCGCCACATCGCTGCGCGAACCGCCCCCGCCGACGCGGATCTCCTTGATGGCAATACCGGTCTTGCCCTGCACGATCTCCTGCAGGCGGCGCAACTCGAAACAGATGCCTTCAAAGATCGCCCGGTAAATGTGCGCCCGCGTATGGATATCTCCAAACCCGATGATCGAGCCCTTGGCATATTTGTTGTTCACCGTGGGAGACCAGCAGGGTTGCAGCATAAGCCCCATGGAGCCCGGAGGGATGTCACGAATCACCTCATCCAGGACCACCTCTGGTTCCACCCCGCGCGCTTGAGCCTCCAACGCCTCGCGGTGGCCGAACTCCTGCTTGAACCAGGTTACCATCCAAAATCCGCGGTAGATGAACATCTCGATATTCCAAGCCTTGGGCAGGGCCGAAGGCCAAGTAAAGAAGCGCAATTGCGCATCTTTGATGTATTTGTGCGTGATCACCTCCATGGCCGTGGCCGTGCCGAAACTGATCACGGCAATGGTCGGATCGATGGCACCGGCCCCGAGGAGTTCGCACTGCTTGTCGCCGGCACCCACCACGACCGGTAAACCTTCCGGCAGCCCGGTGGCCAGCGACGCCTCTTTGGTGATATACCCGAGCACCTTGTCCGGAGGGTAGAGGTCAACACAGTGTTTTCTCTCGATCCCCAAGGCGTTGTAGATGAACCCGAAAACCGCCCCATACCAGCGCATGGCCTTGTAATCAAAGGGCCAGATCCCGGCGACCATACCGCTGGAATCGCGGAATTCGGAGGTGAGCTTGCGCACGAAGAAACCTGTGGCTTGAACGAACTTGTGCGTCTTACGGTAGATCTCGGGTTCGTGTTGTTTGATCCACAGGAACTTGGAGTTCTTCTGCGAATACCGCAGGGCCTCGGTGAGGCCGGCCAGGTTGGTGACGAGCGTGATGATCTTGCTTAGGGGTTGAACATTCGTAATCGTGCGCTGATCAAGCCAGATAATCCCCGGCCGCAAGGCGTTGCCATCCTTATCCATGGGGATCACGGTACTGCGCTGGCTGGTCAGGCCGATCCCGCCGATCTCGCGGGGATCGATGCCGATCTTAGCCATGAGCCCCCGGCATACCTGGCAGAGTTTGGTCCAGTAATCTTCGGTCCTTTGCTCGGCCCAACCGGGCGCCAGAGAAAAGTAGGGTTCGTAGTTCGCCTGTTCCAGGGCGATTTCATTACCGTGGCGATCAAAGAGCACCGCCCGGATGCTCTGGGTTCCGGAATCGATGGCAATGATATAGTTCTTGTCATTCATGGTTCACCTCATCTGGCATGAAAGATTATTCCCCTCTCATCATCCCTGCCTGGGATTGTCATCCAATCCGAGCTGACCGCCCGGGTTCATGATATTGTGCGGATCGAAGTGCTGTTTCAATGCCCGTAGGACCGCCATTTGTTCTTTGCCCAGGTGCGTTTCCATCCAAGGCCCAATCATGCGGCCTACGCCGTGGTGGTGGCTTAACGAACCGCCGAACCTCTGGATATTGTCGATGATCCCCTTCTGGAGCTCCCGATACTCGGCGGGGGCGGTCATCCTGACGATGAAAATGAAGTAGAGGTTGGTCCCCTGAGGGTAGAAGTGCGAGGCGTGCGTCATGCACATGGTGTCCGGCCGGCTTTTGATGTAAGCACGCACCCCTTCGTGCAGCCGGTGCAGGTTGTCCCAGGTGACACCGGCCTCCAGCGTATCGATCAGGATGCCGTAATCGCCCAGGTCCTCGCGCATGTAAGGTTCGGTGTAGCGGGTTTGCTCCCATTTTCGCACGGCATAGCTGCCCAGGGATATGGCGCCGTGCCGGTGGGCGATGCGCTTGATTTTGCGAGCCACCAGGCGCGTGTAGTCCTTATCGCCCTCCACATTGCCCAGGCACAGGCAGCGCTGCATGGGCAGAAACCCGCGAAGTGCAAGGAACGCATCCACGATACCCGGCATGCCATAGAGCTTGAGGCCCCGATCGGTTTCCTCCTGGTCGGAGATACGGTATATGGCCGGCTTGCCGAACTCGGACTGCATGATCTCGCGGCTGGCGTTCACCGCGGCCTCCCAGGTGGGGTACATGAAGCTGAAGCGCGCGCGGTTTTCCGGCATGTAGCGGAAGATCTTCATGGTGACCTCAACCAGGATGCCGAAGGCGCCCTCCGAGCCCTTCATAATGTCGTTGATCTTGGGGCCGGTGGCGGTGGCCGGAAAATCGAGGGTCTTGAAGGTCCCGACCGGGGTGACATATTCCTGGCTGAAGACGATATCGTAGGCGTCGCCGTAATAGGTGGAGGCCTGGCCGGAGCCCAACGTCACGACCCAGCCGCCCACCGTGGAATACTCGAAGGACTGAGGGAAGTGGCCGCAGGTATAGCGGTGCTGAGTTTTAAAGAGCTCCGGGGCTCGGTTCAGGGCTTCCTCGTAGGCCGGTCCGAACATGCCCGGCTGAACGCGTGCCGTCTGGTTGAGCTCACTTACCTCCAGCAGCTTGTTCATGTGGGTGCTCACCACCAGGGAGACGCCGCCCTTGGCCGGGCGGCACCCGAAGTTTACGGACGAGCCGGCGCTGAAGACCGTTACCGGGATACGCTCGACATTGCAGTATTCCACGATCTTACGCACATCGTGCTTATCGCGCGGATGCACTACCACGTCGGCCACGTCGCGGATGATACCTTGCCGCAGTTCCAGCATTTCCTCGGTGGTCTTACCGTAGGCGAATTTGACGCGGCTGTAATCGTCGAGGGCCACATTTTCCGGTCCCACGACGGCCTTGAGCTGCTCGATCTGCGAGGGCGTAAGCGCTGTCGGGCGGTTCATGACCACCGGCGCATGCCCCTCTTCCTGCTTCTTGAGGAAGTCGGCATCGTTCAGATGAAACTCTCTTTTCATCATCTCGTACCATTTGTCGCTGGGATGTTTGAAGCTGTGCGGATCGCCGTATTTGAAGATGGATCTGAAGGTCCCCGGCGCAGGCGCCTTTTCCGTCCAGTCCGGATGGAAATGTTTGAATTTCATCATCATGTCCTCCTTTTTATCTATGCTCACCGTCATTGTACGGCCCATATCCTCCGCTGGCGGAGGCGTCACGCTAGTGACGGAGGGGGAAAAATAACTTACTGCTTTGAGCTTCGATCTACATTACGGCTATATCAGCACGTCCACCCCCTACCCCCGCCATTGGGGGACACGCAAAGTACATAATGTATCAAATTTACCCCGGCATGTGAGACTATGTCGTAATCCTCATTTGTCATTGCGAGTTCACGACAGTGCATGTGGCAATCTTTATGTTATCAAAGACTTATGGGATTGTTTCGCTCATTACATTCGCTTGCAAAGACATTACGACACAGTCTCAATGTCGCGGTCATGTCCGGGCGATTCTTTACGCCTCCGGGAGCTTGAGCAGATTAGCCATAGACAAAATTTCCTGCTCGACTTTGTCAGCATCCCAGTTCAAATCCCTGGCTGCAAGGGCGGCAACCTTATGCAGCACTTCTTCGCCGGGATGGCCGAGGGTGCCGATGCCGGTGCGGCGCATGACAATATCGGACAAGGTGCGGGCCATTTCGTGGCGTATGGCATACGTGACCTGGGCCAGAATCTCGCCATCGGCGTTGACTGTTTCGGCCAGGGTCACATCTTCACGGGCCAGTTTGAGAATCGCGGCGTGCTCGGTGCCATAATTGCGACTGAGATAATCCAGGGTGTGTCCGGCAAAATCCCGGTTGTCACGCTGGATGGTAAACAGGAAAGTGTTCAGGTCTGGTATGGCGCATCCAGACAGATGATGTTTGTCTGTCATGCTGTGGCCCAGTGAGCGGCCTAGCTTGGCGGCCACGATCTTAAGGCAGTTTTCAGCCAGGTTGCGGCTGGTGGTGTATTTGCCGCCCTCGACCGTGATCAGGCCGTTAAGCCCGTCTACGGCGTTGTCATAGATCTCATAGCGGCGCGAGCATACATAGGTCTCTTCGGTCTTGCCTTCCACCAGTGGGCGCAGACCACCGTAGGTATGCCGGACGTCGGCATAGCTTAGCAGCCCGTCGCCAAAGGAGGCATTAACCTCGGCGATCAGTTCGTCGATTCTTTGCCGGGTTACATGGTATTCGTCCGGGTTGCCGGTGAAGGGCTTGTCGGTGGTGCCGATCAGTGTATGGCCCCGCCAGGGGATGAGGAAGAAGTGACGCCCGGCCGTGGTCATGGAGCCGACCACATACCGGCCGGAAAGCAGGCTCTTGTCGGTGATGATATGGATACCCTCGGAGCGGCGCAGCATGTAGCCGTTACCATTTGATTTGGCCAGGCCGAGCACGATATCCGCCCATGGCCCGCCGCAGTTGATGGTGATAGTGCCGCTGAGCGTGTGCACGGCGCCGCTTAGGAGATCAATGACCTGCACGCCGGTTACGTCATGCCGGTCATTGAAAAGAAAACCATCGATCTGGGTATAGTTGGACACCTTGGCGCCGTAAGCAACCGCGGACTTGATGAAGGCCAGCGTCAGCCGCTCGGGGAAGATGCTGATGCAGTCATAGAAAATCGAGGCCCCGGTCAGGCCTGCGGCGCGCATGTTCGGTTCGCTCTTAAGCACCTCCTGCCTGGAAATGGTTTTGTGCATGGGGATCTGCTTGCTGGCATCCCAGGTGAAATTCTTATCATAGGACAGGACGTCGTACATCAGCATGCCCACCTTCGCGACCCATTTGTTGTTCTTGAACGGCTTGTTGTTGTGGGTCATCATCACGGGCATGGGGTAGACGAAATTGGGCGCGATATTTTCGAGCACCCGGCGCTCGCGCAGCGACTCGCGCACCAGTCCGATCTCGCCGTTGGCCAGATAGCGCAAACCGCCATGGATCAGCTTGGAGGTTACGGCCGAGGTAGCCCACGAGAAGTCCTTCTTCTCCAGCAGGGCTACCTTCAATCCCCTTGTAGCTGCCTCATAAGCGACCGAGGCCCCGGTAATACCTCCGCCAATGACGATGACATCAAAATGCTCGCTTTTGTGATTCTCGATAAACCGCTGCATGGTGCATCCTCCTTTTTATTGCTTGCCAGTCAGATAGGCCTTCACGGCTTGTTCCGCATACAGGAGCACGTCCTGCATGATGCGGCGGGCCACTTCCGCTTGCTGGTTCGAGATAGCCTCGAAGATCTCGCGGTGGAATGTGCGGGAGTATTCAATGTTACGTTCATCATCGAAATACAGGTAACCGTACTCGCGGAAGAGCTGATTGAAGAAGTTGAGAAAAATGGTGCAGAGCATATTATGTGTGGCACGGGCAATCATCTGGTGGACCTTGATATCCCGCTCCAGCATGGTCAGATCCTGATGGAAGATGACCTGTTCGAGTTCGTCCAGATCGGCGGTGGTGCGCCTTTGCGCGGCCAGATAGGCCATCCCCGGCACCACGAAGCGGCGCGCCTCCAGTACATTGAAGAGGGTAACATTGTCTTCGTCCATGCTGACGGCGGCCTTGATGAGATCCAGGTTGCCGCTCTCCAGGAAGTTCTTGGCATAGACCCCGTCGCCGTGGCGGATTTCGAGCAATTCAAGGTTTTCGAGTTTGTGTAGGGCCTCGCGTAGAGTTGTACGATTAACATTGAAGGTCTCGGCCATTTCGCGTTCAGGGGGCAGCTTGGTGCCCGGTATGATAGTACCGTTCATGATCTGCTTCTGGATGATGGTCACGATTTCCTCGTGGAGCCGTGAATGCGTAATTGGCCGGGCAAAGACAGCACTGATCGACATGGTGAGCCTCCTTCTGATACCACTTCGCTTGTAAGTTACCACCTTGAAGGTGGTAATTACCGGTAGGGTAAGATTTATTTACTATGCGCTTCCGGTCTTTGGCTAACTTTGTTGGCTGCGTCGTCGGCTTCTTCAGCGTATGTACTTCCGGGAGTGCATCCCCAAAGGGGGCACAATAAAAACAATTCATTTCCTTACCGGTGAGCTACGCAATTATGGCGTGGCGCACATACGTCTCCGGCGCCTCCCCCTTGCCGCCTCGTTATCCTTTGAAAGCGAAACGGTATGGACCGTCATTTTTAAATGGTTGAATGGTCCAGTGATCCAACCAATAGACGATTATCTTGCCAAGGTCAAGGTAATTCGTGACCTTGGCAAGACTGCATAAAACCAGCAATTATGTCATTCCGGCTTTCGAGACTGTGTCGTAATCCTCGTTTATCATTGCGGTGAACCGAAGCCCTGAGCAAAGCGTACAGGGGACAGCAGGGGACGTGGCAATATCTATGATATCGGATAAATGTACTGAACGGTCGCGACCGTTCAGTACAGCGACTGTTTCGCAAAGACATTGCGACACAGTCTTATTCGCGGGGGAACGCGTCCTATATCCTCCGTCGGCGGAGGTGTCACGCAGTGACGGAGGTGGACATTGTAGGGACTGCTCCCCGAGCAGTCCGAAGCGGCGCGTTTGGGAATAACCTAAAGGTCACAAGACGCGCCCTACTTAAGTTCACGAGTCACGCTTCACCAATGACCTCCGCCGGCGGTGGACATTGTAGGCTCTGAGCCCGGGATGACGAATAGAGGAGTTTTGCAAACCAAGTCTCTGTTTGTCGAGCGGTTGGTATAATGAGCACTAAAATAATTCTTGACAAAAGATTTTCATTGTTTTAATTACTACTAAAAAGATAGTATATCTAGAAACGAAAGAGTAAGATGTGAAATTATCGACAAGATCAAGATACGGATTGCGCATGATGGCCGATCTGGCAGACAATTTCGGGACAAACCCCGTTTTTTTAAAAGATATTGCCAAAAGAGAGGATATTTCGGAAAAATATTTGAGTCTTATTGTTATCCCCTTGCGCAAAGCCGGGTTAATTCAATCCACCCGCGGGGCTCATGGCGGCTACAGTCTCACCAGAGTTCCGGAGAAGATTACCGCGCTGGAAATATTCGACGTGCTGGAAGGGAAAAATTGTCTGGTGGACTGTGTCCAGAATCCCGGCGAATGTTCACGGTCAAGTATTTGCCCGACCAGAGATGTCTGGTCGATGCTGGGGGAAAAAATCAGGGAAACATTAGCTGCCGTTACTTTAGCTGAGTTGGTCAAAGTCAGAAGAGAAAAGGCTCAAAATAATTTAATGAGCGATATATAATTTAACCGATCATTATGTTCCGCATAAGATAAAACGTTTCGTAAATGGTTGTCATACCATTTCGCTTTCAAAGGATAACGAGGCGGCAAGAAGGAGGCTTGTAGGGAATGGTCGCGACCGTTCCGTACAAATAAGTTGAGGAAGCCGCCGACGCTGCCAACAAAGTTAGCCAAAGAAAGCGAATTGGTATCAGGCAGGAACAAGAAGAGCAATATACTGTATGAAGAAAAAAGTTATGGTGGCGGTAAGCGGCGGTGTTGATTCGTCCGTGGCGGCATTACTCCTCAAAGAAGCGGGCTATGACGTGACGGGAGTTACCATGTGCCTCGGAATAAAGGAGGAGGGTGACCGCACCCGCTGCTGCGGGCGGGACGCGATTGATGATGCCCGGCATGTCTGTGATCAACTGCAGGTTCCGCATTTTGTTTTTGATTATGCCGATCAACTGGAGCAAAAAGTAATCGCCAAATTTACGGCGGAATATCTGCGGGGACGCACACCTAACCCCTGTATTGATTGCAACCGTTACTTGAAGTTCGGATCGCTTTTGACGAAGGCAAAAATTATGGGGTTTGATTATCTGGCAACAGGTCATTATGCCCGGATTGAAAAGAAAGATGAACAGTGGAGACTATTAAAACCGAAAGATAAAGTGAAAGATCAGACCTATTTTCTCTATCCGATTGGCGCGCAGGATTTGTGCCGGATTTTGTTTCCTCTGGGTAACCTGACCAAAGATGAGGTGCGCGCTGTGGCACGCAAAGCCAATCTGCCGGTGGCGCAAAAAGCGGAAAGTCAGGACATATGTTTTGTCACCAGCGGCGATTACCGGCAGTTTATTCTGGAGCGCACCGGAGCCATGAAGCAGGGCGACATTGTCGATATGGAAGGAAAAATTTTAGGGCGCCATCGCGGTCTTATCTACTATACAATAGGTCAGCGCAGCGGCCTGGGGATCAGCGCCAAAAAACCTTTGTATGTTGTAAACATTGACGCGGGAAAGAATCGTGTTATCGCCGGATCAAAGAATGATTTACAGGCGGTCGGCCTGATTGCCACAGACCTGAATTTATTGACCAACAATTTGCCCGCACAGGCGTTGGCCAAAATCCGCTACCGGAAAAAGCCCGCCCGCTGCCGGATAGAAAGAGAAGGCAATAAATTGCGGATTAATTTTACGGAAGCTCAGGAATCAATCACGCCGGGGCAGGCTGTTGTTCTCTATGATGGGGAAGAAGTACTGGGCGGTGGAGTGATAGAAGGTGTTATCCGCGATATAAAAAAGGAGAATGAACATGAGTAAAATTGATCACAAATTAAAAATAGAAACCTTAGCCCTGCACGGCGGACAGGAGCCTGATCCAACGACCGGTTCCCGCGCAGTACCGATTTATCAAACAACATCATATCAGTTTAAATGCACCGAGCATGCAGCCAATCTTTTTGCGCTGACCGAGTTTGGCAATATCTACACCAGGATGATGAACCCGACAACAGATGTGCTGGAAAAAAGAATTGCCCTTCTGGAGGGTGGAGTCGGCG
>Ga0209429_10002143_pt1 | contig 11791 bp, 5 predicted proteins | sample BarGraNGADG00212_3_FD_184493 | JGI IMG/M metagenome (GOLD analysis project Ga0209429, IMG submission 184493) | Arctic peat soil microbial communities from Barrow, Alaska - Barrow Graham LP Ref core NGADG0004-212 (SPAdes) (version 2) | ecosystem: Environmental > Terrestrial > Soil > Wetlands >... | reverse complement strand
CGATTTCGAAGAATTTGCCATCTATGACTGTACCCGCAAACCCATCCCGACCGACAAGGCATCCGTAGCACGCATAAAATATCTTACCTATCACGAATATCTGAAGGAATTCGACTTTATCTGGGAAACCTTCAGCAAGGAACACGTATTGAAAGGCAGCTTTGACAAATTCGTCCTTGGTAGTGCCAATAAAAAAGGGACAGCAACAGTCGACAAAGAGTTTCTGTTATCACTCGACATCTGGCGTACTTATCTGGCCACTTCAATCAGCTGGCGTAACAAAGAACTCGGCGAAGATGAGATCAATTTCGTGGTTCAGCAAACCCTCGACCGCATCATCTTTCTACGGATTGCCGAAGACCGTAGCATTGAACCCTATGGAAATCTAAAGAATGCCATCAAACAGGGCGACTATTACCAGAACCTCTTCTCCATATTCCACGAAGCCGACGAGAAATACAATTCCGGCCTGTTTGATTTCAAGAAAGACAAATACAGCCGTGATATAAAGATCGACAACAAGGTCATCAAGAATATCATCACCGATCTCTATTACCCTGTAAGTCCGTATGAGTTTTCAGTCCTCTCTGTAGAAATATTAGGAAGCGCATACGAACAATTCCTGGGAAAAGTAATAAGGATTAACAAGGGGCATCATGCAGTAATCGAAGAGAAACCCGAAGTCCGCAAGGCAGGCGGAGTCTACTACACCCCACAATATGTCGTAGAATACATTGTGAAGAACACGGTCGGCAAACTACTTGAAAAGAACACACCGGCAGAAGTAAGTAAAATCAAGATAGTAGATCCGGCTTGTGGAAGCGGGAGTTTCCTGATTGGCGCTTTTCAATATCTTCTCGATTGGCACAAGGATTATTACACCTGCAACGGAAAAGTTTCAAAAGGCAGCAAAGGCAACCCATTAACCCCTGATGGCAGTCTCACCACTTCAGAGAAGAAACGGATCCTGCTTAATAATATCTTTGGAGTTGACCTGGATGCAAATGCTGTGGAAGTAACAAAGCTGAGTCTATTATTAAAATGCATGGAAGGCGAAACCGAAGCAAGCATTGCATCCCAATTCAAATTGTTTAATGAAAGAGTTTTACCAACACTTGACAATAACATAAAGGATGGAAACAGCCTGATTGATATTGATTTTTATGCTTCACAATTAGATTTTGGAGAAGAAAAGAAAATAAAACCATTCAGTTGGCAGAAAGGTTTCCCGGAAGTTTTCAAGCAAGGCGGATTTGGTGTTGTTATTGGAAATCCGCCTTATGTTGCGATTGACAGCATTGCCCAAGCCGAAAAAATTTACTACACTACAAAGTATCCGAATCTAAAGAAAAGACTTGATTTGTTTGGTTTGTTCACAGACAAAGGAATTAAACTGCTTAATGAAAATGGAAAATTAGGTTTTATAATTCCGATGCAATTCCTAAGAAACTCTGCCTTTGAATTATTACGCAAAAGTATTTTGGAACAAAATCATATTGAAGAAATAAATTATGTTGGTGATAAAGTATTTGAAAATGTCAACAATGATACTATCATTTTAATAATTGGAAAGTCAAAACAAAAAGCAGAAACAATTCTAGCTGAAAGCATTACTACAAAAATAGATTTGATTATAAAAAAACAAACAACCGTTTTTCAAAATTCATTCTTACAAAACCAAGAATTCATAATAGATCTTTCTTCTACTACAAATAAAACATTATTCAGTAAAATTGAAAAACAAAAACTAAAAATAAAAGAAAGATTCAATGTTATTCAAGGAATTGTTACAGGGTTAAATGGAGCATTCATTTATAATGATAAAGAGATTCCGACTCTTGAAAGAATTCTTCTAAAAAGATTTGTTTTTGGATCAGACTTTGAAAGATATTTTATGAGGAATCCGCAGCATCAAATCCTTTACATAAATAAACAAATTGATATAAAACAATATCCTAAAACAGAAGAAATTTTAAAACCTTTCAAAAAACAACTTGAATCCAGGCGAGAAGTAGTTAAGAAAGTTATTCCATGGTACTCTCTTCAATGGCCAAGAGAAAGATCATCCTTTATAAAGCCAAAGATTTTATTCCAGAAAATTAGAAACCAAAAGCTTAAACAGCGCTTAGTAGGCACCTATGATGAAAATGAACTTTACCCTGGAGATGGGGTAATTTACTTAAATTCAATGTCAAATGATAAAAGTGAATTAAAATTCTTACTTGCCTTACTTAACTCTCATCTTTATAATTTTTATTATAAGGAACAATTCCTTGACATTAATTTGAAAATAAAGTATCTTACTGAAACATCAATAATTGATTACACTGCCTTTGGAAAAAGCTCAAAGCCATATGATGAAATTGTAAAACTCGTTGACCAACTTCTAAAATTAAACGAAGAAAAATCCTCAGAAAAACTCCAAACCAAAATCACCCAACTTAAAGGCAAGATTGACTATTGCGAACAACGGATAAATGAAATCGTTTATCAGCTTTACGATCTGACAGAAGAAGAGATAAAAATCGTGGAGGCAACATGAGAACCAATAAAAACATCAAACTTGAAGACGCCCTCCAAAATGCCGAACGCTATATCGAAGAACTGAAGGCGATGGATGACAAGAAACTCAGCAAACACCTCGATCTGTTCCGGCAACAGATGCAAATGGCATATGACCAGGGAAATCACAATGCATTTGAATTACTGCAGGAATATGAACGACAAGTTATTATTAGCAGATTGATAAAAAATCCCTAGGCTATTGGAGAAGTTATCCAGTATTCTGGAAATTATAGGTGGCAGGCACCATTAAACTATTGTTTAATGAATAATATATAAATACTTTGAAAGAAAACACAGTCTAAAAAAAGTCCTCATGCAAGAACCAAATAGTGAAATCCTCATCTATCAAAATCCCGAAGGAAACATCAAAATAGATGTTCGTCTAGAAGAAGAGACTGTTTGGCTTTCACAAGCCCAACTGGCCGTACTGTTTGGTAAAAGCAGAACCACTATAACTGAGCATATTCAAAATATTTTCAAGGAAGGTGAGCTGATAGAAGATTCAGTATGTCGGAATTTCCGACATACTGCCAGTGATAGTAAAACATACGACACCAACTACTATAACCTCGATGTCATCATCTCTATTGGCTACAGGGTGAAATCACTTCAGGGCACCCAGTTCAGGATCTGGGCAACCCAGCGGTTAAAAGAATACATTGTAAAAGGTTTTGCATTGAATGATGATCGTTTCAAGTCAGGTAATTCGATGAATTATTTCAACGAACTACAGGAACGGATTAGAGAAATACGCATCTCGGAAAGGTTTTTCTATCAAAAGATCAAAGACATATATACCACCAGCATCGATTATGATCCTAAAGACGAAAAGACCATTGCATTTTTTAAAATCGTTCAAAATAAATTGCTTTGGGCTATCAGCCAACAAACTGCAGCCGAACTGGTCTACCGAAGAGTTGATGCACGTTTGCCCCTTCTTGGTATGCAATCTCTTGACAAAAAGGACTTAACCCACATAAGAAAAAGTGATGTCAACATTGCAAAAAATTACCTTTCCGAAGAAGAAATAAAGTTGCTAGGGCTACTTGTTGAACAATATCTGGCATTTGCAGAAACCATGGCGCTGCAACATAAACCGATGTACATGGCCGACTGGATTCAAAGATTAGACAGTATCCTTCAGCTCAATGGACGTGAATTATTGACCCATGCAGGAAAAATAAGTCATGAAAGTGCTTTGCAGAAATCGGGTGAGGAATTTGAAAAATACAAAGCCGCACAAAAGCAAATTGAACAGGAAGAGAGTTTAGAGGAAATCGAACAGGATATCAAACAATTAAAAAGATTGCAAAACCCTGAAAAGTAACCAATGGAATTATTGGTGCCTGGCACCAATAATTTCCTCACAGATCTTTAAGAAACTATGAAAAAAATAATCATTTATCATCTTTTGTCATTTGGTTTACTTTTACTGGGTGATAATGGGGTCAGCCACAATTAATTTCATTATGAAATTAATTGTGGCTGACCCCATTTCTCTCAACAAAAATTGTATTTTTGGATATAAAACCCGAATCATGAAAAACCTACTACTCTGTTTATTGATTCTTTTACTCTTAACGAGCTTTATCACTGAAATAAAGCCGGTTAAAATAAATTTTGAAGGCAAGACATCAGAAAAGAAATGGTCCCTTAAGGAGTTAAATCCTGAGTTACCAGCTGATTGGTCTTCTTTCGAATATTTAACTTTCGAATTAAAATCATCTACTACACAGCTGTTTGATCTTAACCTTTTTGATAAAGCAGGATTGCGCAGACTGGTGATACATCCATTTCAGGGTGCCTGGATACGTTTATCTATCCCTCTGGTGCATTTTCAAAAGAGAAACACAAAAGGGATGGATCTTGCTGCTATTGGAAAGACAGGACGTCCCGGTTACTGGATTGGTTTCACAAACTCGGTTGGATCCATCACCAGCATTGATTCCTTGAGTGTAGCCATGAAGCTCCCGATTGGTTCTCCTACCCTCGAAATCCGTAATATGAAACTGACCATGGATGTCCAGGATACTATCTTTGAGCCGGTTCCACTGGTTGATAAGTTTGGCCAATGGATTCCTGCTGAATGGCCTGGAAAAGCGAAGTCTCTGGAATATCTTAAAACAGCCTGGAGCGATGAAGATAAAGCATTGAAACCCGGAAATTTTAATACTTCAAAGTATGGAGGTTTCCTGGCAATGAAAGAAAAAGCCACAGGGTTTTTCCATGTTGCACAATTAGACGGTAAATGGTGGTTTGTTGATCCTGAAGGCTATGTGTTCTACTCAACGGGAGCTACAGGCATAGGTCCCCGTTCAGAATTTTCCCGTATAAAAGGAAGGGAATATATTTTTGAAGCATTCCCTCCGGTTGAAGAACTAAATACTCCAAATCAAACTGTAAACAACAGACAGGGTTCAAATTATTCTTTTTTAACCTGGAACCTATCCCGCAGATTTGGAACCAACTGGTTCAAAAAGTGGATGGATTTTACAATTCGCCGAATGGACAACTGGGGACTGAATACGATTGCCAACTGGTCGGATCCTACCCTCGGAGGCAGTCACCGAAAAGCTTACGTTGCAACCCTTCGCGGATGGGGAATTGAAACCGGCCAGATGGGAATGCCGGATGTCTACGCACCGGATTATGCTGAAAAAGTTGACAAGGCTGCTGCTGAACAGTGTGCTCCCAAAAAAGATGATCCATTTTTGTTGGGATATTTCCTTGGCAATGAACCTGCCTGGCCTAACAGGGAACTGGAGCTTGCAAATGTCATCCTCACAGGAGAAGCAACACCCATGCAGGCTGCCTTGAAAAAATATCTTGAAAAGGGAGACACGCCTGAAAACAGGAAAGCTTTTATATATGAGAGCTATGCTAAATTCATCAACACTATAAATGCTGCAGTAAAAAAATATGATCCCAATCATTTAAACCTTGGCTTACGTTTTGGTGGTTCAACTTCTGATGAAATCATAAAAGCATCCAAGGCGTTTGATGTTTTCAGCTATAACAGTTATGGATATGCCATAAATACCAATTATTTAAAACGGATTTATGAACTTACAGGTTTGCCAATGATGATTGGAGAATTTCATTTTGGAGTTCCTGGTCGTGGGCTAGCTCCGGGGTTGGCTCAAACTGTAAACCAAACCGAAAGAGGTGTTGCTTATCGCTATTATGTAGAAAATGCTGCAGCCAATCCAGCAATTATAGGAACACACTGGTTTCAATGGGGAGATCAACCATCTACAGGACGTAATGACGGAGAGAATTACAACATTGGTTTTATAGATGTCACTGACCGTCCATATAGTGAATTGGTTGAAGCTGCAAAGGAAACTTTTAAACAACTTTTTAATGTTCATTCAGGGAAAGAATCTGTTGTAAGCAGAAAAGCAATAACGCAATAAAAGCTTTGATTTAATGCTAAATTTAATAGTGCCAGGCATCCATTTTAATCGAGAAACCCTGTGCTGGTGCAGATTTGTAATCTGCACCTCTTAACTTTAGCGTAAAGTTTGAAAATTATACAATTATGTGGATCGCATATTCTTGCTTTAAATGGTGCAGATTACAAATCTGCACTTGCCACATCACCTTTCGACAATAAGTGATTGATATATTAAAAGACCCTTGCCCAAATATTCTTTGAAATATGTCACAAAATTGTTCGAAAACCGTGACCTTCTTCATAGTTTCTCCATAGTTTCTCTAAAGTTCCTGAATAGTTTCTACATTCATAGACTATGATGGAACTATTCAGAAACTGTGAAGGAATTATTAACAAATTCTGAAGAAGAAAAGAGATGTCCTTTCATTTTCAAACTTTCAGGTCAGAATTATGGATTCAGGATTAAATAAAGTGTGAGACCTTGAATTGAAATAATGAATTTAGGGATAAATCAGTATCAGATTTGTGAAAAAACTGTTTCGGAAAGTTTCAACTAAAACATAAAAATTGATTAAAAAGGGGCGACTTTTTTTGTCTTTTTTGAAAAATATGCAAAATTGGCTTCCAATGGCTTCCAATGGCTTCCAATGGCACAGTCAGAATACTTGACTTTATGGTATACAGTGTTGTAATTTTAGGATAATATTAATTTTAAAAATTATTTAAAATGGCAACATTAAAAGGTCCAATACTATTTACCGGTAGTGTTGGCGGAATCAGGTGCTATTATGATAAAGCACTTAAACGGTGGATTCTTTCGACCAAGGGTGGTCAGTCGAGAGAGTTGGTTTTAAAAAGCCCGGCTTTAAAAAGGCAACGGGAAAACATGAATGAATTTAAAGTGTGCAGTCATTGGGCCTCACAACTTCAAAGGTCGCTCGGCTGCATCGATCATCTGCACAAAGGCTATTACTATCCAAAGATTGTAAAGCTGGGGGAAACGATCAATAAACATGATGTTGCAAACGAACATGGATTTAGATCGCTGGAATCAAGCAAGGCTTCCAGATTGCTGACGGGCATCAATTTCAATTCGTTTCATCCTTTTGATGAGGTATTTAGCTTCCCGTATGCGGTCTTGTTTTCGGAGGATAAAAAAACTGTCACTTTGAATCTTTTAGGGTTTATTTCGAAAACGCACATTAAATGGTTTGAAAGCTATGCTTCATTCCGGATCACATTGGCTATTGCTCAGCAACCTGATTGGGTGTGGAACGAGGTGAAAAAGATGTATAAACCTGTTATTGAAAATGCCGGGCTTCTTTCAGAATCTGCTTATTCTGAATGGCTAATGCCAGGAACCGTTTCCACAGATATCATTTTGGAGGCATCTTTTGCGGAACCAGCTTTACAACTTCCCGGCACTACGGTTGTGGTTGCCATGGGGATTGAGTTTTCAAAAACCAAGGTATCACCCTTCGAAACCGAAACAACTGGCACAGGAACGATGAAGATCCTGGAGTGTTTTGTGTAATCAGTAAAGTGTACAGTATTTTTTTTTGATGTAGAGACGCAAAATATTGCGTCTCTACTTTTATATATTCAATTGTGAGTGAATGGTAAACCACGAATTGACATAACAAAGTTTTTTTAGACATCAGGTAAAAATTGTTATATCTTTATCTGAAATTTGGGTTTTCATGATTTTAGAAATCAAACATCGAAATCCACTAATTGCCTACAGACTGCAAAAAATACTAAGGGAATTGATTCTAAAACACAGGATTAATCATGAAAAAAAACAGCCATAAAGCAGACAATTTAAATTTACGAGAACAGGCTACAGAATTATTGAAAACAAAGCCTTTGAAAATAATTTCTAAAGTTCCTGTAGACGAAATGAAGAAACTCATTGACGAGTTTGAAGTTCAACAGATAGAACTGGAATTGCAAAATGAAGAACTTTTGATTGCAAAATCAGAGGCTCAAAAGTCTACAGATAAATATATTGCTTTATACAATTATGCACCTTCGGGTTATTTCACAATTTCAAAAGACGGGCAGATTATTGATTTGAACATTGTTGGTGCAAATATGATAGGTGAAAATCGTTCAAGTTATAAAAACACCCTTTTTAATTCTTATGTTTCCAATGAGACAAAACCAATTTTTGATCTTTTTCTTCTGAAAATATTTGATACAAAAGTCAAAGATTCATGCGAAGTTATACTATTAACCAATAATAATAAATCAATTTATGTGTACATAACTGGTACTGTGATCGAAAATGGAGAACAATGCCTTGTAAACGTGATTGATATCACCAAACAGAAGAAGGTGGAAGCTGAGTTGATGCAGGAACAATATCTGATGAATTCCCTGATGGATAATCTGCCCGACCACATTTATTTCAAGGACAGGGATAGTCGTTTTATCAGAATTAATGACGCTCATGCTAAATCATTCGGATTGAATAAGCGTGGTGAAGAGATCGGAAAATCTGATTTTGATTTCTTTACAGAAGAACATGCCAGACAAGCTTATGAGGATGAACAGTCTATTATTCAATCGGGTAAGCCATTGATCAAGGAAGAGAAAAACACATGGAAAGATCGGCCTGTTTCCTGGGTTTCAACTATAAAGCTCCCACTTACGAATCTGGATGGAAATATTGTTGGAACATTTGGTATATCTAGAGATATCACAAAACGTAAGTTGGAGGAGGAAGAATTAAATAAAGCCCTGGGAAAGGCGGAAGAAAGCGATCGTTTAAAAACAGCTTTTCTGAATAATATATCACACGAAATCCGTACTCCTTTCAACGGGATCCTGGGATTTTTGTCAATCATTCAAGACGAAGATCTGACAAGTAATGAAAGAGAAGAGTATATCAGTATCATTAATCAAAGCGCAGACCGGTTGATGAATTCCATCAATGATATTGTAGAGATATCCCAGATTCAGGCGGGGCAAATGCAACTGATAATTACAGAAACCAATATTAAAAAACTAACCGAGGAACTGGTTGACCACTTTAAGAAAGACGCTGAAAATCAAGGAATTGAATTTATTGTCAATTTGAATATACCCAGAAATTTGTGGTGTATACCCACTGATGGTGCAAAACTAAAAACAGTACTTTCAAATTTGATGAGTAATGCTCTGAAATTTACAAAATCAGGATCAATTGAATTTGTAATCAGGAAGAATGGTGAGTATCTGGAGTTTTCGGTTAAGGATACCGGTATAGGTATCTCTGATAATCAAAAGCTGGTAATATTTGAACGATTCAGGCAGGCTGATGTATCCAGAATCAGACAATTTGAAGGTCTGGGTCTTGGACTCTCTATTGCAAAATCTTATGTTGAGATGTTAGGTGGAAAGATCTGGGTCGAAAGCGAACTTGAAAAAGGGTCTGTTTTTCATTTTACGATCCCTTGTAATGGTGCTCAAAATAAATTAATTGAAGTTAAAGATCAGGAGACCATTAAACGCACAAAGAATATTCAGGAAGGTCTTATTTCATTAATTGTTGAAGACGAAGAACCTTCAGCAGTATTGCTGGATGAAATTGTTTACAGGTATAGTAAAAAGATTTTACGAGCCAGAACAGGAGTAGAAGCTGTTGAGATTTGTCGTTCAAATCCGGATGTCAATTTGATATTAATGGATATCCGGTTGCCGGAATTGAGTGGACTTGAAGCAACAAAACTAATCCGTCAATTTAATAAAGAGGTAATCATCATTGCTCAAACTGCTTATGCCTCTTCCAGGGATCGGGAAAATGCAATTGAATCGGGTTGTGATGATTATATTTCTAAACCCTTTACTAAAGATTTGATGATGGAGATGATTAAAAAATATTTTAAATAAATAACATCATTTTTAGTCAATGCGGATTACAAATCCGTATCAGCCCGTCAGCCCGTGACATTCCCAGTTGGTAAGCCTGTTTCATAGTGATTGACTAAAGTAATATATTTGCAGTCTATGAAGAGACTCTTTACACTATTATTATTCATCCCATTCTTAGTTGGTGCTCAGAATACTTTCAAGGCAATAGTTAAAGACAGTTTGACCAATCAAATGTTATTTGGTTCAACGGCTATTTTGAAAGGCAGTAACAAAGGCAGTAATTCTGATCTGAACGGTAAGATCGAAATTAGAAATATCCCTGATGGGAAACAAACCATTGTATTCAGTTACATCGGTTATGAGAATATGGAATTGGCTTTTGTCTTTCCTATAAAAGAGAGTTTTAAGGAACAGACTATATATCTCAAACCTAAAAGTCAGCAACTGGAAGAGGTCTTGGTCACTTCTACGCGTACAAATTCACGCATCGAAAGTATTCCGATTCGTGTAGAAGTCATTGGTAAAGAAGAGGTAGATGAAGAAGTCAATATAAAACCTGCAAACATTTCCAAGCTTTTACTTGAATCTACAAGTATCCAATCGCAACAGACTTCAGCCGTTAATGGTAATGTGAGCATTCGTTTACTGGGACTTGACAGGAAATATACACAGATCCTCAAAGATGGTTTTCCGCTGTTTAGTGGCTTTGCACAGGGATTGAGTGTTCTGGAGATTCCTCCACTTGACTTGAAGCAGGTTGAAATCATAAAAGGTTCTTCATCTTCACTTTACGGAAGCGATGCCATTGCAGGTATTATTAATTTGATTTCAAAGAAACCTCAGGAGAAAAGAGAGTTGACTTTTCTATTCAATCAGACTTCTTTGTCCGGGACGGATGCAAATGGCTATTTCTCTCAACGCTGGAAGAAATTTGGTATGAGTTTCCTTACCTCCAATAATTTCCAGAAAGCTGTGGATGTGAACAAAGATGGTTTCTCAGATATTCCGGAAACGCATACTTATAATATTGCACCTACCTTCTATTTTTATATTGACCCTACTGCTACTTTGCTTTTCGGGTTGAACGGTACATTTGATGTTCGAAAAGGAGGAGATATGGAGGCACTCAAAGATCAATCGTATCCTTACCTTCATTATTTTGAAGAAAATATTTCAAACCGGTTGTCGACACAGTTAAAGTTTGACAAACAGTTTAGAAATGAACGGTCTTTTACCCTGAAAAACAGTGTGTCATATTATGACCGTGCCATTAATCAATCATCCGGATCTTTCAAAGGGAAGCAAATAAGCAGTTATTCAGAAGCATCATTCAATTTCAATATTCAGAAACACACTTTTGTAACCGGTGTAAATGTTGACTCTGAGAAATTTACTGAAAATATCGCGTTGAGTAATCAGCAGAGAAATTATAATTATAACACTACCGGTTTATTTATACAGGATGACTGGAAACCTACTGAAAAGATTGCTTTGCAGGCTGGTTTTCGTACCGACTATCAGAATAAGTTCGGTAGCTTCATCCTGCCTCGTTTAGCTTTAATGTATACGTTCAATAAAGCGTTTTATGTGAGGATGGGGAGTGGTTTGGGGTACAAGGTGCCGGGAATTTTTTCAACCGAATCAGAACAGGTAGGAATAAATAATATTCAACCGCTTTCTTCATCTATAAAAGCAGAAAAATCTATTGGTGGCAATCTGGATTTCAACTTTAAAAAACAGTTGGATGCTGAAACCGTGCTGACTTTTAATCAGTCATTTTTTGTTACTCAGATAAATAATCCTTTGGTTTTAAGCGGTAATCAGTTCGTTAATAAAGATCAGCCGCTTGTAACAAAGGGATTTGAAAGCAATGCACGTTTAGTTGTAGATGAGTTTCAGCTTTTTGTGGGGTACACATATGTAGATGCACGTAGGAAATATGATAATGTTCAATCGTTTATTCCTTTAACGCCA
>Ga0209429_10002141_pt1 | contig 11817 bp, 12 predicted proteins | sample BarGraNGADG00212_3_FD_184493 | JGI IMG/M metagenome (GOLD analysis project Ga0209429, IMG submission 184493) | Arctic peat soil microbial communities from Barrow, Alaska - Barrow Graham LP Ref core NGADG0004-212 (SPAdes) (version 2) | ecosystem: Environmental > Terrestrial > Soil > Wetlands >... | reverse complement strand
TGCTGGCGCCCTCGGGCGTGGTGGTGGTGGTGGGATTTGATCCGGCCACGAATGGCGCCGCCCTCGCCACTTTCAAACAAAAATATTCAGCGCCAGCAACGGCTCGCATCGTCGGCCCTTGGCGCGGAAAGCTCGGCAATCGCCGCGAGACGATTCGGTTGTTGAAGCCTTTGGCGCCGGTGATGTCCACGAATAGCATTCCCGGCCAAGCGCCGTACGCCCTCGTCGAACAGATTCAGTACGCCAGCGAAATCCCTTGGCCCGTGGCAGCCAACGGCACGGGATGGTCGCTTCAGCGCGTCCGCTCCTCCGCTTACGGGAACGATCCCGTCCATTGGATGGCCGCCCAGGCTTCACCCGGTGAGCTTGAGGCCGCGCCGCGCCTCGAGGCCATCCGGATGGAGCACGGCCTAGTGACGTTTCAGTTCATGGCGCACGCGGAGCGCGTTTACCAGATCGAGTTTTGCGACGACTTATGGCTCGGCAATTGGCAACTAATCGAGCCATTCACGCCTGGCCAAACCGATCGCACCGTGATCGTGACCAACGCACCGCCGATCGAAACCCGCGCGCGGTTTTATCGCCTCCAAATCCGGTAGCGCTGAGTAGCCGCGCAGGGGTAGGCCCAGGGCCAATTCATCAACCCAAAAAACGTAGGAGACGAGGTAACGAGGCTCTGATTTTCTGATTAGGGAGCCTCAAAACTCCTGATGCCGCGCATGTAAATCGAAGGGGCGAGGAAAATCGATGAGCCCGATCCGCCGGGTTAGGGAACCCGGCCTACAAGAATCCCGGTTTTTGTAGGCCCGGTGCCCCCACCGGGCGGCTCCCTCTTTTTCCATGGGATCAGGAGCCCTGAGCCTCTTAAAACCTAAAATGAGTCTCGTTACCTCGTCTCCTACCTTTCATGAATTTGCCCTGGGGTAGGCCGAACCATTCGTTGCGAGCCGCGCTCAAGTCTCGCGGTTGCGACCATGGTAGCGGCACGGCAAGGATACCAAGCCTCGGAATTCCTGATCCCCTGCTTCGTGGTGCGGGCGGGCCGATCACTCAAGGGACCGAAGCGAAGGTGAAACTCACTTTTTTCGTAGCATCCGGCGTGAGCCGGATCATTTTTTCCCGCTGAGCATTCGGAAAGCTGCGCACGATTCGAGAGTTTGAGCCGACTTACGTCGGCTGCTACGTTATGTAGCATCTGGCGTGAGCCGGATCATTTTTCTCCGCCGAGCATTCGGAAAGCTGCGCACGATTCGAGAGTTTGAGCCGACTCACGTCGGCTGCTACGTTATGGTAGCATCTGGCGTGAGCCGGATCATTTTTCTCCGCCGAGCATTCGGAAAGCTGCGCACGATTCGAGAGTTTGAGCCGACTCACGTCGGCTGCTACGTTATGGTAGCATCCGGCGTGAGCCGGATCATTTTTTCCCGCTGAGCATTCGAAGAGCTGCGCCCGAACTCGGCTGATTGTCGGAAAAGGCTGGCCACGAGTGGCCGGCCGGCCTAAAATGGGCGGCATGAATCACAGCATCGCTCAGGTTTTTCTGGCCTCCATTCTGGGGCTTGTTTCGGTGCTCTCCAGTCCCATTGGGCTGCCCGTTGCCGAGCCGGCCGCGCCCGCAAAACCGGTCTTCCTGTATTCCCGCTTATGAAAACACCTTCACCTTCCCACCCCATGCCTCGGCGCGAGTTCTTCAAGACCGGTGCGGGTTTGGCCGCCGCCGTTGCGGTCGGGCCGTTCCCGGTCGCTTCCGTCCTCCAGGCGGCCGAATCGCCGCCCGGCCGCAAGCGCATGGGCATCCAGATCGGCGCGGTGTCGTTCGTGGATGAAGGCACCGAGCAGGTGCTCGACCTCCTGCAAGAGCGCGGAGCCATCGATACGATTTACCTGACCACGTTCACCTACGGGCGAGGACTGGCCGGGCGCCAGATTCCGGGGCACCCGTTCCCCGACCACGGCGCGCCGGAGTCGGATGAAAAGTTTTTCCACGGCGGCAACTACGCCACGCCGCACCCGGAGTTCTATCGCGACACGGTGCTGAAACAAACCCGTGCTCCCGACCACGGCGACCTCGACATTGTCGCCAACGTGCTGCCCGCAGCCAAAAAGCGCGGGATGCACGTCTTCTGCTCGATGGAAGACGTGTTTCGCTCCGACGTGCCCGGCGCGAAGGAAGTCGCGGAAGTGGACCTGCAAGGCCGCCGAACGGGAACGCTCTGCCTTTGCCATCCCGAGGTGCGCGCGTTCTGGACCGGCCTCGCGACGGATCTCTGCAAGTCGTACGACATTGACGGCATTCTCTTCTTCAACGAACGCAACGGGCCGCTGCTGAATGCGCTGGGAGCCAGCCACGCGCAGAGCATCGCCTCGTCGCGGGTCACGTGTTTCTGCGAACACCACCAGCGGGCGGCCAAGGAGCGCGGGGTTGACTTCGAGCGCGCCCGTCAGGGCTACCAGAAGCTCGACCAGTTCATCCAGGCTGCCCTTAAAGGCCAGCGGCCGAGCGACGGTTACTTCGTCGAATTCTGGCGGCTGCTCGTCGAATGGCCGGAAATCATCGCGTGGGATCGGCTGTTCGACGCCGCCAAACACCAGGTGCTCGCCGAGGTCAACGCCGCCGTGAAACGCGTGCGGCCGGGGCTGCAAGTCGGTTTCCACCTCGAGCACGTCAACTCCTTCAATCCCATCTTCCGCGCCACGCGCAGCTACGCCGACCTCGCGACAAAGGCCGACTTCCTGAAAGTCGTGGTCTATAACAACTGCGGTGGTGAACGCTATGCCAACTTCATCCGCAACGTCGGCTCGACGGTGTTCCGTGACGTGCCGAAGGAGGAGTTGCTGCGATTCAACAATCACCTGCTGAACTACGGCGACGAAGCCAAGCTCGACGCATTGGCCACCGCCGGTCTCTCGCCGGATTACGTCTTCCGCGAGACCCAGCGCGCCCTAGCCGGCGTGCAGGGCAAGTGCCGCATCCTCCCCGGCATCGACATCGGCATCCCGACCGGTAAAAACAGCCGCCAAGCCTCGCCCGACGACACCTATGCTGCCGTGGCCGCTGCGCTGAAAGCCGGAGCGGACGGACTGATTCTCTCGCGTAAGTATTCTGAGATGCAACTGGCCAACCTCGCGGCCGCCGGACGGGCGGTGCGAGATGCAGCGAAATGATAGAATCGAGGTTCATCGATACAAAGAGATTCCAGCCCGCCCATGCAACGATTATGAACCCGGAAACAACGATTAACCGCCGAAGCTTCTTGAAGGCCGCCAGTTTCGCTGGCGCAACGGTCGCACTCGGAAGATTGCCGTGGTCCCAGCTCAGCGCCGCAGAGGCGTTCGCGGCAACCGCGCCGGCGCCGAGTTGGGTGGACAAGCCCATGCGCTGGGCGCAACTCACCCTGGTCGAGGATGACCCGGGCAAATTCGATCTTCAGTTCTGGCTCGATTACTTCCAACGCACGCGCTCCGACGCCGTCTGCCTCAGCGCCGGCGGCTGCGTGGCGTTTTACCCGACGAAGGTTCCTTTCCATCATCGCAGCGCCTGGCTGGGCGAACGCGATGTGTTCGGCGAATTGGTCGCCGGCTGTCGCAAGCTGGGCATGGTCGTCATCGCCCGCACCGACCCGCATGGGACTTACGACGACGTGCAGGCGGCGCATCCGGATTGGATTGCGGTGGATGCGGCCGGGAAACCGCGCCGGCATTGGGCCTCGCCGGAAATGTGGGTCACCTGCGGACTCGGCCCTTACAACTTTGAGTTCATGACGGAGGTGAAGCGGGAAATCATGTCGCGCTACCAAGTGGACGCCATCTTCATCAACCGCTGGGACGGCTCCGGGATGTGTTACTGCGAGCATTGCCGCAAGAACTTTCGCGCGTCATCGGGACACGAGCTTCCCCGCACCACCGATCCGCAAGACCCGGTACGGCGCGCTTACCTTCTCTGGCATCAACAACGGCTCTTTGACTTGTGGCGGCTCTGGGATGCCGAAGTCCGCAAAATCAATCCCGACTCCTGCGTCATCCCCAACACCGGCGGCGGCGCGACCAGCGGGTTGGACATGCAGCGCATCGGCGAACTCGCGCCCACGCTCATCGCCGACCGCCAGGCGCGGCGCGGGCTGACGGTTCCCTGGGCTAATGGAAAGAACGGGAAGGAATTCCGCGCCACGATGGGCCGCAAGCCCATCGTTGGCATCTTTAGCGTCGGCGTCGAGGAACCGTATCGGTGGAAGGACAGTGTGCAAAGCGAGGCCGAGATTCGTCTCTGGGTGGCCGACGGTGTCGCCAACGACCTGCGTCCGTGGTTCACCAAGTTCTCCGGCGTGCTGCACGACGAGCGATGGCTGAAGCCGGTGGAAGACATCTACCGCCGTTACGCCCGCTGGGAGAAATATCTGCGGAACGAACGCCCGCTCGCGCGCGTCGGCCTGGTGTACTCGCAGCAAACCGCGTGGTTTCACGGCGCTAAAGTCGAAGACCACACGCTGGGCTGGTATCAGGCCCTCATCGAAGCGCGCATTCCCTTCGAGATGGCGCATGACCGGTTGTTTGACGAACCGCACCTCGCATCGTTCAAGACGCTCATCCTGCCGAATACCGCCGCGCTCTCGGATGCGCAATGCCGGCAACTCCGCGATTTCGTCAATCGGGGCGGGGGCCTCATCGCCACTTTCGAGACGAGTCTCTACGACGAATGGGGCGTGAAACGAAAGGACTTCGGCTTGGCGGATCTCTTCGGAGTGTCATTCAAAGGCCGCGTGGAAGGCCCCATGCGGAATTCCTACCTGCGCCTCGAAACCGATCCCGCCACGGGCAGGCGGCATGCGCTATTGGCCGGCTTGGAAGATGCGCGGCGCATCATCAACGGGGTGAGCCGGGTCGAAGTGGGCTCGACCGTGCCGTTCCCGAACCCGCCGTTGACGCTGATTCCGTCGTATCCCGACCTGCCGATGGAAAAGGTTTACCCGCGCGTGCCGAAGACCGACATTCCGCAGGTTTACCTCCGCGAGCCGGGCCAAGGCCGGGTCGTCTATTTCCCGTGGGACATCGACCGCACCTTCTGGGAGGTGCTGTGCGTGGACCACTTCAAACTCCTGCGCAACGCTGTCACGTGGGCCACCCACGAAGATCCCATGCTCACCGTCACTGGCCCCGGCGTCCTCGATGTGACCTTATGGCGGCAGAAGCAATCGCTGACTGTTCATCTGGTGAATCTCACCAATCCGATGATGATGAAGGGGCCGGTTCGCGAATTGATCCCCATCGGCGAGCAAACGGTTCGGCTGCGTCTGCCCGACGGGATGCGAGCGAAAAAAGTCCGGCTGCTCGCCGCGGACAAAGCCGCGCGCGTCAAGCGCTCCGGTCCATACCTGACCGTGACGGTGCCTTCGATTCTCGACCATGAGGTCGTGGCCATTGATCTCGCTACTTGCTGAGGCCGCGTTCGCTGGCCCGGGCAAAGGCCACCAGGTGCTGAATTTCCGGCAACGACGGCAGTTCGGCCTCGATGCGCGCCAGGGCGTTCGGGATGGTCAAACCTTCGCGGAATAGAAGTTTATACGCCTGTTTTATGGCCGTCTGGGCCTCCTCCGACACACCATTGCGTTTCATCCCCACCTTGTTAACGGTGCGTGTCTGGCCCGGATTGCCATCCACCAACATAAAGGGCGGCACGTCCTGCACCACCTTGGAACAACCGCCGATGATGGACATGGTTCCAATCCGACAAAACTGATGCACGGCCGCCAATCCGCCGATCACGGCGTAATCCTCGACTTTCACGTGGCCGGCCAGGGTCGCCACGTTCGACATGATGACGTGGTTGCCGATCAACGCATTGTGGGCCACGTGGCAGTAGGCCAATAGGTAATTGTGCGATCCCACTCGCGTAACATCGCCGTCCTGGGTGGCGCTGTGAATCGTGACATATTCGCGAAAGGTATTGTCATCGCCGATTTCCGTGCGCGTCATCCCGCCCTTCCATTTCAGGTCCTGGGTCCGGAGTCCGATGCAGGCGAAAGGGAATATCTCGTTGCGGCAGCCCAGGGTCGTGTGCCCGTCCATCACCACATGAGCATGTAGACGGCAGGCCTCGCCCAGCGACACGTGCTCGCCAATGACACAGTAGGGTCCAATGAAGCAGTCGGCGCCAATCTGGACGCCCGGATGCACAATCGCCGTCGGATGAATCTCGATCATGGCCGGTCCAGTTCACTGATACGCTCGCCCATCATGAACGTGACGTCGGCCTCGCTGACAACTTCGCCATCGACGGTGCAGACACCCTTGGCCTTGCCGATTTTGCCGCGGACCTTCATCATCTCCACGGCGATCACCAGGGTGTCGCCCGGGCGGACGGGCTTGCGCCATTTAACGTTTTCCGCGGACATAAAAAAGGCGATTTTCCCCATGTTTTCGGCCTGGCGCATCATGAGGATCCCCGCCACCTGAGCCACGGCTTCGAGCTGCAGCACGCCCGGCATGATCGGGTGTCCCGGGAAATGGCCCTGAAAAAACGGTTCGTTGATGGTGACATTCTTGACGGCGGTAACCTTGTTGCCTTCCACCTTGATGACCTTATCGACCATTAGAAACGGATATCGGTGTGGCAGGATTTTCATCACCTGCAGAATGTCGAGCGGGACGCCATCCTGGATCGTGAGCGGCTCTTCCGGGCGCAACCCAGACGATAATGGCGGCGGGGCGAAGGTTTGGACAATTTCCAGCGGCTTGCGCATCTGGGCCTGAATCTGCCGAACCAGCTCGCAGTTGGCCGCGTGGTTGGGTTTGATCGCCATCACATGCCCGCCGATGGGGTGGCCGAGCAAGGAGAGGTCGCCCAGGATATCGAGCATCTTGTGCCGCACGAATTCCTCCGGATAACGCATGGGCTCGGTGGTCAGGACGGCATCCTCGCGGATGACGACGGCATTCTCCAGGCTGCCGCCGCGAATCAGACCGTTCTTGATGAGGGCCTCGATTTCCTCGAAAAAGCAAAAGGTGCGGGCGTGCGCCAATTCTTTGGCCCACGACTCGGGACTGACCTCGACGCTGTAGAACTGGGTGAAGCGACCCTTTTTATCGGCGCTGGTGCAGGTAAGCTTCAGCCGATCGTGCGGGAACACCGACATGATGGTTTCACCAAGCTGCAATTCGATGGGCGCGGTAATCGCGTAAGGCTCCTGCGGCTCCGGTTGCGGTTCCAAGCCGGCCGATTGCAGCAGACGGGAAAAATCACGCGCGCTGCCATCGGAGATCGGCGGCTCGTTGGCATCCAGCTCGATGATGGCATTGTCGATCCCGAGGCCCGCCAGGGTCGCCAACACATGCTCAACGGTGTGGATTTTAATGTTGCCCTTGGTGAGGGTGGTCGAGCGGTTGGTATCCCCGACGTTTTCGATGCGCGCCTCGATTTCGGGCTTGCCTTCGAGATCGACGCGTCGGAAGCGGACGCCCGAGTTGGGCGGCGCGGGGAGGAATGTGAGATTCACCCGGTTGCCGCTGTGCAAGCCAATGCCCGCGTAACTGACAGGCTGGCGAAGTGTCTGCTGTTGTGCCACGGGATGGATTTAACAAGCCTCGCCCGCGCTTGGCAAGCCGCGAAGCACGCTTTTCAGGTTAAACACCGCCCCCAGGGCCAATTCGTGAACCGACAAAAGTAGGAGACGAGGTAACGAGGCACGAGTTTTTCGTTTAGGCGGCCTCCCGGAAATTAAAATAAGCCTCGTTACCTCGCCTCCTACCCTTCATGAATTTGCTATCCGGCCATTTTGACCGGCGGGAATCGTGATCAGGAACTGATTCGGGACCAGGGGCCGACCGCTCGGCGCGACGGGACCGCCCATCGAACTTCCATATAGATCGTTGCATAAGTTCCCGCATTTCGGAGGGGCGAGCTCCGGGAGCCCCACTTCATTTTTCGGAGGGGCGAGCTCTGGGAGCCCCCATCTTCTTCTGCGCCGGTTCAAATCTCACGCTATCTGACATTCGATAAGTCAGGGCGTCGCGGAGCTCCGCCCTCCGAATCAATGGGCCTTGTTTAACTCAGCCCTACGAGAATTGTGCAAATACTTCCGCAATGCTCCATAGTAGGCAAGGCCGTCAATTCGCATGGTCCGGGCGGACCCGATTCGGGAATCCACCTCGACGCCTATCGCGGGCACCTTGACCGCCATGTTCTCGAGATACCCCGCGGCATCGAAGCCCAAGCGACCAAGCTCAGCGACCGCCGGGACAGCGACGGTGGAGCGCAAGGCCGGCGTTGTAAAACCTGAACGGCGGAACGGACTGCGCCCACGGCGGTTCGCTGGAGCGCTCTGGTTAGGCCACGTCGTCATTTTCTGCTCAACTCAGCCATAAATGCCTTCGCAGTCTCTTCGGTTTTGAAAAAACATTTATCTGTCCTGCGTTTGAGCCACCCCTCTTTCCACTGCGCTGTATAGTTAGCGTGGGGAGAAGGATGGGCTTCCCAGAAGGCAATCGCCTTCTTTGCGCCTGCTTCAGTATAGGTCCATCTGACTGCGAAACTGTTCGTCGAGAATCGAAACAACTGAATGCTGTCTTGGACAATGTCCTCAGGAAGGATGCGTCTGGTGGGCACGGCTTCGGGCACGCTGACGTAATTGTGCACTCCGTTAGTAGCTGTGGCGTTCGCCGTAGGCAACCCTCCAAAAATGTCAAAGGCGTCGTTCTGAGCTAGAACCACGTCGGGAAAGCCAAACCACAGTGCGAGAAGGATTATTGTTGTGCGCATAATGTCGGAAGTTGGCTAACGATGCCGCTCAGGCACAGCCGGCCTCTGGCATCCGACCTGCCAACCGAGGCGCTTAACGGCGGTTGCCTGGAGCGTTTGGTTAGGCGTCGTCGTATTATCAATTATCCAATCTGTGGCGAAAATAAAAATAAGCGACCAGGTTTCCGCACATGAGAAGAAAAAATATCAAAACAAGAATACTCAAAATGACGATAAAGCCTTTGCCCTGTGAAAAGCGCCGGGATCGTTCAATCCAACGAGCGGGCAGTCCCAGCCGCCTAGAGAAATCGCTGTCCCAATCCCAAAACCTCAGGAATAAGTTTCGGCGATATAACCTTAAGAGCAGGAAACCTCCCAATGCCAAAAACTCTACCGAGGTCCTGATAAAACCGTCCCGGAAGTTCGCCAGCGTTTCGTTCATGGTAGTATGCTCAGCCGTCCGCCGCCCAACGACCAAGTTCAGCGACCGCCGGGACAGCGACGGTGGAGCGCAAGGTCGGCGTTGTAATACCTGAACGGTGGAACGGACTGCGCCCACGGCGGTTCGCTGGAGCGCCCTGGTTGGGCTGCCTTTTGTGTTCTCATGGTCTGATCTCAACCACCGTACCGACATCGATAAGGTCGAACAGGATCTTCATCTCGGCATCGTCGAGCGCAATGCACCCGAGCGTCCAGTCTGATGACGAACCGTTTCCGTGAATGAATATCTCCCCACCAAGCGCAGTATTCCACGAAGGCGTCGCCTTCTTCTCCTGCGCAGCGACGATCCGGTCCTGCTCCTTGCGTGAAATGATACCCTCGCGCAATCCGCGCTCCGCATCCGTGGCATCTGGGTAACTGATTCCGAGGGACAGATAGAACCTGCTCTTCGGATTCTTGACGCAGACATAGAATGTCCCCTCGGGTGTCTTACCGTCGCCCGATCGCTCTTTGTCTCCCACCGGCGCATTGCCGAGACCAACGCGGAAACTGTGGATCTTCTGCTTTCCACGGAAGACCTCGAGGCGTCGGTCAGTCTTCAGAATGACGATGCTCAGATCTGAGGAAAATGCCGGCACGGCAAACAACAGACAGCAAATGAACGAGAGAATCGATTTCATGCCTTGCCCAACCAATATTATTAGCAGGAATTAATTCCTATATATCTGATATTAGCCGACAAACTGGGAATTAATTCCTAGTTTAATTTGCAAACGGATAACGGACAGGACGTAGTATGAATCAGGAAGAAGGCAGGAGTCAATATCGAAACGGTTTGAAACGGAACTTTCAGGCGGCGAGGGAGTTGGGACCGAAAGTGCTTGAGACGGTTATTCCCAATCCCAAGGGCAAGATGTGACGTGCTAATTATTTGTCTGTCCCTTTGTATTTAACACCCACACACGCAGTTGGGTTTCATGGGCGTGCTGCATACCAGCAGCCGGACCCTGATCTATCATCCGCACATCCATTACCTGGTGCCCGGCGGCGGGCTCAGCCTGGACGGTTGCCACTGGGTGGCGCCGAAGCGGAAGTTCCTGCTGTCGCAGTTGAGCGCGGCCGAGCAGGCGGCCTGGCAGATGCCGGCCGATTCCTTCGATCCGCTGGTCCCGGAGGAAGTGCCCGTCGCGCCGCGACCCTGGCTTTGTCCGCAGTGTCAGCGTCCGCTGATCTTGCATGCGACTTGGTTGGCGGGGCAAATGCCACCCCGGCCACCGGCCGTTCCCATCCGCGGTCCGCCATGAAAACCCAACTCCACCCTCACCGAACTCGAAAGGTTGGGCGATGCGTCGCTCGCCGGTGGGGTCTGCTCAAGTCCGGGTTTGGGCGGTCGGAAAGCGGCCGGCGTGGGCGCTGGCAGGGCTCGCATCGGTGTTTCCCCGGCCTGCCCGTTGGGAAAGGGTGGCAATCGAAAGCGATGGGGGGAATGAAATCCTCCTGAGGAATCCTCTCTCCTAAAACTTTCCGCAAAGGGGGCGGCGAGTACTTCGACGCGGCTTCGTTCAACCCGGGAATGCAAATAACCCTTCGCCGACTCAGGGTTATCTACATTCCTTGATTGTGTTCGGCGGCCCTCATTTTATGAGCTTCTCAATTGTCTTCTCATTACACTGTTAAGTCGTTCTCGGATGCTATATCCACGGAATTCTGCAGAATCCGCTCAAACATCGCCGCCGCGGTGGCGATGACGACAGAGCCGAAGCTGATGAGGATGCCTATAAAAACCCCGCCTGCACGATCATCACTATTGCCCAACATAATGAAAAGCTCTCCTACCATAACAAAACCGATAATGGCTAACGCACAAAATTTCATAGTCCGCAGAGCTTTTACGGTCGCCTGCGAGAATGCCTTATTCCGTCCGATGTATCCCAACACCTTGAATGCCTGATAGAGCGCTACGAAAAATGGAATGGACGCTAAATACGCATACGCCAAAAATGGATCTTTGAAATATATCTCAAAGAGCGTGGCGTGCGCGTTTCGGCCTTCGATGTGAGGTTCCCAAAGCATGAGAGCAAGAGCGCCAATGCCTATGAGCACAATGACTGCCTGAAGGGATTTCGTTGGAACAACGAGTGATCGCTTTTTCATTTTATGGCCACCGAACGACCCAGCTCAGGCACAGCCGGCCTCTGACACCCGACATGCCAACCGAGGCGCTTAACGGCTGTTGCCTGGAGCGTTTGGTTCGGCGATCCAAGGCTCATAAATCAAGGTCAAAAATCCGGCCAACCCTCTCACGATCTCGCAGTGACGGCCAGCCTCGCCACTGCGCTCCAAAACTATAACCACGGATGGCACGGATAAAAAACATCCGCGTCATCAGCTAAATCCGCGGTCAAAAAGTCTCTGCATAAAACCAGCGTGCCCACGTCGCCGAACGCAAAGCTGACCGATGACGAGGAGCGCGCCAAGGATAATCGCATTGGAAAATGCGGCTGACCGCGCTCCTCGGCATTCGGTCCAGCGTCTGGTTGGGCATTCCGTTAAGCCCGGTCATTGCTTGAGTTTCCGGACAACAATGAAACCGCGTGGAACCGTCGATTCCCCCTGGCCGACAGTCGAAACGGAAACAAACTCCC
>Ga0209429_10002137_pt1 | contig 11820 bp, 12 predicted proteins | sample BarGraNGADG00212_3_FD_184493 | JGI IMG/M metagenome (GOLD analysis project Ga0209429, IMG submission 184493) | Arctic peat soil microbial communities from Barrow, Alaska - Barrow Graham LP Ref core NGADG0004-212 (SPAdes) (version 2) | ecosystem: Environmental > Terrestrial > Soil > Wetlands >... | reverse complement strand
CGCCCAATCCTCCGGCATTTGATACAGCGCTTGTCAGTTCAGCACGGGAAATCCACATCATACCCCCCTGTACGATGGGGTATTGAATATTTAACAATTCCGTCACTCTTGTTTTAAACATGTACAGCTCCTTTAAAAGTCGATTGATTTAATTATTACGGATACTTTTGCAAACACTCGTCATGTGAGAGCTTTGAATTTTATAGAAAATATTTGATAAGGTTTTGCTTTTTCACGGTCGGAGTATACGAAGAGCGATCTTGTGTGTCAATTGAATTTTTACCACAAAATATGGGGTGCGGTATCGGTGTTTGTCGTCGGGCGTGAATTGTCTTTATTTCGGATGAAATGTCATATAAATTGGGCGAATCAGAAAAACACCATTTCGGCAAGAAATCTGCACATCAGTATTTTTAAGAAAATATGCATTATGGAAACAATTTTTTATTTTTAAGAATATATTTGTTCATAACACCTACTACTCCTCAGTTTATGTTCGGAGATTATACCAACGATTACGACTTGAAATGCACAAAAAAAGCAGAGCCATTTCTGACGAGCCTTTCTTCACTTCAACCGTTTATGTGTTTCGTTACTTCTTAAACTTTCTCCTCATTCCTGCCAGACCAATCAGCCCAAAGCTGACAAGAAGCAACGTAGGCGGATGTACAGTCAAAAAATGCCGGCAATAGCCTAAGATTGTAATGATGTGAAAAGATTTCAATAAAAAGAGGCTTTCTCCGGATGGCGGAAGCCTTGTCCTTCAATAAAACTGGTTCTTACATTATCTTCAATACGTCAATCACGGCGAACCAAAAGCAGCCGCAACTCCTGTCTTTGATGTTATAACGCCTCCAACGCCTATTTCCACATAAGCATTTCTGGCTGTGGTATAAATTGGCCAGGTATCGGCGACAATTGTCTGAATTAAGTTGTTATGTTGTTATTGAGGTTCATGAAGAAAAGGGGATTTTGCCTTCCGGTAAAACCCCCTTTTAAAACAAATTACGCTGACATTAACAAGGAGAACCCTGATTTTACCTCTACCGGGGCGGCTGCCATGTGGTCAGCGTTGCAAAGCCGGTTTTTACCAATGGCCGGTATCCGATGTCCAGGTAGTACTGCTCAGGATTTTTGTAGGCTGGCCACGTAACTCCCATGGCCTCTACACTTGGGTTCCCGGTTGCGGCAAAATTGGCCAGCATACTCATCATGAATTCAGACACCCAGATATCTTTCTCGGTAATCCCTGGATCCATAGTTACAGTGTAGGGCAAAATGGCCGCCACGAACATACCCAAAATCGACTCTTCGCCCCACATGGATGCAACATCACTACCATGCCAGGCGTATACACCCTGACTTTTCCAGCCATCCGGCACCTGGGTATACACATAGGTATAAATATTGGACTTTTGGTTGCTGCTCATGGTGAGAAGACGGTTTCCCACCGCGGCCATGTCAAATATTACCGGGAAATAAGGTACGCGTCCTTGTTCGCGTATTTCCTGTCCGGCCACACTGACCATGTAGGGAACATCGTTCTGTTTACCTTGGTCGAAAATGTTTGCTATTGTATCTGTCAAGGACCAGTTATCCACCGTAAAATCGGTCGAATAACCGCTGCCTGAAGTGTTGGCGGCGGTTACAATTTGTTCCCAGGTCTTGGTGCGCAGGGCTGCAAGCCCAGCTGCTCCGGTATCGGTGATGCCGAGTTTGGCCGCCAGGTTGACACCCTGCTGTTGCGCTGTGGCCAAGTCTATACCGCTTGGGAAAAACCCGCTCTGGCAGACAGCTTTATGGAAAAGCCCTTTGGCTAAAGGTGAGGCCATCAAGAAATTGACCTTCATCCCACCCCCGGACTGGCCGATAATCGTGACATTGTTGGGGTTGCCGCCGAAGGCAGCGATGTTTTTCTGGACCCACTGCAAGGCAGCGATCATGTCGAGTGCGGCGTAATTTCCAGAAGCACCCTGAGGTGATTCCGCGCTAAGTGCGGGGTGGGCCATGAAACCCAACGGCCCTAGCCGCTGTTGGACGGACACGTACACTAAACCGTGCTGGGGCAGGGCTGGGGCGTTATTGGAGTCGGAGCTGGTAGAACCGGAAGTGAGGCCGCCGCCATGGAAAAAGACCATTACAGGAACACGATCGAGTGATGTTTTAGCCGGCGTCACGACGTTTAAATAAAGCACGTCTTCGCTCATTCCTGACTCGGGTATTTTAAAATAAAAGAAACTTTGCGGAAACGGGTACTGCGCGGCCATAGGGGCGTACGTGGTACAGTTCCTGGTTCCCGTCCAGGGCGTGACCGGCTGCGGAGGCTTCCACCGCAAATTCCCGACCGGCGGAGCGGCATACGGAATTCCCTTATAAATACGTACCACTTTCCCAGCCTCGCCTGTCAATGTTGCGGAAGTGTGCAGCGTACTCAGGTAATCGTACCAGCTGAGTTGCATAGTGTCCGTCGAAGTCCCGGAAACCAAACCGGCGTCTGTCATTATCGGATCAGCGACAGCAGTTACAGCAGGCGGGTCAGCATCCTTGCCGCCGCAACCAATAAAAGATACGAGTCCTAATAATAAAAGTAACAACGGAAACGCCCGGCAAAACCATGAAAATGGTGCACTAAACTTTTTGTGCATGATTTCTAATCCTCCCTTTTATTTGATGTTTACTGTTATTGGTTTACAGCTTCATGAAAGAATACTAAGTTCAGTCAGCCAATTCTTCAGTGCTTTCAGATCTGCAAATCCCAGCAACCGTCCTCTTTCCTGCCCCTGAACCAACAGTAAATAGGTCGGTGTTCCGCTGATTTGATAAGGTATTGCTTTCTATCAGGTTTAAAGTATAGGAGGGCTGTTTTTACTTGTCAAGGGATATTGTGCATCGAAAAGCAGGGGCTGGTGATGCGATTGGGAAGGGAGATGGAGCGCGGTGTCCGTCATTTAGAGAAATAGGCTTACCTTTTGGTCGAGTCACCCGTCAAGAGAACATTTTTGAGCACAATTCAGGTGGACTTACTATTAAGAAACCCTAGAGAGCATCCATGAATCCCGGTAGAGGGGTTCAAGACCAAAGATGGCCCTCGCCTTATTGCAGTGAGAATTGTGGATTCCTGCCTTCCAAGAAGGCTCAAAATTCCGGCATACGGAGGGACGGCGGTCGTAAATTGTGCATTGTACTCTTTGACCCGGTGTCCCATAGAGCGCAATGCATCGTTGATCCTGAGAGTTGGTTCGTCGCATGGCTCTGCGAAAAGCATTCACGTTCACAGTTAGATGAACAGGTACGCCCCCTTCCATGGTGTCATCCCCCTCTGCCCAGTAGAAAGAGGCACGGAAGGCGACGCAACAGGCACCGCAATTCATGCAAGGGTTCCACGCTATCACTTCATCTTCTATACAACAATGCTCTTTATGATCTGTCTCCATACGTTGTTGCCTATTTTTAATGGTGATTTTGCTTATGAACTGCCTTCATGTGTACTAAGGATATTTTTATTTATTTCCTAATGTAATGCAGTATAAAAGAATGAGCTATGAAAATCAACATTTCAGGAAGAATTTAATCCGGGTACTAACTTTAAACCTGTGCCTTATCTCCCTTTATAAAGGAACCTTTCAAAAAAATGGTCATATGTTGTCCAGTCGGAATCGGTGATGAATGATTGAAACGCGTTTAGTTCTGTAGAAGTATTAGTTGTATATCCATCACATTTGTTCCCGTGGGTCCGGTAATAACGAGACCCTTGATTGTATTGAAAAAAATATAGGAGTCATTGCGCGTGAGGTAATCCTGCGGATCTAATCCGTGCTTGACGGCCTCTGAAAACATTTGACTGGTAACAATTGCTCCTGCGGCATCTGTAGGGCCGTCAGTCCCATCCGTGCCCGCTGACAAGAATGTAATGCCGGACTCCCCTTGTATTTCTATGCCAAAGGCCAGGGCAAGCTCGGTATTTCTCCCTCCTTTGCCGTCTCCTTTTACCGTAACGGTTGTCTCTCCGCCGGCAATCAGACAAACTTTTTCACCTCTACGCAGCGTTTTTTTTCGATCCATTGCTGCTTTTGCGAGATCTTTTGCTACTTGTGATGCCTCACCACTGAGTTCCGTAGAGATGACTACTGTTTTATATCCTGAGCGTTCGGCTGCTTTTTTCGCCGCCTCTACTGCTATGGCATTACTCCCGATTATTATGTTGTTTATCCCGCTGAAAACCGGCGCCCCCTTCTTCGGTGTTTCCGGGATATGCCCCTGTGCGCCGTTGGTGAGGATATTGATGACGTTTCCTGGCATTCTTGCCGCCAGTCCATATTTTTGAATAACCTTTATCGCGTCATCATATGTAGATGTATCCGGCGATGTGGGGCCAGAAGCAATCACATCCAGCGGATCCCCTATGACATCGGAAAGGATGAGCGATACCATTTTAGCGGGGTAGGCAATTTCTGCCAGGCGCCCTCCCTTTACCGCTGAAATGTGTTTTCGAACCGTATTAAGCTCTTGAATGTTAGCACCGGCCTTCAGCAGCAATCCCGTAACCGCCTGTTTCTCTGCAAGTGAAATCCCCTCATACGGGCAGGAAAGCAAGGCAGAGCCTCCTCCCGATATCAGGAAAACCACAAATGTGCCTTCATCCGCTTGTTTCAACAGTTTCAAGACTTCCCCGGTAGCCCGCACGCCATTCTCGTCGGGGATGGGATGTCCGGACTCATAGACCGCTATAGTATCGGCAAAATGTTGCTGCCCCACGTGATCGTACTTTGTTATCACGATACCCTTTGTAAGAGCATTGCCAACGCCGTCTGCCAGTGCTCGCGCCATTAACGATGCTGCTTTACCAAAACTAACAACGTAGAGTTTATTGCAATGCTCTGTGTGATATGCTGCTAATATGGATTCAGAATAGCCTTTAACTAATTTATAGGGATCAACGGCCTGTACCGCAGCGTTGAAAATATCGATAGCAGTTTTCCGGGACAAATCGTTTTCCATTTCTTATGTTTCTCCGGAGAAGCTGTTTATAAAATTACACCTCTATCGGTTTGAATATCAACACGACTCCCATAACCACGAATACCATCGTTTCTGCCGCAGGCCCCCAGAGCCTTCCTGTGACAGATATGACCATACCGAGAACAAATGCCGAAACGAAAGTACCTTTTATATTGCCGAGTCCTCCAACAACAACAACAGCAAAGCTTAGGAGGAGAACCATCGAGCCCATATAGGGATGAACAGAGGTGATTGGTGCATACAATACCCCTCCAAGAGCAGCAAGGCTGCTTCCCATGACAAAGATATATGCAAAATACTTGTCTACATTAATTCCCAGACTCCTCACTGCATCCTTATCTTCAAGGGCGGCAACGACGATTTTTCCCACCATTGTTTTTTTGAAGAATATTGATAAGGCAATAAAAATAAAAATGGCAAGTATTATGATGATCAGACGGTACAGGGGGAGCGTGATGCCCAAAAAAGCAACATCGATCCCGACAGGATCAGAAAGGGGGATCGGGGAGGATCCCCAGATCCATTTGATGAGATCAACCCCGATGAGCGCTACAGCATATGTTGCAATGATGGCATAATCTATTGACACTCCATACAGTTTGCGCACCACAAACCTTTCAATAATATAACTGATAGGAACGACTGCGAGGACAGCGATAATGGCTCCAAGGATGAAATTATTCCTTGCAACGGGCAGGAGTGTGATTAAAAAATATGCGCCGATTGTGTATATCAGGCCGTGGGCAAAATTAACTATCCTCATGGTGCCGAATGTGAGGGAAAGCCCTATACTGATGATATATAAAATTCCACCGATCGTTAATCCGTATGCAATGGTGTTTATCATTGTTACCTCTCTTTATGCCGCTGCACGTATTTTCAATCTACCGGCCACGTATCCCCAGACACCGCTGCGAAAACGGAATACACAAATAAGGAGCGCTATCCCGAGAAACATCTCCCACCGCGATATATAGGAAGCGAGATAATTGCTGATAGCCATATAAATAACACCCCCGATTATAGAGCCGTAAAGACTGCCGGAACCTCCTATCAATGCGGCAAAGATCACTTCAACCGCCCGTGAAGGGTCAATAAAACTGGGCGTTACATACCCGTAGTTAAGAATCGAGAGTGCCCCGGCAAGCGCTGCGATGGAGGTGGAAATGATAAATGTTATCCATTTGTAGGTGAAAGTATTGTACCCAAGGAACTTTACCCTTGTTTCGTTTTCCTTGATGCTTTTTATGAGAATCCCGTAGGGAGAGGTAGTGAACTTCTTAAGAAGATAATATGTGAGGAGCAGGCAGAACAAAGTAAAGCCAAACATAACCGGTTTTTGCCCGAAGTCGAGAAAGCCCATCTTTGAAAAATATACCGACATACCGTCTTCGCCACCGGTATATTTGGAAAATGCCACAAGGACAAGGAAATATCCGACTTGATCAAATGCAAGATTTATCAGTGCGAAACAGGCACCGGTTGTCCTGACAATGATCGGCCCAAGGATAACCCCGATGAGTGCGCCTGCGCCTAGCCCTGCCAGGATTGCCAGTAGAGGATTCTGTGAAACATGTTCAGAAAAAAGTGTGATTGCATATGCGCCTGTCCCGAGATAGAGCATATGCCCAAAGGAAAGCCTTCCCATAAACCCGTAGAGTAGATTAAATCCGAGAACAAAAACGCAGAAGATAATAAAATCGGTAGTGCGGTTTATTCCCAGCACAGGAAGAAGCACAAAAAAACCAGCGGCAATGATGGCGAGGTCGCGAAGGTTTCTTCCTGCACCTGTCTTGAATATGCCCATATTTATTTTATCTGTATTCAATGTAAGTACTCCTTAAAAACTGCACGCGGGTTTCCCATGCCATTTCTTTTTTACATCTCTCCGGGACTTTCTCCCCCATCCGTTTGGGGGAGAAAGTTAAAAAAAGGGGGGGTGGAGAGGGGATATCTAGACAAGGCTTTTCAAAAATTCTTTATAATTCATCACCGAACCTATCTTCGGGAAAATAAACTTCTCGGCATAGTTCTGTTCTTCGTCGGTATCCGTGCCTGTACAGTCACCAATAACAACGACCCGGTATCCCTTATCGTATCCGGATCTCGCTGTTGATTCTACACACCAGTTGGTATGGAATCCCACAATGACCAGCCATTCAATCATATTTACCCGTAGTGTATAATCGAGAGCAGTGGACCGGAAGGCATCGAGTGTTTTTTTCCCTCTTATGATAATGTCCCCTTTTTTCGGGGTCAGTTCGGGTATGATTTCCGGTCCCGGCGTACCCTTTACCCATGCTCCTGCGACAGGCTTTCCATCAATCTTCCAGCCTGTAGGCATATCAATTTCAAGACCCCTGAGGCCGCCCATTCCCGGGCCTTTTTTATCTATTTCAGGGAATCCCGGTTCAAATTCCTCAAAGGGGACATAGATGATCTTTTTAACCTTTTTTCTCGCCTTCCCGATGAAATCCACAAGATTGGGGATGACATTTCTTTCTTCAAGCTGTTTCTCGATAAACTGATACATGGAGCCACCCGGTTTGAGAAAATCATACTGCGGCTCAATCAATACAATTGCAGTTTTAGCTGCTTCAATCTTTTGCGCCTTTTTCTTTCCTTTCATTATCTCTCTCCTTTTTTTGTCTGTGGTTTTGTTTTGCACCTTTCACCTTCAGCCTTCCTAACCTTCGGCCTAACTCTTTTCTTTTCACTTTTTTTTACAAACATTGTTCCAATTTTATTTTGTCGTTCATCTCTGACTTTTCAGTAATTTCCTGAACTATTTTTCCTTCCTTCATCATGTATACTTTATCTGCAAGCATTCCAACAACCGAGAGATTCTGTTCCACAATGAGCATGGACACCTTTCCTTTCATGGTGGCCAGGACATTTAAAATATCGTTAATGGTCCCGGCTGCGAGCCCTTCTGTCGGTTCATCGATGAGGAGTAATTTCGGGTTGCCGATAAGCGCCCGGCCGATGAGCAATATTTGCCGCTGACCGCCACTCAAGCTCCCTGCCCTCAGGTTAAGAAATTTTTCGATTTTCGGATAGATACTGACAACCTTGCCAATAGCATCCGATATGCTAACTTTTACTGGATAAGCGGCGATCTCAAGGTTTTCTTTCACGCTCAACTGCGAAAATACCCGTTTATCCTGAAATACATAACGTATTCCGGATAAGGCAACTTTTTCTGCCTTAAGCCCCATGATGCTGTCGCCGTTGAATGTTATTGATCCTGTTGAAGGCGTAAGGAAACCAGCAATCGATTTCAGAAGCGTTGTCTTTCCTGCCCCGTTTCTCCCGGCGATAAAAACCATTTCACCCGAATTGACCTGAAAAGATATGTCGTGGAGCACTTTTGCATGACCATAGGCGGCATCGATATTACTTACACTGAGCATGTCAATCCCTCCTCTTTGCCCCAGTACACCTCGCGCACAAGGGTATTGCACAACACCTCAGCCGGCGGCCCTTCGGCAATAAGTTTCCCTTCATGCATGACACATAACCTCTGAACGAGATCAATAATATGGGATATCTTATGTTCGATGATCACAAAGGAGAACTTTTTTTTCACTTCCCGGATGATTTGAGAAACTTCGCCTATTTCCATATCGCTAAGTCCTGCAAACGGTTCGTCAAGGAGAAGTATTTTAGGATTCAAAGAGAACGCAACCGCCAACTCCAGTTTGCGTTTGTCACCGTATGAGAGTTCGGAGGTCATGAGCTGTGCTTTGTCTTCTATACCCATTAGCTTTAGTGCATCCATGCACCCCTCTACCTTATTTTGCCGATGGGCATCGCCAAAGAAAAATTTTCCCCTGGACTCATGGGCACCGCTGATTCTATTGGTCGATAAAATAAGGTTATCAATGACCGGGAGTGAATCAAAGACAGAAACAAGCTGGAATGTCCTGACAATCCCCATTGTGACCCTTTTGTGAGGCGGGACTGTGGTGATATCCTTCCCGGAGAAAAATATCTTTCCTCCTGTGGGAAAGAAGAGACCTGTGAGCAGGTTGAAAAAGGTTGTTTTCCCGGCGCCATTTGGCCCGATAATCCCGATTGCTTCGCCTTCCTTCATGGTAAAGCTTACCCCATCGACTGCAACAAGACCATCGAACTGTATTGTAGCCTCTTTAGTTTCAATTATCGGTTGTTCTGTAGTCATATCTCACCACATTTTTGAGGGGCGGGAGAGGATCCCGCCCCTCTTTATTTTAATACCCCAGAGATGACAATGGTGGAAGATAGTCTTCACCTGAGTATGAACCGATGATCTTTACCAGGTCCCACTTTTTATCTTTTCGTTCGCTTGCGCTTTTTCCGACAACGACATAAGCCCCGTATTTGAATACAGGCTGATGATCGGCTCTCCAGACACCCTGGCCTTTCATGGAGTTAAATTTGGGATTGGCCATCAATGCCTTTGCCATAGCTGTTCCGTCGACAGAATGTGCAAGCTCCATAGCTCTTACCGCCTCCATGACTCCTTCATATGCCATCGCAGAGTAGGGATCAGGTGGATATTTATATTCCTGCTGGAATTTCTTTGCGAAAGCATCAGAGGCCTTTACAATTGCTGCATCTTGGAAACCTTTCATATCGTAGTACCATGACATCAGTGAGTAAACGCCTTCAAGGGCTTCTGGCGGGACACCGCTTCCAAAGGAGTTTGTCATCCAGTCGAACCAAATCTTTGAGGTCTTTTTTAAGCCTGTTTCATAGGACTGTTTTAATACGTTAATGGCATCAACACCCCAGTGCGCAAGCATAACGATCTCAGGTTTTTTCTCTTTGATTTTTGTGAGATAAGAAGTGTAATCGCTTGTTCCAACCGGCGATTCCACATATTCAACCTTGATACCTCTTTTGTCGAATGCTGCTTTGGCACCCGCCCACTGGTCACGCCCGAAAGCATAAGCAGGACCGAAGAAGACGATGTTTTTGTAGCCCAGTTTGTCAACAATATATGAAGCTCCGGCATAGCCTATGGAGTAAGCGCATCCATGTATGGAAAAAGTTGTCTCGGCCATTTCTTTCTTATCGAACATGTTTACGGCAACAACATTGACGGGGAAATATGCAACGGGGGTCTTTTTTACTTCTTTATTGAGTGCTGCCGAGATAGGGGCGAATGTCTGGCCGACGATAACATGTACCTTGTTTTCGTCCACCATCTCCCGGAACCTTCGAATAGCAATATCAGGCTTGGATTCATCGTCCTTCACAAAGGTTTCTATGAGAACCTTTTTTGCGCCGAATTTTACTCCGCCTGCGGCATTGATTTCCTTGATCGCCAATTTTGCGCCATCAAGCTGTACCGGTCCGATGGGGGATGCAGCTCCGGTTAATCCGAACATGAGCCCTACTCTTACCTTATCCGGTGGCGCTGCCTGAACCACTGTTACAAATAGCAGACCTGTGAAAAAAGTAAATACAACCAAGACTACTGATAGCAGTGTAACTTTTTTATACATGGGACACCTCCTTTAAATTATTGTAAAGTTTATCCTTATAACGGGCTTGCTTCATTTCTTAGCACGTCCTTCCAAACATCTGCCTCCATACTGCTTTTTATCCGGGCGATCATTTGAAGATTGTGTTTTCGAAATGCAGCTTCTGCTCTGTCAGGATTTTTTTCTTTAAATGCTTCCAGAATTTCAACGTGATCATCATACAAGTTGGAAAGGATAGGACCAATGCGCATTGCAATGGGTCGCATTTTATTTTTAATTGTTTCGAGCATTTCCTGCAATGTACGATTACCGCTTGCCTCATAGACAATCGCATGGAAATCGTAATCGAGTTTTGAGTAACTGACTAAATCCTCTTTCTGAACAACCTTGTACTGTTCTTCAAGGCATTTAGTCATCTTCTTGATGGTTTTTTCGTCGACATTCGAAATCGCCAGGCGCGCAGCGAGGCCTTCCAGAATTTCTCTCACCGTATAGAGTTCAATGGCCTGTTTTGGAGTCAGTGCGGACATAAAGATCCCGCGGTTTGGAATGTTCTCCAGAAGACCTTCCTGGATAAGGCGATGAACTGCCTCCCATACCGGCGTCCTGCTCGCTCCGACTTCCTTTGCTATCTGCTCAACATTGACGCGCATTCCCGGGTTGAAACGGTGATCAGCGATCACTCCTTTTAGTATCGTATAAACCTGATTGCTCAGTCGTTCTTTGTTTACCTTAACCATCATGTTTGTAATTCTAATGAAATGAAAATAATTTGTCAATATATTTCATGAATAATATTTCATATTTCATGAAATATTATTTTTTTTATGAAAACAATGTACCTTTTTCCTTACTGTTGGTAAGACCGTTGCACGGCAAATACCACACAAAAACAACTTGTAACTATAATGAACCTCCCCCGCCGCAAGCTGCGGGGTATCTCAAGGTTGGTAGCAGCTCTAAAAACGAAGCAAGCTTCGGGGAATATAACCCGGAGAGATTTAAATTATTTGATTCGTGAATACCAAAAATTTCTTTCAGAAATTAGATGATTTGCTGCCGGAGTCGCTTGGGATGGTCCTGACTTCACGAAGGAGTAACATTTTTCTGTCAGAACAAGTGAACATTACCTTATGATATATGTAACAAAAACAATTCATGATTTTTCAAGATCGCTCGAACCAACGGATTCGCTGACTTCATCTTGTGTTCTTATGGATTAATGAATGTTATAAACTACCTTGGGACGCCGGGGTAAAATGGGAGGAGTGAATCTGTATTTCACCTGATGCCAGAGAGCATGGTTTGTAGAGTAGATCCTCTTCCCACT